>Ga0307422_1000158_pt1 | contig 38842 bp, 32 predicted proteins | sample SalMarWE160290MG_FD_202153 | JGI IMG/M metagenome (GOLD analysis project Ga0307422, IMG submission 202153) | Salt marsh sediment microbial communities from the Plum Island Ecosystem LTER, Massachusetts, United States - WE1602-90 | ecosystem: Environmental > Aquatic > Marine > Intertidal zone >...
GATATGTAACCCAGTGCGATTTGGGCGGTATTGTTGTCACTCCCGTCAATCAAAAGCTGAAGAGGTATATTTTTCCCTCTCATTAAATCCTTGGAGAATCCGGAAGGAATTCCAATAAGAATTTTGACCCTGCCATCATCTAAGAGTTTTTCTGAGCCTGAAAAACTGTGCGATTGGTAGATAATATCAAAGTAATCACTTGCTCCAAGTCGGAAGATCAAATCCCTGCTGATGGAAGTGCTGTCCTGGTCGATTATTCCTAAATGGACATGGTTGACATCCATGGTTATGGCGTACCCGAAAAGGATAACCATGATTACAGGCAGTCCTACAGCAAGGTAAAGGCTTCTGGGGTCTCTTAAAATGTGGAGATTCTCTTTCCTCATAAGAGGGAGTATTCTATTTGCCATTTTTAACGCCTGGTGAAAAAGTATTGGTTTTTGCTTTTTCGCTTTTGATAGCAGAGACAAAGACTTCTTCTAAGGTTGAATCTTCCTTTTTTGTGAATTCGGTTTTTAGTTCTTTAGGTGAGCCTAGAGCAATGATATTTCCGGAATAGATGATGGCGACTCTGTGGCACCGTTCAACTTCGTCCATGTAGTGAGATGTCACAAATACGGTTGTTCCTTCTTCGGATAGTTGATATATGAGGTCCCAGAAATCTCTTCGCGAGACTGGGTCTACGCTTGCGGTGGGCTCATCTAAAAATAGTATTTCTGGCTTGTGAAGAATCGCACAGCCAAGGGAGAGGCGCTGCTTCCATCCCCCTGAGAGTTCATCTGTCAAGGAATTTTCTCTTCCGGCAAGGCCTGCCATGTCGAGAACCCAGTTTTGCCGCTCGATTTTTCTCGAAGGGTGGATTCCGTATATTCCTCCGTAAAACTCTATGTTTTCTTCGACGGTTAGGTCTTTATAGAGAGTGAATTTCTGGGACATGTAGCCAATTATCTTTTTTATTTCTTCAGGCTGAGAGTCTATGCTGTAACCCCCCACATATGCTGCTCCTGAGGTAGGCCTGAGGATGCCACACAGCATCCTGATCGTAGTGGATTTTCCGGCGCCGTTGGGACCAAGGAATCCGAAGATTTCCCCTTTTCTGACGCTGAATGAAATATTGTCGACAGCCAGGAATCTGTTGAATTCTTTTGTCAGATTTTTAACTTCGATGCTGTACATTTGGTTTATTGTCTGTAACACTTTATTTTATTTGGCTGCTTTGTTTATTTATAAGATAGAGAAAAGCATCTTCTAAAGAAGGTGTGATTCTTTGCAGCTTTTTGGCTTTGATTGCATGTGCTTCTAGAAAATCACGAGTTTTTTCTATCCAGATTTCTCCTGGTTCAAAGGTCAGATGAAGTGTGCCGCCGTAAGGATAGATGCTTTTTAAACCGGGAAATTCTTTCAAGATTCTTTTTGCTTCTTCATTGTCTGTTACAAGCTCTAGGAGTTCATCTTTCATTTCTTTGATGATATTTTCTGGAGATTGGAATCTTAATATTTTGCCCTCATATATGAGTCCTGCCTGGTGGCATCTTTGGGCTTCGTCCATGTAAGGAGTAGTTATTATTAAAGTCGCTCCTTGTCGGTTTATCTGAAATAGAATGTCCCATAGTTCTCTTCTCGAGACGGGATCTACTCCTGTGGTGGGTTCATCAAGAAGGAGAATTTCTGGAGTATGAAACAAGTTGCAGGCTAAAGCCAGCTTTTTCTGCATTCCACCCGACAGATTTCTCGCAAGCCGCTTCTCAAAAGGAGCGAGGCCGCTGAAGTGAAGCAGTTCCTTTTTTCTTTCCGGGAATCTGCCTTTAGAAAATCCGTGAAGATCTGCAAAGAATTTTAGATTTTCTGAAACGCGCAGGTCGCCGTAGAGGCTGAAATGCTGCGGCATATAACCGGTCAGTTTTTTCACGGCCTGTTGGTTTTTACTTGTATCTAATCCGTTTATAAAGATAGATCCTGATGATGGATTTAGAAGACCCATGAAGAGGCGTAGAAGCGTGGTTTTTCCTGCTCCATCAGGCCCAATGAGCCCGATTATCTTTCCTTTTTCGATTTCAAGATTGATGTTATCAACAGCGGTAGTTTGATTGAATTTTTTTGTCAGGCTTTTTACTTCAACAGCTAACATTTCGATCCTGCATGTTTACTCTTTATGCAGATCCAATGATATCCTGACATCCACCGGCATTCCAGGTTTCAGGAATCGTTCGTTATTTTTAAGATAAGATTTAATCATGAAAACAAGTTTGAGCCGTTCTTCTTTCGTTTGAACATTTTTAGGGGCGAATTCTGCCTGATCCGAGATGTAGTCTACTTTCCCCCTGTAAATTTTATCAGGGAAAGAGTCGCATGTAACTTCAACGTAATCCCCGACTCTGACTTTTCCGAGGTATTTTTCTGGTACATATGCCTTAACGTAAGTCAGATTTAAATCGATTATGCTGAAGAGAATTGTGCCTGGCATTGCAAGTTCCCCGACTTCGATATGTCTTATCTCAAGATAGCCTGTTATGGGAGATGTGATTTTTGTGTCCTGAATCTGTCTTGCAAGAAACTGCTCCCGTGCACGGAGATTTTTTATTTCCGCTTCCACCATTTCAATCTCTTCTTTCTCTCTCCCCCGGAAAGCCAGTTTATAATTTTCCCCTGCGCTTTCATGTTTCTCAAAAGCAGCTTTTAATCTTAAATCTGCCTGCTCTTTTTGGGTCTCCGGAACCGCCCCTTCGCTGAGTAAATCTTTCATTCTTTGCTGGTTTTTCTTTGCAAGTTCGAGCTCTTTTTCCGCTGCTTCTAATTGATTTTTCGCGACAGCAATCAGTTCTTTTTTTGTTCCTTTCTTAAAAAGAGCAAGTTTTGCTTGAGCACCTTCCAGGCTGGCCAAAACTTGATTCAATTGAATATTGAGTTTCTCATTGTCCAGATGACACAATACATCTCCTTTCCTCACAAGCTGCCCCTCCTGCACAAAAACTTCTTTAATTTCTCCTTGAACCTGGGCCCGTATCTCTGTATCAATGGCTTCTATAAGCCCCGAAACTTCGAGAGTTGTTGAATTGGTACGGTTGCTTTTACAGTTTGATAAGAAGAATAATAAGATTAAGCTGATAATAATATATGCATTTTTTTTCATTTTTCCTTGATTAGTAAAGGTTAAATGCAAGTTAGAATTTTTTCCTCTATTTGTCAAGGATGAAGCTTCTTGGAAATTCCTACAATTGAAAAAAGGTACCGGACTCCTTTTTTGCAGGCAACCTTTTTGGTTTCTGTTTCATTTATATATGTGAGGAAAGAAATAAATGAGCTATCCATTATCAGTATTTGTCCTTTTTGAAGGAAGAAGTGGAAGAGAATATTGTGCTAGAATAGGAAAAAACAATGAGGGGCGAATTCTGCGTGTTTTAGAAGCAGCTGACCTGATGCTACGGAAGTATGGTTTGTATTTCCATTTGATTTATAATAGTAAACTAATTTAGATATTACTTCGTATTAATAAGTGAACAAATTGTATTGTGAAAATTGAAGCTATATATATAGCATATATCAATCGGAGGCAGTAAGAATGAAAGGACATGGATTTTCCCTGAGGATTGTAATCACAATTATAATGATAATTGCGGCTTTGAACGGATTCGCTCTTGATGCTGGCAAGGCGGGCCAGAAGCAGGAAAAGAAAAAACTCAGCGGCAGGAATTACGCGGTTTCACATGCTACTTCGCAGATAAAATTAGACGGAGTGCTGAATGAAAAAGCCTGGTCTGACGCTGTGGTTATAAATCTTCCTTATGAATGGCTTCCCGGGGATAATATTCCTGCTCCGGTTGATACGGACTGCCTGGTTACATTTGATGCGAACAATTTATTTATTGCATTCAGATGTTTTGACCCGGAGCCTTCGAAGATTCGTGCTCACCTCATGGACCGTGATGCTACCGATATTCTTATCCAGGATGACCATATCTGTATAATGGTGGATCCTTTTAATGATGAACGTAGAGGATTCCAGTTCAGGGTTAATCCCCTTGGAGTTCAAGCCGATGCAAATTTCAGCGAGATGGAGGGCTACGAGGATTTCTCGTGGGACGCCATATGGAATTCAGGCGGGAAAATTACTGATTGGGGATATTCAATTGAGATTGCTATCCCTTTTAACCAGCTCCGTTTTCCAAAGGGGACTGAGGTTCAAACATGGGGTTTTTCTGCAGAAAGATCCTATCCGCGAAATGTCCGCCACAGGATGACATCGCATAAACGAAGGAGGGATATTAACTGCGTTTTGTGTCAGTTTAACAAAATTACAGGCTTTCAGGGGATGAAAACCGGATTAAACCTGGAAGTTGACCCAACTCTGACGGCTAACCGTACGGATAAAATGGATGAATTCCCTCAAGGGATAATGGAGAATGGCAAAGTAATGGCTGATCCAGGCATTTCTGTCCGTTGGGGAGTCACTCCGAATATGATCCTGAATGCCGCAGTAAACCCCGATTTTTCCCAGGTCGAGGCCGATGTTGCCCAACTGGAAGTCAACACGAGATTTGCTGTCAGGTATCCTGAAAAACGGCCTTTCTTCCTCGAAGGCGCTGATTTTTTTCTTACTCCCATGGAAGCTGTATTTACCCGAACTGTTGCTGACCCTGCGGGAGGAGTAAAGTTTACAGGGAAGATAGGGAAAAACGCAATCGGTTTTTTCGGAACTGTTGATAGTATAAACAACCTTCTCTTTCCTTCAAACCAGGGTTCTTTTTCGACTTCTTTGGAAGAGGATGTAACGGGCGGAGTATTCCGTTTCCGGAGGGATGTTGGGAAAAATTCCGCTCTTGGATTTCTTTATACAGGACGTGCAGCAAATGGTCACGATGACTATTACAACCATGTTATGGGTTTTGATGGGTTCTTGCGTCTTTCCAGGACTAAGACACTGAGTTTCCAGTATCTTCACTCTGAAACAGATTATCCTTTACATACGGCTTCCTCTTACGGTCAGGATATCGATGCTTTTGGCGGAAACGCCTTGAAAGTTGATTTTAATCATATGGGCCGCGATTGGATTTATGCTGTTGGTTATGAAGATTTCTCGCCTGGGTTCAGGGCTGACTACGGCTATATTCCGCAGGTGGATATTAGATCGGCAAACGGCCAGATTAACAGAGTGTTCTGGGGGAAAAGAGGAAGCTGGTTTAATCGGATCAATGTTGGATTTTATGGCTCCGTATTATATGACTATGAAGGGAGACTGACTGATGGAACATTTATGCTTAGTACACTATACATGGGCCCATTACAGACAACGGCTTTAATTGAGATCAGCCAGGGACGGCAGTTTTATGCCGGAGAGAACTATGATTTAAGCTCGGGAGTACTGTTTGTAGAGATGAAGCCCATGAGTGGTTTGCGCTTTAATATAACAGGAGTATACGGTGGGACTGTCGATTATCAAAACGAAAGGAAAGCCAATCAATTTTATCTTGAGCCTTTTGCTGAATTCAATCTAGGACGCCATGTTAATGTCAATATCATGCATACCCTTCAAAATCTCAGCCTCAAAGGAGATAAGATTTTCACAGCCAATCTATCCCAGGTGCGTTTGATATATAATTTTTCTGTCCGTACTTTTATCCGCGCTATAGTACAGTACCTGGATCTTTCAAGAAACACTGATCTCTATCTCTTCCCTGTGCTGCCGAAAACGCAAACATTCTTCACTCAATTCTTGTTTTCCTACAAGATTAATCCTCAGACTGTGCTATTTCTGGGGTATTCGGATAATTATCTTGGCATGACAGGAATCGATGTCACCCAGACCGACAGGACATTCTTTATGAAAGTTGGATACGCTTGGACGAAATAGTCAGGTTTTAATAACAGAAAATCCGAACTTTTTTCCAAACTGAGACCGCTTCCTCCATCCCCTCTAATTGAAAAAAGGTACCAGGCACCTTTTTTGTGGGCAACCTTTTTGTCCTCTGTTTCATCTATATATATGAGGAAAGAAATAAATGAGCTATCCATTATCAGTATTTGTCCTTTTTGAAGGAAGAATTGGAAGAGAATATTGTGCTAGAATAGGAAAAAACAATGAGGGGCGAATTATGGAAGGAGAAAAAAAGAATACCTCAGGAGAAAGATTCGGCACTGACAGCATTCTTCTCGATTTGATAAAGCGCAGCCGTGAAGGAGATTCAGAAGCCATGGAATTTATATTCGAGCGCTTCAAGACTTCAATTTTCAACCTGGCCTACCGGTATACATATAATACTGCTGTTGCCGAAGATTTACTTCAGGATATCTTTCTTAAGGTTTATACCAAATTTAAGGAACTGGATAATGATGAAGCTTTTGTGGGTTGGCTTTATCGTGTTGCTGTAAACACATGCCTCACTCATTTACGCAGCAGGAATGTGCGGCTTAGAAAAACTGTCCCGTTAAATGAGGTGGAAGGAAAGTTATCAGGAAACTCTGTACCGGATAGAGTAGAGAACAAACAGCTTGGTGACGCAATACAGAGTTTATCGACCAAACTGAAAAGCATATTCCTTCTTCATGATGTTCAGGGTTTCAAACATAGAGAGATAGCTCAGATCATGAGATGCTCGGTGGGGACATCCAAATCCCAGCTTTTCAAAGCGAGGATGAAGATAAGAAAACAGCTTGAATGTAAGCAAATGATATAAGGAGAGAGAAATGAAATGTGCAAAAGCCAAAAGGTTAATCAGTGATTATATAGACGGCAATCTGGATACGGGGCATGTCTCTTCTCTCGAGGAACATCTTGATGTATGTCTTGACTGCCAGAAATTTTTAAAAGACTTCCGGAAAATCGCTAAGGATGCAAAGGAATTAAATAAACTTACTCCCCCCAATGAAACCTGGTCCAAGATAGAAGCAAGATTAAACACAGAAACACAACCAGTACATGTCTTGGCGCCTGGAAGACGGCAGTGGTTAAACGCCCCAAGGCTTCGCTTTGTTTTGAGTGCCGCATTTCTATTAGTTATTTTAGTTGGGGCAGGGATTTTGGGAATTCACTCCTTGAAGCAGGGAGGAACTCTGCCTGGAGTTGACAGTAAAAACATCGCTTTTGCAAAATTGGAGGAAGCAGAGCACCATTATCAGCTGGCAATAAAGGCTCTTGGAGAGGCTGTCTCATATCAAGAAAAAAGCTTTGACCCTGAAGTGGCTGAAGTCTTCCGGACAAATCTCGAGATCATAAATACGTCGATTACTGCATGCAAACAGGCAGTACTCAGTGAGCCGGATAATGTTGAAACCCGGAATTATTTGCTGGCTGCTTACAAGGACAAGGCGGATTTGTTAACTGAAATGATTGAAGTTAAAGATATTTATTCCCATAAAAGGGAATTAGAGACAACTTTATAAATAAAAAGGAGGTATGTTATGAAAACCAAAAAAGTTGTTAGTTCACTGGCAGCTGTAAGTTTTTTGTTTCTCATGCTTGGGTTTTATCCTGGGATATCAGCGGAAAAGGAGAAATATGAGGAAAAATTCCAGAAGATAGTCCCACTCACGAAGGATGGAAAGTTATTTTTAAGCAATATTGCAGGAGATATCGAGGTCAAAACCTGGGACAAGGCTGAAGTAAAAATCGACGCCCTTAAAATCTCAAAGGCTACTTCTCTAGAGAAAGCAAAAGAGAATGTAAGTAAGGTTAAAATCGAGATAACAGAGGAAGGGAGTACACTCAGGATTGAGACAAAATATCCGAAGATAAGAATCAGGTCTTTGAATGTTTCTGTAAAATACTGGCTGTTCATTCCGTCTATGGCATCTGCAAATGTTGATTCGGTTAGCGGCGATCTGACCCTCGAAAAAATCGGAGGTACTGTGAAAGCAGAGACCGTTAGCGGCGATGTATCTCTTAACGATATTGCCGGCACACTGAAGGCAAAATCTGTCAGCGGAGACGTGGAAGTCTTCAAGGCGGACAAAGGAGCAAATTGTAATTCTGTTAGTGGAGATTTAGAAATCCACGATGTTATAGGCGATGTGGATGTAGGTTCTGTTTCGGGCGATGTTACTGTTGAACGTATAAAGGGTTCTATCGAAGCAGAGACTGTTAGCGGGGAGATTGAATTACTGGATGTAACGGATGCAAAAGTTATAAAAGCAGAAACAGTAAGCGGTTCAGTCAAATATATAGGAAAAATCTATGCTGATGGTAGATATTATCTGAAATCACACAGCGGATCTATTAATATGATAATTCCTTCGGATTCGGCTTTTGACCTCGAAGCCAATACCTTCAGCGGAGATATAGAGACAGATTTCGATATCACTGTTTCCGGGAAGATCAGCAGGAAAAAACTCAGTGGCAGCGTAAATGGAGGAGGAGCGGAAATAGTCATCAAGACTTTCAGCGGTGACGTTTATCTGAAGAAAAGTTAAGCAGAAACTTATCAGCAAAAAAAGGAGGAGAACGGGTGTTCTCCTCCTTTTTTTTATCTTTTGCTTCTTGACCTAATGTTTTAAAGAAAGTATTATTACTTGCTAAATTTAATAATAAAAATAATGCATTCCGGGGAAGATTAAAGAAATTCTTCGAAGAATCGATGGGAAGGGTGGTTATTTTGAGTTCAGGGAGTTGAAACTGGCTGATGCTTTCAACCGGTTGAGAATCTTTCTTATGAATCAGCAACATATGATATAATTTTTATTACATGATGTTATCGACAGGAGATTAAAGTGAATTTTCGCAAACTTTCTTTTACTGATGCACCTTTGATAAAAGTTACACCTCCGGGACCGAAGTCGAAAGAATTTCTCGAGTATCAATTTTCCCACGAAGGCTCTGCAGTCTCATATCCTAAGGGAATGCCTATGGCTGTCCGTTATGCCAGTGGTGCTACCGTAGAGGATGTGGATGGTAATAAATACATTGATTTTTTCGGCGGAGCAGGTGTTATGAATGTTGGGCATTCAAATCCGGAAGTAATAGAGGCCGCTTCATCTCAGATAGTCAATCTTACACATTCACTCGACTTCCCAAATCCAGCAAGAAGGTCAATGGTCGGGATTTTGCATTCGCTTTTACCTGCCGAGTTGAACAAGGTCTTTTTTGGAGGGCCAACAGGATCTGATGCCGTAGAAGCTGCAATGAAACTTGCTAAATATAATACAGGCCGCTATCCAATGATTGCCTTTGAAGGATCTTACCATGGAATGAGTGCCGGAGCTCTTTCGCTGTCAAGCGGTCTGGGTTTCAAGGAGGATTTTCTTCCTATGCTTCCCGAAGTCCATTTTATCCCCTATGCCTACTGCTATCGCTGCCCATTTGGAAAAGAACCGGAGACTTGTAATCTTGACTGTGCTCAATACCTGGAGCATATACTCGAAGACCCACATTCCGGAGTAGGGAAACCAGCAGCAGTTATTATTGAGGCCATTCAGGGGGAAGGTGGATCAATTGTTCCTCCAGAAAAATTCATTCCTAAGATAAGAGAAATCTGCAATAAACATGAAATACTCATGATTATAGACGAAATTCAGGCCGGGCTTTGCCGAACTGGAAAGATGTTTGCGTTTGAGCACAGTAAGGTCTTGCCTGACATTATAACTCTAAGCAAGGGACTCGGAGGTGTGGGATTTCCGATTTCCTGCATTGCTTACAAGGAGGGGCTGGATACCTGGCCTGCCGGCAAGCACATCGGCACGTTTCGGGGGAATGTTGTGGCGTATGCTGCCGGAAGCGCAGCCTTAAATTTTATGGTCGAGAATAATCTTGCAGAACATGCTCTTAATCTGGGCGGTTTGATGCTTTCCTGGCTTAAAGAAATAGAGAAAGATTCAAAGATTATCGGCGAAGCCAGAGGAAAAGGTTTAATGCTGGGTGTGGAACTCGTCAGGGATAAAGAGACAAAAGAGCCCGCTCCAGAACTGGCAAGCATGGTGAGAAGTTACTGCCACCGTAATGGCCTCTTGATAGAAATCGGAGGACACTATTTCAATGTAGCCCGGTTTCTTCCCCCCCTTGTCATAACCGAAGAACTAGCAATGAAAGGCGTAGAAATATTCAGGGATGCAGTAATAGAAGCAGAGAAACTCCTGTAAATCCTGTGATTATTAACAGCTCTGGCTTTTAATCAGTTGAGATTCTAGTATGATCTTAATTGTTTGATGTTATCAGCAATTTTTATCAATATTATTTCGCATTATAGCGCCTGAGCTTACTCGTTGAAACGCCGTATTTTGATAAGCCAGATGCTAGAATAAGGGCGCATACAACACCGTCTAAGACAGGTACTCCGAGTTCTTCCTGAAGAAGCTTGTCTAAACCTGTCATTCCCGCACAGCCGAGCACAATAACTTCAGCATTGTCTTTTTCAACAGCTGATTTTGCTGTGTAGAGGTATTTTTCTTTATCGCTTAATTCTTTCATGTTGTCCGCTGGAGACTTCACAGAAGCGAGCTCTTCCTGAAGAGAATATTTTCTCACCAAGGCTTCTTTATTAGGGATGGAATAATATGTGCTTGAGATAACCGAGAAACTGTGTCCAAGCATGGAAGCTATCTTCATAGAGGCCTCACCGATTCCCACAACAGGCTTTCCTGTGATTTCTTTCATGACGTCGAGATTTGGGTCGCAGTGGCATGCTATAATGAAAGCGTCATATTTGTCTTCATTCTCCCGAACCAGTTGAATCATTCCCGGCGCTGCTTTAACTGCATCTTCGTAGGTTTCGATAAACTCAGGTGCTCCGGGAGCCGATATGCAAAGGGCCTCAAATTCTCCATCTGCGAAATTATCGGCGGTTTTTTGTATAGCCCCGGTCATTTCATGGTCGCTGTTTGGGTTTATGATCAATATTTTCATTGCAATCCTCCTTAATTTATGGTGATTTCACGATCGTTAGCAAAGGGATTTTTACGTAATTTTTTGATGAATCTGTAATTTTTGTTGCGTATTCGTTCCTGGCATTTAGATAGTCTTTCATTAATTTGAAGAAAGCTGCGCTGAGCGCCAGGACTGCTATTAGATTTGGAATAGCACACACGCCCACTGCTATGTTTGCAAATGTCCACAGCTTGTCGACATTGACAATTCCTGCAAATAAGATTCCAGGAATCAAATATAGCCATTTTAGGACTCTCATTGCTTTTTTCCCGAAAATACTGACGGTTGCAGTTTCATAGTAAATAAAAAAACCAATCTGTGTAGTAAGACAGAATGTCAGTATGGAAAAAGACAGTAATGTTTTAGAGACAGCAGGGGGAAAGACTGATGAGAAAGCTGTTATGACCAGCTCTATGCCTGATTGACCGCTTGATAAGACATCTGTTGACAGGATAGTAAATGATGTGATTGTGCAGATTACAAACGTTACGATGAAGACTTCAAAAGCACCCCAGAGACCCTGTTTAAACGGATGAGTGGTGTCAGCAGTGGCATGAGCCATAGGCGCTGTGCCTAGTCCGGCTTCGTTGGACAGCATGCCCCTTGACATGCCGTTTTTTATTGATGCAAGGACGGCAGCTCCTGCAAAGCCTCCAAGGGCTGGCGCAGGTGCAAATGCGTATTTAAATATTGTGCTGAAGACTACGGGAATTTTTGCATAATTTAAGAAGAAAATAGTGATACCCCCCAATATATAAACAACAGACATGAGAGGCACCAACTTTTCACAGAATTCTCCTATACGTTTGATTCCTCCTATGACTACGAATGCTGTAATGACAGCCATTATTCCTGTGATAACATAAGGGTTCAGATTATAGCTTGTCAGGAAAGCCCTCCCTACGGTGTGAGGCTGGAGGAGCGAAGCACATAAAACAGCATTGATGATCATTCCGGCGCTGAAAAGCCGGGCCAAGAATTTCCAACCCAGGCCTTTATTTATATAGTACATGGGGCCGCCGTGAATTCGGCCGTCAGCGTCAATTTCTCTGTAGTGGACCGCAAGAGTTATTTCTGCTGTTTTTGACATCATCCCAAGAAAAGCCAGCAGCCACATCCAGAATATCGATCCCGGTCCTCCAACAGACAGTGCTGTGGCTACTCCCGCGATACTGCCCATGCCGACAGTACTGGCAAGGGCAGTAGATGTTGCCTGAAAAGGAGTCATGATTCCCTTGCCCCTGGTTCGCGTTTTCTCAAAGATCTTTCCGAATGTGTTATGCAGAATAAATGGGAATTTCCTTGCCTGGAAAAACCTGGATTTTACCGTCAAGTAAAGGTAGATAGATGCAATGAATATGATTGTCCACGGGCCCCATAGAAGTTTATCTATCTGGGTAGCTGAGTCGAGAATTTTTTCCAGCAATTGAATTGTTCCTGATTTTCTGCCTTATTATACAATAATTCAAATTTAGAGTAACAAATTATATTGCCAAACAATCGGATAAATCTTACTGATGAGGCAATTAATTTAAATAAAGGCTGCTACTACCCCAAGAGAATCTGGTATAACAGAGGGATGACAAAAAAATAAATAGTTTCACCAAGCAGGTAAGGCCAAAATGGATTTCACCATGATTGGCTTGAGGGACGCGGAGCTAAGCTTGTTCTTATGGGAGATATTGATGACAGCACGAATCACTTTAAAATTTTTCCTTGACTTATTTATAAAGAAGATTAAAATACATTTAAAATGAGAGTTAAAAATTTTATGCCCAGACAAAATAGAGATCATATAATCCATAATTTTCTCAAATCAACTTTCAATTTTTATCTCGGTTGGTGGTTCCGCTAAGGCGGAACTAATCTATCTATACCCCAATAATCTTTAGTAATCCTTAGAAGTATTATCTATCAAAAATTAAAAAAGGAGAACAATAATGAGAACGAAGTTTATTCTTGATGAGAAAAAGATGCCATTCTCCTGGTATAATATACAGGCTGATTTGCCGGAGCCATTACCTCCTGTTTTGCATCCAGGCACTGGCAAACCTGTTACTCCAGATGATTTAGCACCTCTATTTTCCATGGAATTAATAAAGCAAGAAGTAAGCACAGAGCGATGGATAGAAATCCCTGAAGAAGTCCAGGATGTTTATTCCTTATGGAGACCAACTACTCTGTATAGAGCTCGCAAATTAGAGAAAGCATTGGATACTCCAGCAAAGATATATTACAAGTATGAAGGGACGAGCCCACCAGGAAGCCATAAACCTAACACGGCTGTTGCACAGGCTTACTATAACAAAAAAGAAGGCATAAAGCGCATCACCACTGAAACTGGTGCCGGGCAATGGGGAAGTGCTCTTTCTTTCGGTGGTGCCTGTTTCGGAATCGAGATCAAAGTGTACATGGTTGCCATAAGCTACCATCAGAAGCCTTATCGCCGAATTATGATGGAAACTTGGGGCGGAAAATGCATTCCAAGCCCAAGTCAGGATACAAAATCCGGACGAGCTATGCTAATGAAAGATCCTGATTGTCCAGGAAGCCTCGGTGTTGCAATCAGTGAGGCTGTAGAAGATGCCGCATCAAGAGATGATACACACTATGCTCTTGGAAGTGTGCTGAATCATGTTTTATTACACCAGACTGTAATCGGTCTTGAAGCAAAAAAACAGATGGAGATGGCAGACATTTATCCAGATATAATTATCGGTTGCATTGGAGGAGGATCGAATTTTGCAGGACTTTATCTTCCTTTTGTTAAAGACAAAATAAATGGTTCCAAGCCAGATTTGCGCATCATCAACGTAGAACCAGCCAGTTGCCCTACAATAACCAAAGGACCATATACTTACGATTTCGGTGACGAAGCTGGTCTTACTCCTCTTCTCAAAATGTATACGCTTGGCCATGATTTTATTCCTCCACCAGTGCATGCAGGTGGACTGCGCTATCACGGGATGGCACCCATCATTTGCCATCTTCATAGATTAGGGCTTGTTGAAGCAAGGGCTGTTCACCAGATTGCCGCCTTTGAAGCCGGCGTAACTTTTGCCCGTACGGAAGGGATCATCAGCGCACCAGAGCCGAATCATGCAATTCGTGTAGTCATCGAAGAAGCACTTAAGTGTAGAGAATCAGGAGAAGCAAAAACCATCCTATTAGCTCACAGTGGACACGGACATGTCGATATGGCAGCCTATGATGTCTTCCTGGGTGGAAAACTTATGGATTATGAGTATTCTGAAAAGAAGGTTGAAGAATCGCTGGCTCATCTCCCAAAAATTCCCGAAGTCTGATTCACAATGATACTGAGGGGCCAGGTACAAAACCTGGTCCCTCTTTTCAAGCTTAACTTGAAAGCCTTTTCTATTGTTAAAAACTTCTCAAACTTTTTAAGTTGATCTATTCCCCATTCCCTTTTACGTAAAACTTTTGCAAGAGAAAAAACATCGATATCTGAAACTTCATCAAATTTTCACCTTCTAAGCTGCTGTATTAAAAATAATACATATAAACAAAAATATAAAGTAAATAAGAAATTCATGCTTTCAGTCTCTGCTCTGTGCTTTCCGTATTGATAGACCACCTGCCCTTGCGGCTCATCCAAGGTAAGCTTTCTGAGGAAGAGTATAGGTCGTATCATATACTTTCCTACTCGCTCGGCCACTTCTATAATTCAGTATTCGTCCCAGGATTTTATGCTCAGTTCGCTCATTTCAACCCGGGAAATGGCATCGATAAATCTTTCGGCAAACTGCAAATTGGTGATCAGAGGAATATTGAAGTCCACGGCTTTGCGCCTCACGATATAATCATTTGTCAGCTCTTCTTCCGCATAGCTTTTAGGGATATTTATGATGAGATCCAGCTTTCCCTCCGAAATATAAGTGAGTGCGTTGGGTTCTTTCTTTTCCAATGGCCACCGCAAAATCTCTGAATGAATGCCGTGGTATTTCATAAAATCCGCTGTACCGCGAGTGGCATACAGATGGAAACCGAGGTCTTTGAGCCTCTTGGCTTGAGGCAGGAACAAGGATTTGCTTTCAAAAGGTCCGGTGGACAAAAAAATGTTCTTCTCCGGAAATCGGAAGCCTACTGACAGCAAAGCCTTCAGGAAAGCTTCCTCGAAGTTGTCTCCAATACAAGCCACCTCTCCCGTTGAGGCCATCTCAATACTCAACACAGGATCAGCTCCTTTGATCCGTGTGAAGGAAAACTGCGGGGCTTTGACCCCCACATAATCCAGTTCGAAACAGGATTTGTCAATCCTCGGCACATCTTCGCCCATGAGGATTTTTGTTGCCAGATCGATAAAATTCAGTTTAAAAATCTTGGACACAAAGGGAAAAGAGCGGGAAGCCCTCAGGTTACACTCGATGACTTTGACCTCGTTATCTTTGGCAATAAATTGAATATTGAAAGGCCCGTTGATCTCCAAAGAACGGGCAATCTGACGAGCAATCTTTTTCATCCGTCTTGTGGTCTCGAGATACGTTCGTTGGGGAGGAAGAACCATAGTCGCATCTCCAGAGTGAACGCCGGCGTTTTCAACATGCTCACAGATAGCATAGACGAACAACTCTCCTTTTTTGGCCACAGCATCGATTTCAATCTCTTTAGCATTTTCGATGAATTTGCTGATGACAACCGGGTATTCAGGGCTGACTCTTGAGGCTTTCTCCAGATAATGGACGAGTTCAGAATCATTCAAGGCCACTGACATGGCCGCACCGCTGAGAACATAACTCGGCCTCACCAAAACAGGATAATTCACGCTTTTGGCAAACGATGTGGCGTCCTCAACATTCGTCAGCTCTTTCCATTCAGGTTGGTCGATTTCCAAATCGTCCAAGAGCGCAGAAAACTTGTACCTGTTCTCCGCCTTATCTATACACAACGGCGACGTGCCGAGTATGGCCAGACCATACTGTTGACATTTCATGGCCAGGTTGTTCGGAATCTGACCGCCCATCGAAATGATGAGCCCTATCGGCGCCTCTCTTTCATAAATATCGGCTACGGTCTCGAAACTCAACTCCTCAAAATACAGCTTGTCGCAGATGTCATAATCGGTACTGACCGTTTCAGGATTGTAGTTGATCATGATGGTCCGAAAGCCCATGGTTCTTAAAGTCAAAACAGCATTGACACAACACCAGTCAAACTCCACAGAAGATCCTATCCGGTAGGACCCGGATCCCAGAACGATAACAGTTTTTTTGTCAGCAAACTCGATATCATCCTCTGATCCGTTATAAGTGAGATAGAGATAGTTTGTCTGGGCAGGATATTCTGCCGCCAGGGTATCAATCTGCTTGACATAAGGCCTAATACCAATTTTTTTTCGCAACTCTCTGATATCCAGTTCTTCCTTGCCGAAAAGTAGAGCAATCTGTTTATCAGAGAAACCGTGTTTCTTAGCTTTACCAAGCAGTTCTCGCGATAAATTCTGATAATTCTGGCATCTGATTTCCCCTTCCAATTCTACAATATTTTTGATCTTGTAAAGAAACCATCTATCGATCCTGGTTAAGGAATGGATATCCTCGATCGAATACCTTTTGACTGCCTCTGCGATGGCAAAGATCCGTCTGTCCGTCGGATTCTGGAGTTCTTTCTCCAAGTCCTCGAAGCTGATATCGTTGCAAACAAGGCCGTACCTCCCGACCTGCAGCATACGTATGGCTTTCTGCAAGGTCTCTTCGAAAGTCCGGCCAATGGCCATCACTTCCCCGACACTCTTCATTTCTGTTCCGATTTTTTTAGAGGCTCTCTTGAATTTTGTCAGATCCCATCTGGGAATCTTGACCACGATGTAATCCAAAGCCGGTTCAAAACACGCTTTTGTTCGCTTGGTTATTGAATTGGGCAGGTCGATCAAGGAATGGCCCAGGGCCAACTTTGCAGCGATAAAAGCCAAAGGATAACCGGTCGCTTTGGAAGCGAGGGCACTGCTTCTGGAAAGCCTCGGGTTGACCTCGATGATCCTGTAGTCATCGCTCTCCTTGTCCAGAGCAAACTGGATATTGCACTCTCCGACTATGCCAAGATGCCTGATCACCTTGATGGATATATCCCGAAGCTTATGATACTCGTGATTGGACAGCGTCTGGGAAGGAGCAATAACAATGCTTTCTCCGGTATGGATGCCCATAGGGTCAAAATTCTCCATGTTACAGACTGTGATGCAGTTATCGTGTATGTCTCTGACAACTTCATACTCCACCTCTTTCCAGCCCTCCAGATATTCCTCGATCAAAATCTGGTCTGTGAAAGCAAAAGCTTTCTGGATAGTCTCCAGAAGCTCCTCTTTATTGGCGGAAAGGCCTGAACCCAATCCTCCCAGAGCATAAGCGACTCTGGCTATGACAGGATATCCGATCTTCTCTGCAGCTTCCATGGCTTCCTGGACGGAGGATACAGCAATGCTCCGCGGAACCTTCAGATCTATTTCGCTCAACCTCTTGACAAATTTCCGCCTATCCTCGCTGTCCTTGATGGCCTGAATCGATGTTCCCAGGACCTCTACCTCAAACCTAGCAAACACTCCCTTATCATTCAATTTCACTCCGCAGTTAAGCGCGGTCTGTCCTCCAAAACCGAGGAGAATTCCGTCCGGCCTTTCTTTCTCTATCACTTTTTCCACGAAATACGGAGTAACGGGAAGAAAATAAATCTTGTCGGCCAAGGCTTCGGAGGTCTGAATGGTAGCGATATTGGGATTGACAAGAATTACTCTTATCCGCTCTTCCTTCAGTGCTTTTATGGCCTGGCTTCCTGAGTAGTCGAACTCCCCGGCTTGTCCGATTTTGAGCGCTCCGCTTCCCAGCAAAATGACTTTTCTCATCTCTCCACCTTTTCCAGAAAGGTATCAAACAAAAATTCTGTATCCACAGGACCGGGAGTATGCTCTGGATGAAACTGGACGGACATGAAAGGCAAATTTTTATGTCTTAAGCCTTCATTGGTGTTGTCATTAATGTTTACAAACCAGGGCAGCCATCCCTCGGGTAAGTTCCTGTCATCTACAGCAAAACCATGATTCTGAGAAGTGATAAAACATTTTTTTGTCCCCACTTGAAGGCAGGGCTGATTCTGACTCCTGTGGCCGTATTTGAGTTTGTAGGTGTTGGCTCCAGCGGCCAGAGCCATCAATTGATTCCCTAGACAGATGCCAAAAGTCGGGATCTTTCTCTCCAAACATTTCTTGACCAAAACTATGGTCTCTCGGCACATCTTGGGATTTCCAGGTCCATTGGAAATAATGACCGCATCAAAACTCTGCTGGAAGAAATCAAAGTTGTAGGGAACACGAATCACACAACAGTCCCGCTTGATCAAACACCGGATAATGTTGTATTTAACCCCGCAATCGATGACGATTATTCTCCTCTTCCCCGCTCTGTTGTAAACAATCGGCTCTTGCACTGAGACTTTCTTGATAAGGTTCTCTCTGTTAGGGTCATAGAATTTTATGTCTTTATCAAAGACGATCTTGCCCAACATTGTGCCCTTCTCACGCAGCTGCTTTGTCAAAGCGCGTGTGTCGATCCCATAGAGGGCCGGGATATGCTGTTTTTTAAGCCAATCGGCCAGACTTTCCACAGCGTTCCAGTGGTTATGAGAAAAAGAATAATCAGAAACGATCAAAGCAGAGGCATGAATGCGGTCCGATTCAAAATTTTTAGGAAGATCTCCTTTTACCTCTTTGCTCGGAACGCCGTAGTTTCCGATCAGCGGATAAGTAAGGACGAGAACCTGTCCCTTATAGCTGGGGTCGGTCAAAGATTCATAATAGCCGACCATCCCGGTGTTGAACACGACTTCTCCTGAAATGGATTCCTCGGCGGCGAAAGAAAGGCCTTGATATTCTGTACCATCCTCGAGTATAAGATAGAGCTTTTTCATTCTAAAAGTCATGGAGAAAAATCTGGATTTGGCTTATTCCGCGGTCCAGTTGTGCTTTTAATACAAACAATTTTTCCAATACTTATAGCACAGGAATTGTGTAAGGTCAAAAGAATTAGGTAGGAATTTTGATATCCCTATTGACCGGTGCTAAATTTCATCAAATTTTCACCATCTGAGCTACAATATTATAAATAATACATAGAACAAAAATATAGAGCCAATAAGAAATCCTCAGCAAAGAAAGTTGAAAAGATTGGAAAACGCATCTGGGAGTTAAAGGTAGACAATCCTCTTGTTATGTATAAATATGAAATAAGATGAAACCTTATTAGCAAGGGGATTTACATATGTTAATCGGAATCGCATAAAAGGTCCGTTGGGCGAGGGTTGGATAACTGTTCCATTTAAAAAGAAGGGTAGAGGCGCTCAGAGAATCAGGGAACTTGAAATTTATGAAAAATCTCTCTATCCTTGATCTTTTACTTTGTTGTGGGGAAAATGGCATGGCTGTAATAGAAAAGGGTGCTTATTTGTATGAACTAGAATAGAGAAAAAGGAAAGTTGTCAAGAAGTGAAATAAAAATAATCAAAAACGAATCTCGCTATTTGAGCAATTTTGTCTTCGACCTCTCTTGTTTTCAATTCCATGTCTTTAGAAAAAATTGTTAGTGCAACGTGGCCCAGATTATCAGGAAGATAAATAATACCAACATTGTTGACCGTCCCCCCGATGGTGCCGGTTTTATGGGCCACCTTGACTCTTCCCGGAAGGTCCCCCTTAATCCTTTTCCCCCCTGTCTGACACTTGAGCATGACAGAAATGATATGTTCACAGCTTTCAGGATCGAGAATCTCTTTTTTAAAGACCATTTCCAAAAGTCTGTTCATGGCTAGAGGTGTGCTCTGGTCTTTTTGAATCTGGCTGAATTTTTTTGTCGCCTCTTCAAATGCTTGAGGATTGTCTTCCATTTCCTTCCTGTAGGTTTTTATCACTTCTTCGAGAGTCATCTCCTTATATTTTTCGGAGTCCACACCTATAGTATCCAATATCAAATTCTGGCAAGTCCGATTCACAGTCATATTATCAATACCGAAAGACTGCAATCGGCTGTTTACTTTCTCTGCGCTGACTTTCGTTAAAAGAATATCCGTGGCCGAATTATCGGAAATCATCATCATCAGGTTGATCAGGTTCCGGACTGATAGTCTAATTCCGGGCGCATCGAGATCCGAAAGCATCCCGCTTCCCAAATGCTGATCTGGCTTTTGCACATTTATTTCATCATCCAGAGTAAATTTTCCATCTATTATCTGAGCCATCACTTCTACAAATATCGGGATTTTGAAAACACTCGCCATCGGGAAGAAGGTGGAGCCATTGATGTAAAGCTCCTCTCCTGTTTCAAGATGTTTGACGGCGACTCCGATTGTTCCTTCAACGCTTTGTATCACGCCATCAATCCGATTCTTAAGTCTTTCGATTCCCTTCGGAGTTTTCACAATTTCTTCAGTCGGAAATACCAAAGAAACCAAAATCAGGATTAAGCTGAAGAAAAATACTGTCCTAAGTTTTCTGGATAATAATTGTTTATTATTCACTTCCAACCTCCTTCAGATTGACATAAAAAATATATAAGGTTATTGATTTTTCAGTCCAGTCAGCCCTGTTAAATACATTGGGGCTTATCCATCCATAAAGTTTTTTTACGCCTCTATTTTTTATATATATTAAAACTAATCTTTTTGCTAGTTATTTAACAGAGCCAGCATTTTTCCAGAGGTCTTAAGGAATCAATAAACATCAAGGTCTCTTGCGGAAACGACTTTTCCTTTGTAGATATTTATGATTTCCTTTAGTATGATCGGAGTGCAAATGGGTTAAAAACGCTATTTTAAGATTTTCGACGCCCAAAGCTTCGATTTTGCCTCCGTATCTGGGCGATAAGGCCGCTGCTTGCCGAATAAGGCCTGGTCCAAAATCCACAATGTAGGGTGTATTGTTAATAACTATTGCAATGGAATTTCCAGAATGTTGAGGGTCTGGATTGGGATTTCCTGTCCCCAGGAAAACGACCTTCGTGATATCAGACGGAGAATATGTTTCCTGAGCCTGACCGGGAAAATCCAGTGAAGTTATGTAAAGAAAAACAAAGACAATAAATATAAATGATTTAGAATTTTTCATTATGTACGCATCCTTTAACTTCCGGTATTAAAAACTAAAGACACGATTTGAATTATAGACAAATAATAACAAGATATAAAATGTTGATTGCAATTATCTCAACCCAACCAATCTTGTTAAATACGTCATCTGAGAGAAAAATGTTTAGGTATAGAAATTTCTTTTTTTTTGAATTTAGGATTTTCTCTAAATTTCATAAAATTTTCACCCTCTGAACTGCAATATTATAAATAATAGATAAAACAAAAATATAAAGTCAATAAAAATCCGCGGGAAAGAGAAAATTTCATAGAATTGGTCTGTAAAAAGCGTATACAGAGTAGAGTATCCCCAGAACTGTTCGATCATATTAGACTAATCACTGTTAATTAGCTGCGTTTTGAAGGGGGAATTTATATCAATTATTCTTTTATTCTCTGTTTTTAGGAACAAATCGCTTTACAGGCGATTCTATTTGTTTCGTAATCTGGAAGTAATAAAGATATAGAGGTAAAAATGAAGATTTTATCACGATCTGAAGAACTGGTTCTTCTTGCAATCTGGAAACTCAAGCATGATGCATACTGCGTGCCCATCCGAAATCGACTCATTAAAATAACAGGTAAAAACTGGTCATTTGGTTCTATATATGACCCTCTGGAGCGTCTCGAGAAAAAGGGCTTGCTTGACTCATTCTTAACTGACCCGATAAATGAACGTGGAGGAAGGAGAAAGCGGATTTACAAGATGACTTCCATGGGCAAGAAGGCGCTGCTAGAAATAAAGAGCATCCATGATTCCAGCTGGGCTGATGTTCGGGAGCTAAAACCTGAGACTAACAAAGTGTGACTATGAAAAGTAGTAATTTCATTAAGCCCCCCAGAATCGCAGAATCGATGCTTAAATCGGTCTACTCTGATAGGGGAGAATATACTCACCTGGGGGATTTTAGAGAGGTTTTTAATGAAATTTGTCAAGGGAAGGGATTTCTTTTTGCATGGCTGTGGTACTGGTTTCAAGTCATCAGGTCTCTTCGCGGTTTTATCTCGAATAAAATTTACTGGAGCACACTCATGTTTAAGAATTATTTGATTATATCTTTCAGAAATATCATTAAGAATAAGTGGTTTTCCCTGACAAATATAACAGGATTAGCCGTAGGAATGGCTTGTTTTATACTTATCTTAGCATATGTACAATTTGAGATGAGTTTTGATCGATTCCATGAGAAAGCCAGTAGTATACACCTTGTGGTATCCCATGATTCGTATATGAAAAGTAACGTCGAAGAATATTCAGCAGAGACACCAGAGCTGTTGGCAAAGGCATTGACGGATAGTATTCCTGAAATAGTAAACGCTACCCGGATTATGAAACCTTGGACAAAAAGAGCAGTACTTCAAAACAACGAAAAAAACTTTCATGAAACCGGTTTGTATGCTGACCGGAATTTTCTGAGTATTTTTTCATTTCCACTCATTAAGGGAGATAAGATTGAATCTCTTGCTAGTCCCAACTCTATGGTGATTTCCGAAAGTGCTGCAAAAAAACTGTTCGGGAACGAAGATCCAATCGGAAAAAGTATTGAGTACAAAGAAAGACATAAACAATATAATCTCCATATTACAGGAGTATTAAAAAATGTGCCTCCTAATTCCCATCTGCAGTTTGATTATCTTATATCAGTCCCTACATTGATTGCCGATAAATCTAACAGTTTTATGATCAATACATGGGATGTTGGAAATTTCATAACATATGTTGAAGTGAAGAAAGGCAGTAAAAAAGCCATTATCGAAGGAAAATTTCCGTCCTTACTTAAAAAGTATGAAAAAAAGGCTTATCAGTTGTATCTTCAGCCGCTCAAGGATATTCATCTAAGATCTCAATTCTGGAGAGAGACTTCCACAAACAATGAAATGAAATATATTTACCTGTTTATATCTATAGCCTTTGTCATTCTGCTAATTGCCTGTATAAACTATATGAACCTTGCAACTGCCCGTGCTGCAACCCGTTCGAAAGAGATCGGTATCCGAAAGGTAGCAGGAGCCAACAGAACACAACTATTCAAACAGTTTATAGGAGAATCATTTATCGTCGCTCTTTTAGCCCTGGGAATTGCATTAGTCTTAATTAAATTATCTCTGCCTTATTTTTGTTCTCTCGTAGGAATCGATATTCAGATCAATTATCTTCATAACACAGCTCTTCTGAGCCTACTTTTTTTAACTGTAATGTTCGTCGGTATTGCCTCTGGAAGTTACCCTGCAGTTGTGTTATCCGCTCTCAAGCCTGTGAGTGTACTCAGAGATTTTGTTAGATCAGGCAAGAAAGGGTCAGGGATGAGGAATATTCTTGTTGTCGCTCAGTTCAGTGCGTCTATTATTCTTATCATTGGCACAATTATAATTTTCGGGCAGATGAATTACATCAAAACAAAGAGACTGGGTTATGACCGTGAGCATGTAGCAGTCATACCTGTACGTACCAGGGAAGCTATGAAAGAAACATCAGTAATCAAAACCGAACTGCTCAATTTCCCCGAGGTGGAAGGTGTCTCTGTATCTGGCGGCCTGCCCACGAATATTAGAAGCCGCCTGCTGGGAGTAAAACTGGAAAAAGATAATGGTGAAAAAGTAAAAATGCAGATGTGTTTTGATTATGTGGACTATGATTTTCTGGATGTCTTCAAGATAGAACTTTTACAGGGAAGAAATTTTTCCAGAGAATATGGCAGTGATAAAAACGGCGTAATATTCAATGAAACCGCTGTAAAGAATATGGGTTGGAAAGAGCCACTTGGCAAAAAATTTAAATTTATTAGAGAAGAATATCATATAATAGGTGTTATCAAGGACTTTTACTTTGCGTCCCTGCATAGTCATATAGAACCAATGTTTCTGTCTCTGAAAGAGGGATCCAATATTGCAGTACGGCTCAAGCCTGGAAATATACCGAGAAATATCAGCCTTTTAAAAGAAACTTTTGAAAAAAGTAGTCATGGACAGCCGTTCGACTTCTACTTTCTGGATGAGGCCTTTAACCAATTGTACAGAAGAGAACAAAGAACCGGAAAGGCCTTCGGATACTTTGCAATCCTTGCTGTGTTGATAGCCTGCCTGGGGCTTTTGGGCCTTTCTGCATTTACGGTGGAGCAGCGCACAAAAGAAATCGGAATCCGCAAGGTCCTTGGAGCATCGATCCCGCAGATAATGACGCTTTTGACAAAGGAGTTTGTTAAACTGGTTGTGATTGCCAATGTTATTGCATTCCCTGTGGCTTATTTTGCCATGAGTAAATGGCTGCAGAATTTCGCTTACCATATCAGCATAAGTCCATGGATGTTTATTCTTGCGGCTGCTGCAGCTCTCGGAATTGCCTTTTTGACAATCAGTTATCAAACCTTCAGGGCAGCAGCCTCAAATCCAGTTGATACTTTGAGATATGAGTAATTTTGAAGCTGATTGTGATGTGTAACTGATTAAGACTGGACATGATACCCTGCAACTTCTTCAATATCAGAATCTTGCTATTGCGTTTTATATGTATAGCTTCTCGAGGGCATCATGGACTCTTGACTCTATGAGGGTCTCGACAGTTGGAGAGATTTACATCGCTTCCTACCCGTTATTAATAGTCGATTCCAGCTCTGAAAGGATATCCATTATTTCCCGGAATGAGGGGGATTCGCCGAACATCATTATTCGCATTTTTTCGAAGTCCTTCTGTATCTCTGGGAGACGAAAATCAGGTGGGAGAAGGCACAGCGTTCCCGGCTTTGCTTCATCATATTTCGCCCATCCGCATCTAAAGAATATTTTCTTATGCCGCACCACAGCTTCCAATAAATCATAGTCTTGTAATGCTTTATCGCGAAAAGGACCCTGAGCCAGCATGGCCAAGTCATAGTAATGTCGGGAATACCTTAGTGGGAACGGGCGATCTTTGGAACGATTCGCCTCCTGATGAAGTATAGTAGCTTTTTCCCAGAAAGTGCGTTCGGCTTTTAGAGCGATGACTTCATATTCTTGGTTGTTACTAAAAACATCAGGGAAATATTCTGCAACATAGGGCTTAATCACGGCCTTCATGGTCGGCCAAGGATCTGATCGGCAACCGAACTCAAGTTTGACGGCAGGATCTACATAAGAACCAGATGCGAGATCCACAGCGCCTGGGTAATTGAAGAGTTATGTCTGTCTTTCCTTATCCTGTTTATCAATAACGACTTCCCACGGCTCCTTGCCATCTTTCAAATAAAATGCGAATATCTCTTCTAGCATGAGACGTAACTTAGAGCCAACAAACAACCTGCATACTGCAACCATCCGCTCGATCGAACGATTACGTTGCTTATTGCTTTTTACGTTAGTAAGATCGTTATCCCTTCCAAATCCGAGCAATACCCTGTTAACCGTTAAATCTATATCTTCAGAAAAGCGTTGGATAACTTTGTAAACCTTTGATAGTGATGTCCCCCCTCTAAATACTAAATGTTCCCGCAGTTCATGAAGGTTGAACAGGCGCTTAAGAGTCCAACATACCCAAAAGTCCTTTTCAACAATAAGAGGGTCTAGATCCATTCGGCTGGCGGTTTCCTCGAACAACCGCAGCCGAAAACCGGTATCTCGTGTAGCCACTTTATCCAAGATTATTTTCCTTGTTGTTCCTGCTTAGAAGTGATGCGCCGGACAACTTTCCAAATCCAGTCTTCCATGTATCGAGCGTCCTTCAGAAGTTTCTTACGATCAGAGTCAGAGAGTTGCCGATGAAGATAATCGACCACATTTTTATCAATCTGATTTTGTCCCATATGGCGAAGAGCCTGGGTAACGAGAATACCTATGTCGCTTCCGGGTCGCATCTCCCTGGGCTCTACCCGCTTGAATATTAGGGTGCGGTTGGCAATATCGACGGTTCGGGATTTGCCGTTCGTAAGGTAAACGACTTGCGCCGGCACCTGCATCGAAAGCCCAAGCAAGTTTGCAGCCAGTGCACCCGATGGCTGAATGCGCACACCGTTTTTCCGAGCTATCGCCTGCGCTACTTGATGTATATCTGGGCTAAGTTTGCCGCCCAGCTCCTCATCTTTACGTGGAAAATCGTAAATTCCAGTCGCTACCCGGCGGATGATCCCCTGAGCGCACAATCTAGAAAGAGCCTTGTCTACAGAATTCCGGTCACCAAGATCAAGAAAATCCTTGCTTGAAAATGCGCGACCCCTTCCGTTCCCTCTTATCCGTGCAAGTGTTTGTTTATGAATAGATTGCATAATATCTTAATGACATATTTTGTCAGAAGTGCGACGCCTCACTTCTGACAAAATATATGATTTGCAATTTAAATACCAGTATTATTTTTTGACAACTAATTTCTCTAATGATATAAATTGAAATCAGTGAACGGGAATAATGCAATAATTAAATGCATAAATTAATTGATGTATTATAAGAAATGCTAAAAACTTATCTAAAGAAAATAAATGAAATTTTTGGGAGAGGTGACGCAAGGGAAGAAAGTTATTATTCATTACTTAAGGAGTTGATTGATAGTTATTCCGAATTAAAAGGAAAAACAAGAATTCATGTAACAATTCTGCCTAAAAAAACTGAGGCAGGAAATCCTGATTTCAGAATTTGGAGTGGGAAACAGCAAATAGTCGGATATATTGAAGCAAAGGCTCCGACTATTGGTGATTTAGACAAAATAGAACACACAGATCAGCTAAAGAGATACCTCTATACTTTTCCAAATGTGATATTGACCAACTTCTTTGAATTCAGGTTGTATCGTAATGGATTATTGATAGATAACACTTTTGTTGCCAGGCCTTTTATCGTGCATAAGCTAAGAATTACTCCTCCAGTTGAAAATGAGTCAAACTTTTTTAATCTAATCGAGAAATTTTTATCCTTCTCTCTGCCAAAAGTATATAATGCCAAAACCTTGGCGATTGAATTGGCAAAGAGGACCCGTTTTTTAAAGGAAGAAGTCATCTCTGAGGAGCTAAAAGAGGAAGAAACATCAGGAAAAGGACATATTTTAGGATTTTACGAAGCATTTAGAAAATACCTGATAAGTGGGATTAAAAAAGAAGAATTTGCTGACCTTTATTCACAAACTGTATCATATGGACTTTTTGTAGCAAGAACGCGTTCTGAGAACGGGTTTAATAGAAAACTTGCTTACGATAGCATTCCTCACACTATCGGAATTCTACGAGATCTTTTCAAGTTCATTTCTTTTGAAGACATACCGGAACAAATGGAATGGATTATTGATGAAATTTCAGAAGTTCTGGCTGTTACAGATGTGACAAAAATCCTTCACCAATATTTCCACGATGGTAAAGGTAAAGATCCTATAATTCACTTTTATGAAACATTTTTAGCTGAATACAATCCAAAAACAAGAAAAAAATGTGGAGTGTACTTTACTCCTGAACCAGTAGTTTCCTATATTGTACGTTCTTTGCATACAATTCTAAAGAATCATTTCAATAGAACTGATGGATTTGCAAGTGACACGGTTACAGTATTAGACCCCGCTGCAGGAACGCTAACCTTTCTGGCAGAAGCAGCAAAATTGGCGGTAGAAGAATTTGTATCAAAATATGGTGAAGGAGGAAGAGAAGATTTCATTAAAGAACACATTCTTAATAATTTCTACGCTTTTGAACTAATGATGGCACCTTATGCAGTAGGGCATTTAAAGATGTCTTTTCTGTTAGAAGAATTAGGCTATAAACTTCAAGGAAATGATAGGTTCAAACTTTATCTAACAAATACATTAGAAATGGAAGAACTTGCTCAAACTGAACTTCCGGGGATGGCTTCACTATCTGAAGAATCTAATTTCGCAGGTAAAATCAAAAAAGAACAGCCTATCTTAGTGATACTTGGTAATCCACCATATTCGGTCAGCTCTGTTAACAAATCCGACTTTATTGAAAAAGAAATGGAGCTTTATAAAGAAGATGTGCGGAATGAAAGGAATATTCAACCGCTTTCTGATGATTATATAAAATTTATTCGTTTTGCCCATTGGAAAATAGAAAAAACAGGAGAAGGTATTATTGGAATTATTACAAATAATTCATACCTTTCTGGATTGATTCACCGTGGTATGCGTAAGAAATTATTTCAAAGTTTTCAAGAGATCTATATTCTAAACCTCCACGGTAATTCTCGTATTGGCGAGAAATGCCCAGATGGAGGCAAAGATGAAAATGTGTTTGACATAATGCAAGGTGTTTCTATTACGTTATTAATCAAGACTAATAATCAGAGCGAATTGAGCAAGGTTTTTTATCAAGATGTTTATGGACTTAGGGAAAAGAAATATAAATATTTGGAAAAAAATGATATCAATTTAACAAAATGGAAAAATTTAAAACCATCTGCACCATATTATTTTTTTGTTCCAAAAGATTTATCAAATGAAGTTAACTATTATAAATTCAGGGGAATTCCTGAAATATTTCACGAATTTTCCAGTGGCATAAAAACTCATCGTGACCATTTTTTAGTAGCATTTAAAGAAGAAGAAATCAAACAAAAAATGTTAACGTTTACCAGTGATTTACCTGACGAATTGTTAAAACAAGGATTGTGTTTGAAGGATACAAGAGACTGGAAGATAAGAGCTGCAAGGGAAAGTACAAAAAAAATTGATTGGAATAAGAATTTAAGACAATACTCATATCGTCCATTCGATATTAGATACATTTGTTATTTGCCAGATTTAATTGATCGGGGATGTGACAGATGGCAGTTAATGAAAAATTTCTTTGAGAAAAACTTAGGAATAGCAACTATTCGTTCTGAATCAAAGGAAGTCAATTTTTCTCATTGTTTTATTTCTAATTTTATTGTCGATATACATTATTCTGGCGGACAAACTTATGTCTTCCCTCTTTATCTTTACCAAGTAAAAGATAAAAAAGATTTATTTATAAATAAAGAAGGAATAATTGAAAAAAAACCAAATATAATCCTAGAAACGTTTGCATTTATATCTGATGCTTATAAAAAAGAACCTTCTCCCGAAGAGATTTTTTATTATATCTACGCGATTCTTTACTCAAATATCTATCGAACAAAATACGCTGAATTATTAAAGATAGATTTTCCAAGAATTCCGTTTACAAAAGATTACAAATTGTTTAGCAAAATATTTGAATATGGGAAAAGACTTGTTGATTTACATCTATTAAAATCAAAAGAACTTGATATGCCAGTGGCTAGATTCCAGGGGAAAGGTGATAACGAAGTTGATAAGCTGAGATATGATGATAAACAAAAAAGATTCTATTTCAACAGAAGCCAGTATTTCGAAGGAGTTACTGAAGAAATTTGGAAATATCAGATTGGTAGTTATCAAGTTTGTGATAAATGGCTGAAGGATAGGAAAGGTAGAATTTTAAATCTTGGCGATATAAAACATTATTGCAAAGTTGTTACTGCATTAAAAATGACGATAGAAATTCAGAAAGAAATAGACAAACTTTACCCTAAAATAGAAGAAAAAATAATAGAATTTAAGACTGATCATTTATAAATTTATACAAATATGAAATTGATTTGGTGGATTATTTAGCTGAATAGAAGTCTGAAATATGGATATATAGGACCAAATGTCTCTAGGCTTGATAGCATTTCATAAATATAAATGCTACATGAGAAGGAAAATTTTATAAAAGGAGTGAATGATGACGGCAGAAGTTATAATAATGAATAAAGAAGCAGTTGCTTTTGCAGCTGATAGTGCAGTTACAATGACTGAAGAAAAAGGGTTAAAAATTTTTACTTCTGCTAACAAAATATTCGCTTTATCTATGTATTATCCTGTTGGAATTATGGTTTATGGCGCAGCAAATTTTATGAAGGTTCCTTGGGAAACTATAATAAAAATCTATAGAGATAAATTGAATAGTAGAAAATTTGATACCTTGGAAGAATATGCTGATGATTTTATAGGTTTTTTAACTAAGGGAAAACAATTATTTCCTAAATCCGAACAAGAAATTCATTTTAAAAGATATATTTATAGCTATTTTATTAATATTAGGCAACAAATTGAAAAAGAAGTAAGTAATTATTTAACAGAAAAAAATAAACAAATTTCAATAAAGCAGATTAAAGACATAATTTCAAAAGTAATAAAACAACATCATAAGATATGGGACAAAACTGAAATTCTTCCTTCCATACCTAAAACTCATAGTAAAGACTTACTGAAATACAGAAAAATAATAGAAGAAGCAAAAAAAAATGTATTTGAAAGACTTCCTATTAGTACCGCTCTCTCTATACTATTAACAGAAATCGCAACAAGTTTATTTTCGAAATTTCCAAAAGAAATTTCTCCTCCAAGTCTTTCTGGAGTTGTAATTGCAGGTTTTGGAGATAAAGATATATATCCATCTCTCCGATCTTTTTTTCTTGAAGGAATTACCAATAATGTGTTGAAATATAAAAAAGGTGTGGAACATAAAGTTAGCCTTAAAGGAGCTGCAATAATACCGTTTGCCCAGCATGATATGGTATATACTTTCATGGAAGGGATTAGCCCAGATTATGAAGAAGAAATAGAAAAATATTTTTCTCAAATCTGTGAAAAATATCCTAAAATTATTTTTGAAAATATTAATAAACTTTATAATAGAGAAAAGGTTGAACTTACTAAAATATTTAAAAAAGTAAGTAGTGAATGGATAAAAAAATATAGAAAAAGACTTGAAAATTATAGAAAAAAAAACATATACAATACCTGTGATTAGAGTCGTTGCAATACTTCCAAAAGATGAACTTGCAGCAATGGCAGAATCACTTGTAAATTTGACTTCATTTAAAAAGAGAGTAACAATAGAAGCAGAAACAGTTGCAGGTCCTATAGATGTCTCAGTTATATCCAAAGGAGACGGTTTTATTTGGATAAAAAGAAAACATTATTTTAAGCCGGAACTGAATCCTCAATTTTTTATAAAATATAAAAGGGAGGCAAAAAATAGTGGAAAAGAAGAATAAAAGGAATAAAAAATATCGTTCAATTGGAGAATTCGAGAGGGAATTTCTCCCAAATTCATTTAAAAGTAAAATTGAGGATGTACAAGTAAAAAAACCTGGTGCTTTTGGGTCGGAATTAGCAATGGAGTTTTTAGAAAATATCAAGCGTCAATTATCAAAGAAATAATTGTTTTTTGTAAACTTTTCTTAAAGAATAGCATTAGTATATAAACTAAGAATATTTCTCTCTGAACAAGGCAAATATTACTAAACAATACCAAAGCACAGTGAAGAGCTTCCTAACAATAAGAAAGCAGTAGTTTAATAATGTCGACTATTTTTTCCTGCTTTATCAGGGAAAAGCTAGCACACTCGGAGGGATTTGAATCCCCGAACTTTGGATTCGAAGTCCGCTGCACTATTAAAACTCACATTTGATAAAAAATAATAACTATAAGAAGAAAGAAAACAACCGGAAAGGCCTTCGGATACTCTGCAACTAAATCTGAAATTTTCATGTTTTCTAATTTAGAAGGGAATATTTTCTTCTCATGATTGTATAGAAAGTGAGAGAAAATGATATGATGAAGCATGAAAGACGAGGAGGAACGATGTCAAAGAAAATAATTTTTGGGTTTATTGGATTAATGTTTTTCACATGGCTCTTCGGAATGGCACCGTCTGCAGATTTTGGGACTATTACAGGATATGTCTATGATACTGAAGGAAATGGCATCCCGGGCATTAAGGTTACTGCAATAAATAAGGCAACAACTGTCGAGTACAACTCCATAACAGGCCAGAACGGATATTATGTTTTTAAGAATCTTCCTGTGGGGATTTACGACCTGAAAGCAGGGATGAACGGTTATGTGATTGCGAAATTGACTGGAGTTCAGGTAAAAAAAGGAATAACCCGGCCAAAACCTATCACGCTAAAGACCGCTGTAATAGTAAAGGAGACAGAAGAGGCTGGTGTCCTTGGCGGTGTCGTCGGTGGAGTTATAGGTGGGGTAGTATCTCCAAAAAAAGGAGATGTATACAGGCATAGACTTCAAGAACCGTATCCTCCTTCACATTTTCAGCGGTTTAATACAGAGGAATACAACCGGATCTATGAAAATATCTATCTGGATACCATGAACAATCCTCTGTCTACTTTTTCCATTGATGTGGATACCGCATCTTATTCGAATATAAGACGTTTTATTCAAGACAATCAGTTTCCTCTTAAGGATGCTGTTCGGATTGAGGAGATGATTAATTATTTTGATTATGACTATCCTCTTCCCAAGAAGAAATATCCATTTTCGATTAATACCGAGATATCGTCATGCCCCTGGAATCCTGAACATAGACTTATCCATATAGGCCTCCAGGGAAGAAAGCTGGAGACGGAGAATTTACCCCAAAGCAACCTTGTTTTTTTGCTGGATGTTTCAGGTTCTATGCGCTCTCCAAATAAACTTCCTTTACTCCAATCGGCATTTAAACTGCTGGTCAAGCAGCTTAGTGAAAATGACAGAATCTCGATTGTAGTGTATGCGGGGGCAGCCGGTCTTGTGCTGCCTTCCACTTCAGGAAATCAAAAAGAAAAGATTACCGAGGCGATAGACAGGCTGAGGGCAGGAGGTTCGACTGCAGGCGGGGAAGGAATAAAACTGGCATACAAGGTTGCCTTCGAGAATTTTATCAAGGGTGGGAATAACCGCATCATCCTGGCTACAGATGGGGATTTTAATATTGGTATTTCAAGCTCATCCGAACTCGTGCGTATGGTCGAGGAAAAACGTAAAAGAGGTGTATTCCTGACAGTTCTGGGGTTTGGTATGGGGAACTATAAGGACGGCCGCATGGAGCAGATCGCTAATAAGGGCAATGGAAACTATTTTTATATCGATAATTTACTCGAGGCTAAAAAAGTTTTTATTGATGATATGAGAGGAACGCTTTTCACTATTGCAAAGGATGTAAAGATCCAGGTCGAATTTAATCCTGCTAAAGTAAAAGCATACAGGCTAATAGGGTATGAGGATAGGATGCTTAAAAAGGAGGATTTTGCAGACGACACCAAAGATGCCGGGGAACTCGGTGCAAGCCATACAGTCACTGCTCTTTATGAAATTGTTCCTTATGGCTCCGGTGAAGAGATACCAGTAGTGGATGAACTTAAATACCAGGAGACAAAAATCACTGCTAAAGCATTAAAAAGCAAAGAGGTTATGACAGTGAAGTTAAGATATAAAAGACCGGATGGAGAGAAGAGCAAATTGATCGAGCGTTCCCTGATTGATAAAAATGTGGAGTTCAGCAAGGCCTCGAATAATTTCAGATTTTCTGCAGCAGTAGCTGAATTTGGATTGCTGCTCAGAGATTCAAAATATAAAGGTAACTCCTCTTACGAGACAGTTTTAATTCTTGCACGCAGTGCAAAAGGTAAGGATTTTCACGGCTATAGAGCCGAGTTTATTCAGCTTGTTGAGATGTGTTCACTTTTAAGCAAATAATCTGGATTAAATGTTAGGTTTTTTTGCGGTGTGCAGCAAAAAAAATCTAACGGTAAAAGTCACCTTTCCTGCGTAGCTTTAGCAAAGCAGAATCAGGTGCAATGATTTTTTATACCGTCTTTTTAATTATAAATCAATAAATCACTTATTTAACCGATTGTATTTTCTTAATATTTCTTTTAATTGATCATGTGGAAGTGAAAATATTTTATTTCCATTTATTCCAGTCATAGTTTCCGCGGCGATTAAAGCGTTTATAATTGCTTTTTCGGTCGCTTGAGCTGTAGCTTTAAATAAAGGACTAATCTGGTCATTGTGAACCATTTTGATTTCTTGAATTCCTGTACGACTTGCTGCGCCCGGATTTGCAGTTGAAAAGGCGATAAAAATATCTCCCGAAGTATTTGATCCAAAACCTCCTACCCTGGAAATACCAATTGGAACTCGCTTAGCCAAACGTTTGAGTTGATTAGAAATTAAAGGTGCATCGGTAGCAACAACAACTATGATTGAACCCTTACTATTGTCTATATTTTCATTTTCATTATCCCAAATAGGCTGAAGGCCAGTGATTTTTCGGCCAACCTCCACTCCTTTCACATCCGTAATTGCATTTAAAGGTCCAGTAATACCTTCAAATGGAATGCCTAAATCACGTGCCCGTGGCTTATTTTGCGCGTAAATATCTTGATCTTTTAAAATTAAAGAGGAATATTCTATTTCTGCCATATAACATATATTAGGCACGCTGAAGCACAAAGAAAACATAGCCGTAGCTATCTAGCGATATTTCAAAAATTTCGATCTCTGTAAGCGTCTCTCTAGCAAATTTTCTTACGGATGCATCCGCATGATCTTTGAGGGCTTGAGCACGAGGCCTAAGAATGTCATAGTAGCCCTCGACCCAGGACTCTCGCGGTAGTGTATGGGTGTTCAGTACCTTGTAGCCTGCATTCTCGCACACCTCGATATTACGGTGAACTGATTGCATATCAGGGTAGCCAGACTGAAAAAAGGCTTTCACTTGATCGGGAACTTGCTCTCTTATCCACGACAGTTCGCTGACCACCAAGAATCCGCTCGGCGTTATCGATGATGCCCAACTCGTAAGCGCATTGCTGAAGCCGATGTTATAAGCTGATCCTTCAGCCCAAAGCAAATCAATATCTTGAAACGTCTCAGCAATATCTTGCATGTCTATACAGTGTGGCTGTACAAGATGTTCAAAGCCAGCCTCTTGCGCACGCCGAGTTAGGTCCTTTAAGAAAGGTTCATACACATCGACAGCGTGAATCAGTGTCCCAAGCTCTTTCGCTAGAGCTAATGTTTGACGACCTGACCCGCATCCTGCATCAACAATAAGGCGAAAATCTCTCCTTGGAAGAAGGTCCAAGACTCGCAGCGTGTTGGCATTGTCGCCTGGCCCAAGCTTTTCCATGCCCCCAAAGAGTAGTTCTATTGGATCGTAATTGCTCAAAATTCATCTCCATTTCTTATGTGCCTAACGATAAAGCTCACCTGCGCTATGGAATGTGGTGGAATAGCGATCAGGAAGAGCGCCTTATTAGAGCTGGATTGTTGTGACCAATCAATGTCAGCAGTCCCACTCATCTCTTTCGCAAACGCGGGATCCACATTGGTACTTCCTGTATATATCGTTCATACTCCTTGCCAAAGCGAACAAATAGCAACCTTTCTTCGTAGAGTGATATGTGATGTAAAAATAGGATCGCAATAATCCACACAAATATAGCAGCAAGTGATATATTAAGCATAATAATGCCAAGATAAAGCAAGATTTCGCTCAGGTATATTGGATGCCGGACAATATTGAACACACTCTTCCTGATTACGCCAGGAGTTTCTCTCTTTTCAAGGAATACGATAGACAGACCCTTTCCTGCCAGGATGCCGGACAGAACAAGTAAAACGACTGTAAAAGGCATTCTAACAACAAGTGGTACATAGTGATTAAGGAAAGTAGTGTACTTTAAGAAGGACGTGTCGAGTATCCAAGTCGCAAAAAATAGGCATGATAGTATTATCTGTCCAGCATCGCCAACTGTATGTTCTCCAGTAAGATCATCCCGCTGTTTCTGTTCTTCCCTATATGTTTGTTTTCGAGCCATATTATCTCCTTTTCCACCTCCTGTTTTATAAGGGAATGCGTGTTAACGAAATGCCTCCGGGGCCGCTATTGAACGCAGCGGAATGACGGTCAAGTGCACGCTGTTGTTAGCTAATCTATATGATCTTAGGATCTTCGAATAAATGAAAGAATTGCTACCTCTTATGTTCCCTCTTGAGTGGCTTTAACTCGCTCATCTTGAGACATCTCTGCTAATCGTTTAACTTCAGCTACATCAAGGCCTAAACCTTCGGCCACACGGCTTCCATAATCAGGATCAGCTTTATAGAAAATAGCTGTTTGACGCAGTTGAATATGCTTTCGGGCATTACAAAGGTGAGAGGTGATGTTTCCAATAAGATGATCGCTGTCTTCATCAGCCATTACCCGGCGATAGAGTTCTCCGGCTTGAAAAAAGTCATCATCAGAAAGGGTATAAGGATGGCGCCCTGCCGTTCCAGAAACATCAAATCCTGGTTCAGCAGCACTTGGCTGGGGTTCCGGACCTCCAAAGCTGTTAGGATAGTAATTTGGACTATTTCCACTGTTGTCACCGAAGCACATGAATCCATCGCGTTGATAATAATTAACCTTTGCGGCTTTGGGTCTATTTATCGGTAATAAATGATAGTTCGGACCCAATCTATGGATGTGGGTATCATGATACGCAAATAGTCTCCCCTGGAGCATTTTATCTGGTGATGCTGCAATCCCAGGAACAAAATTCGCAGGAGAAAAAGCAGCCTGCTCTACGTCAGCAAAATAATTTTTAGGATTACGATTGAGTGTCATCCGTCCTATAGTGATTGGAGGGAAGTCAGCATGGAACCAAACTTTGGTTATATCGAACGGATCAAAGCGGTATTCCTTTGCTTGTTCAGGCGTCATAATCTGAACTTCCACTCGCCAGGAGGGATACTCACCTCTCTCGATGGTTTTAAAAAGATCTCGTGTTGCATGATCAGGATCCTCACCTTTCAGTTTAGTAGCTTCATCCCGAGTGAGATTCTGAATACCTTGCTCTGTTTTAAAATGATACTGTACCCAGCAATATTCACCTTTATCATTATACCACTTGAAAGTATGGCTACTGTAACCATTCATGTGGCGAAAAGTCCTTGGCGTGCCCCGATCAGAAAACAGGATAGTCACTTGATGGATCGATTCTGGTGTAAGTGAAAGAAAGTCCCAAAACATATCCGCATCTTTTAAATTCGTCCCCGGATGACGCTTCTGGGTGTGGATGAAATCTGGAAATTTCATGGGATCCCGGATAAAAAAGACAGGCGTATTATTTCCGGTCATATCATAATTCCCTTCCTCAGTATAGAACTTCACAGCAAAACCGCGAGGGTCGCGTTCAGCATCGGCTGATCCTTTTTCTCCCCCAACTGTGGAGAAACGAACAAATACATCGGTGCGTTTTCCGATCTCAGAAAGAAATTTGGCTCTTGTGTATTTCGTAACATCAGCGGTGACCTCAAAATAGCCGTGTGCACCTGCTCCCTTAGCGTGCACAACTCGTTCTGGTATACGTTCTCGATTAAAATGACCAAGTTTTTCTAAAAAGTGAGTATCTTGCAATAATAGAGAACCTGTACTTCCTGCTGTTTTGCTGTTTATGTCGTCATCAACGGGTGCGCCAAAGCCGGTAGTGTATATTTTTTTATCTTGTGACATGTGAAACCTCCTTTTATTTTATAAATTTAGTTTATCAGCTAACAATTACTATACTGCATGCTATATTTTGAGAGAGATACAGCCGCAGAACCGTCTAATTATAAATCCCTCTAAAAATATGCTAACAATACAATAACATTTTATCAATATCCTTGTTGTATTGCAAGCTGTTGTACTCGTCCTTGTGGTAACAAAGCAAAAGTGTCCCCATCAACTGCAATGCTAAAATGTCCCCTTTGGAAAGGAGGCGGGCATGAAGGAGACAATAACATTGAGCATGCAAGAGATTCATCGGTTAAAAATTTTAGAGCAAGTTGATCAAGGGGCCCTTTCGTTAGTATCTGGGACAGAGGTGCTGAAGATCAGCTACCGTCAGGGGAAGCGGCTCTTGGCAAGGTATCGCCGGGATGGGCCTGAGGGATTAGCTCACAAGGGACGAGGACGAAAGGCTCATAATGCTTTTGACCCTGCGGTTCGTGAGCTTGTCATAAAACTTCATCAGGAACGTTATTCTAAGTTCAATGACACACATTTTGCGGAGATGTTGAAAGAGCGTGAGGATTTGAAGATCAGCCGGGAGACAGTCCGTCGGTGGTTGAGAGAGGCTGGGATAAGGCCGAAACGCAGACGCCGTCCACCTCGGCATCGAAGCCGGCGACCCCGACGTCCTCAGATGGGGCTTATGATGCAGTGGGATGGGAGTCCCCATAAATGGTTCGGTCCTCAGAACCCATCCTGCAGCCTTATCCATGCCACTGATGATGCCACAGGCCATGTACTGGGCCTTGTTTTCCGGCCTACTGAAGACGCTATTGGTTATCTCAAGCTGCTTGATATGATCCTCAGACGTCATGGGATCCCTGCCTCTGTTTACCAGGACCGACACAGCATTCTCCAGAGAAACGACAAACACTGGAGCCTTGAAGAAGAGCTGGCTGGATCGCGTTTCCCCACTCATGTGGGAAGAGTGCTTGAAGAGTTGGGGATCAAAACGCTTACTGCTTATTCAGCTCAAGCCAAAGGACGCATTGAACGACAGGGAGGTACGTTTCAAGATCGTCTGATTGCTGAGATGGCCTTAGAGGGAATAACCGATATGGATAAAGCCAATCAATGGGTCGAAAATAATTTCCTTGCCCGCTTCAATCGCCGTTTTGCCAAAAAAGCAGAAAAACCAGGCAGTGTATTCAGGAAGATAAGCGATGAGCAGCGTTACCGTCTGGTCTCTTTCGCCTATAAAGCCACAGTAGCCAACGACAATACCATCCGCTTAGGAGGACTTACTATTGATATCCCTCCTGGACCGAACAAAAGATCCTATGCCAAGCGCCGCGTCCTGGCTCGTCAACACTTGGATGGTGCTTGGACCGTATGGCTGGGTAAAACCTGTATTGCCAAACACTCCCCAACTCCTCTCAGAGCACCGTTCAGAAAATGGAGACCCCGTAGAAAACAAGATGACCCAAGAGCCAAGCATATCCTCCAGGTCTATCTCGAAACCACTCCCGCCCACCCAAAAAGGGGACATTCTTGCTTTGCTGATAGGGGGACATTTTGACTTTGCTTAGACATCATCTTTTTAGA
>Ga0307422_1000159_pt1 | contig 38768 bp, 25 predicted proteins | sample SalMarWE160290MG_FD_202153 | JGI IMG/M metagenome (GOLD analysis project Ga0307422, IMG submission 202153) | Salt marsh sediment microbial communities from the Plum Island Ecosystem LTER, Massachusetts, United States - WE1602-90 | ecosystem: Environmental > Aquatic > Marine > Intertidal zone >...
CCGGAAAAGTTCTTTTCAGGATATGCCGGTTGCAGATTTTTTAAAAGCTCTTGATACAATAAAAAATCCTGCCAGGAATTTCACGGTTGTATTTACCGGGGGAGAACCTCTTTTAAGAAAAGATATTGAATGGTGTGGCAGAGAGATCAGAAAAAGAGGAATGAGATGGTCCCTTGTAACAAACGGGCACCTTTACGATCTGCAAAGACATATCTCTTTATTAAATGCAGGGCTTGGTGCATTGACTATAAGCCTGGACGGCCTTAAAGAGTCTCATAACTGGTTGCGGAACAGCCATAATAGTTATGATAAAGTGATCCAGGCAATTGAAATTGCCGCTGGCTCAGGACGTTTGAATTTTGATATTGTAACCTGTGTGAATCAAAAGAATCTGAATGAACTTGGCCGGATGAAAGATTGGTTGATATCAAAAAAGGTGAAGGCATGGCGGTTGTTTACCATTATTCCGATTGGCCGCGCCATGAATAATCCTGAGCTGATGTTAACAGATATTCAATTTGTGGAATTAATGGATTTTATTGTCGAATCCCGTAAAAACAAAGAGATCGATGTTTCCTTTAGTTGCGAAGGATATGTAGGCAGGTATGAAACGAAAGTCAGAGATACTTTTTTCTTTTGCAGAGCAGGAATAAATATAGGGTCTGTTTTAATTGATGGCTCAATTTCTGCCTGTCCGAATATTGACCGATCGTTTTCGCAGGGAAATATTTACAAGGATAATTTTTATGAGGTGTGGCAGACTGAATTTGAACCATTCAGAAACAGGAAATGGACAAAAACCGGTCCATGCAAAACCTGTGCGCATTATAAAGATTGCCAGGGGAATGGATTTCATAACTGGCACGGAGAAAAAAATAATGTGTTGGTATGTCATGCTGAGAAAATAGAAAAAGCAAAACAAATATCAATTCCCGGATAAACCATCCTTTAGAAAGAAGAAGGGAAGCTCAACAGCTTCCCTCTTATTATTTAACCCCCAAACACAACGTACCAGAACGGTACGTGTGACTAATATACAACTTTTTTTTCAATAGAACAACTTTTTTTATATTTTTCTGGTTGGCTCCTTGCAAAAGATCCTTTTACAGACGATTCAACTGGTTCAATCGTCGTTTGATAACCAACGGTTTACAAAGCTTTATAAAATTCCCGGTTCAGTCTGGCAATATTTGTCAGTTTGATCTCCTTGGGGCATTCTATTTCGCAGGCTCCGGTATTGGAGCAGTTTCCGAATCCCAGTTCATCCATTTTTCGTATCATGGTCTGCACCCTTTCCCGGGCTTCCACTTGTCCCTGGGGCAAAAGGGCAAGCTGGCTTATTTTGGCGGATACAAACAGCATGGCCGAAGCATTTTTGCAGGCAGCCACACAGGTTCCGCAGCCAATACATATTCCGGCTTCGAAAGCCCGGTCGGCATTTTCTTTTTTTACAGGGATAGAGTTTGCTTCCGGAGCTGCTCCGGTATTCACGGAAATATACCCTCCTGCCTGCATAAGCTCATCAAAAGAGCTTCTGTCAACCACCAGATCTTTAATGACAGGAAAGGCTTTGGACCTCCAGGGTTCGACGGTTATGGTTTCTCCGTCTTTGAATGCACCCATATTTAACTGGCAGGTCGTCACTCCGGTAAGGGGCCCGTTGGGCCTGCCGTTGATATATAAGCCACACATACCGCAAATCCCTTCACGGCAATCGCTGTCAAAAGCAACCGGATCCGCATCTTCTTTGATGAGTTTCTCGTTGAGAAAGTCCAGCATCTCCAGGAAGGTCATTTCCTGAGAAACTCCATCCAGTTTATAGGTGACAAATTTTCCTTTTGCCTCTTTATTCTTCTGACGCCAGATTTTAAGTGTTAATTTCATATCCTCCAGATTTGAGCAGTGGTTCATCTATTTGTAACTTCTTTGCACAGGAGTGACATATTCAAAAGTCAGCTCTTCCTTATGCAGTTTTGGTTGTGCTTCTTTGCCGGTGTATTGCCAGGCTGCCACATAGGAATAATTTGTATCGTCGCGTTTGGGTTCTCCTTCGTCGGTTTGATATTCTTCGCGGAAGTGGGCCCCGCACGATTCTTTGCGGTTAAGGGCATCGATGACGATCAGTTGTGCCAAATCAAAAAAGTCGGCTATCCGGTTGGCTTTTTCCAGTTCATGGTTCAATTCGTTGATTCCGGCAAGAATTTTTACGTCGTTCCAGAATTCTTCCTTCAATTGGTTTATTTCTTCCAGCGCTTTTTTGAGTCCTTCTTCGTTTCTTTTCATTCCTGAATAGGTCCAGAGAATATTCCCCAGCTGTTTATGAAACGAAGTGGGTGTTTGGGTTCCTTTTACTGCCATCAGCTTATTCAGTTTTTCCTGAACTGCTTTTTCCGCTTCTTCAAATTCGGGTAAGTCTGTGGGGATCCGGGATGTTTTGATCTGGTCAGACAGGTAATCACCGATGGTAACCGGTAAAATGAAATAACCGTCTCCGGAGCATTGCATAAGCGAGCTTGCGCCCAGCCGGTTTGCGCCATGGTCAGAAAAATTGGCTTCTCCGATGGCATACAGACCGGGAATGGTAGTCATCAGATTGTAATCGACCCATAGTCCTCCCATGGTATAATGGGAAGCCGGATAGATTCGCATGGGCTCTTCATAGGGATTGATGCCGGTGATCTTTTTGTACAGATCAAAGAGGGTTCCATATTTGGCTTTTATCGCTTCTTTCCCCTGGCTTTCAATCGCATCCCTGAAATCCAGGTATACCGACAATCCGGTATCTCCCACTCCATATCCTTCGTCGCATCTTTCTTTAGCTGCCCTGGAAGCCACATCCCTGGGAACCAGGTTTCCGAAGGCAGGATATTTGCGTTCCAGGTAATAATCTCTTTCCTCCTCTTTGATCTGATTGGCAGGCCGTTTATCCCCTTTTGTTTTAGGGACCCACACCCTCCCGTCGTTCCGGAGGGATTCAGACATCAGGGTAAGTTTTGACTGATAATCATTCAGGACGGGAATACTGGTAGGGTGGATCTGGGCCATACTGGGATTTGCCATGAATGCTCCTTTTCGGTAGGCTGCCATTGCAGCGCTGCCATTTGAATTCACAGCGAGTGTTGACAGGTAATAGATGGTTCCGAAGCCTCCGGTAGCGAGTACCACGGCGTGGGCAGAATGCCTTTCAATCTCTCCGGTGATCAGGTTTCTTGTGATGATTCCTCTGGCTCTGCCATCCACAACCACCAGGTCGAGCATATCGCGCCGGGCAAACATTTTTGCCTTCCCGGCACTGATCTGCCTGCTCAACGCCTGATAGGCTGCCAGAGTGCATTGTTGCCCGGTCTGGCCCTGGGCATAAAAAGTCCGGGAGACCTGTACCCCCCCAAAGGAACGGTTGGCCAGATAACCGCTGTATTCTCTGGCAAAAGGAACTCCCTGGGCTACGTACTGATCGATGATTTTGTTGCTTACTTCAGCTGCCCGGTAGACATTTGCTTCCCTGGCACGAAAGTCTCCTCCTTTGATCATATCATAAAAAAGGCGAAAATCACTGTCCGCATCATTTTTATAGTTCTTGGTGGCATTGATCCCCCCCTGGGAAGCAATGGAATGAGCCCGGCGTGAAGAATCCTGAAATACATACACTTTCACGTTGTATCCCAGCTCAGCAAGCGAGGCAGCAGCGGAAGCGCCTGCAGCCCCCGCACCTACCACAATGATGTCCAGTTTTTTTCTGTTCGCCGCATTGACCAGCTTAAGGGATGCCTGATGCCTGGTCCATTTTTCTGCCAACGGCCCTTCCGGTATTTTTGAATCCAATAGTGTACTCATACCCAGTGTCCTGTTTTTTTTGTTAAAATTTAAAAATGAAATATAAGGGGATGGATGAAAATCCGACAGCAACGATGAATGCATAGATCCATGCGACCCATCTCAGCCGGATCATCCACTTGCTGCTGCCCAGCCCCAGGGTCTGAAACGCAGACCAGAAACCATGGGTAAGGTGCAATCCCAGCAGAATGGCGCCAACGATGTAGAGCATACTATACGGAATGCTTTGTTTAAACAACCCGGAGACCAGGGTATAGACGTCTTTTACCGTATCTCCTCCTGCAGGAACCTCAACAAGCGAATGCGAATCAAATTTTATTACCCAGAAGAAATTGGCCAGATGGATTCCCAGGAAAACAAGGATCAGGGCTCCCAGAATGAGCATGTTTCGGGAAGACCAGGTGCTCGATGGCTGTCTGTCCTTCCTGGCATAGGTAACAGGCCGTGCCTTCCAGTTCCGGTACGATATGACCAACGACCACAGGATATGCACAAGAAAGCCAAGCCCTAAAACAAGCTCTACAATTTTTACAACAGGATAGGTCTCCATAAAATGGGCTCCCTGGTTAAAAAGCGCCCCGCTATCGTCAAATATCAATAACAGGTTGAGTGACAAATGCACCAGAATGAACAGCATCAGGAAGATTCCTGTCAGGCTCATTATAAATTTTTTACCGATCGAAGTGGTCAGCAAGTTGCTCATAAAATTACGATTTATCTGATTGATATTTTTCTGAATATTTAACCATGCAGCAGATATTTTCCCGCCGTTCAATATAATTGATTTTTTTTAGATGAATTAAGATTTTTATCATCTAAAGGGCAGAATATTTTTTTGAACGACCGGTTCCAGTCGTGTTGCAAAAATTTATGGGGTATTGTGATTAAGAGGGTCTGTTTTTTTTCTGTTCTGCATCCACTGCCTCTCTCATTTTACGGATGTGTTCCGGGGTTGTTCCGCAGCATCCGCCTACGATATTGGCCCCGGCATGAAGGACATCCGGAACCAGACGGGCCATCTCTTCCGGGGTTTCCGGAAATATCGTATTCCCGTCTTTATAAACCGGCATGCCGGCATTGGCATGTACCAGGACAGGAATTTCAGGATCAGCCTGTTTTATTTCCTTTACGATCCCGATCATGTTGGCCATGCCGTTTCCACAGTTAGGCCCCAATAGTTCGGCACCCGTAGGAGCCAGTTCATTTACCATATCGGTTGGAGAAACTCCCATCATTGAGCGGAATTTTCCGTCAACGGTTTTCTCAAATGTCATGGTACAGAACACCTCACAATGTGTGTTTTCCTTTGCTGCTTTGATAGCGAGTCTGGCTTCATCCAGGTCGGACATGGTTTCGATCATGAGGGCATCAGCCCCACCGGCTTCCAGACCGGTACATTGTTCCCTGAATGCTTCATAGAGTTCTTCTTCGGTAACATCACCCATCATCAGGATTTTTCCTGTAGGACCTAAGGATCCCAGCACAAATTTATCGCCTGCTGCCTGGCGGCTGATCGCTGCTGCTGCTTTGTTAATCTCAAATGCCTTGTCGGCAAGCCCGTATTTTTCCAGCTTGAACCGGGAACCTCCAAAACTGTTGGTTTCGATCATATCTGCCCCGGCATCAATGTAACTACGCGCGATTCCCAACACTTCATTCGGTCGGGTGAGATTCCAGGATTCCGGACATTCACCGGGCTGTAAGCCCTTCTCATGCAGAAAGGTGCCCCAGGCACCGTCGGAAAGAAGAATCCTTCCTTTCTTTAACTGGTTTGTAATTTTTCCCATAAAACAGGTTGCTTATTCAATTAACTAAAACAGGAAACGATCTGATTCTGTTCGTATAAAAGATAAAAGTGTTGTTCAGGCAACTTCAGCATTCAGGTATTCAACCAGCCCCTGGGGATCCTTTGAATATTTATCTGCACCGATTTTTTTACAGAATTCATCATTTACAGGTGCTCCTCCAATCGTTATTTTGGCGTCCGGAACAGCCTCCCTGATGGCATTCGTGATCTTTTCCATGTTCACCATGGTGGTGGTGAGCAACGCCGATAATCCGACATAGGCTCCGCGATGCTCTTTTAAGGCTGCAATGAATTTTTCTGCTTTTACATCCGTTCCCAGGTCAACCAGATTCCAGCCATTGCCTTCAACCATCATCGAAACCAGGTTTTTTCCAATATCATGGAGGTCGCCTTCAACCGTCCCGATGATAAAGGTTCCTTTTTGCTTTACTTCCCCTGAAAGAAAATAGGGTTTTAAATGAACCATGGCTGTATTCATTGCTTTGGCTGACATTAAAACCTGCGGAACAAAGATCTCGTTGTTGCGGAATTTGATCCCTACTTTTTCCATTCCGGCCATCATTCCGTAGGTCAGAATATCCTGCGCTGAAATCCCTTCATCCAAAGCCTTCCTGGTCAATTCATCCGCTCCCTCCTGTCCCTTCATCTGAGGGGGGAAAGGAGCTGCTTTGTTTATTTTTCCAAACTCAATACATTCTGCAATTTGTTTCAGTAATTCACTCATATCGTCTGTTTTAATTAATTGTCAAAAATAAAGAGGCTCCCTCCGTTAAAAAATAGTATTTTCTTTGAAAAAGATGGAAAATATTACTTTATTGGATCAAAATCCATACAATGATATAAAATGATTCGTAAAATCAGGTATTTTGTATTGCCTGCCCTGCTGGTTGAGGAACAAAAGCAAAATCCCCTGACCCGGGATCTCTGGCTGGCAGAGACAGGAGAGATAAGGGTAAGTGAAGGGGCTGTCTGGGCGCCGGGTTTTCCGGATGACAAGCATAGGCTGATATATTGCACGTTGGGGCGGGGTATAATCCGGCATCAAGGGAATCAGATTTCTTTGTCAGCAGATCAGTTTATTATTATTCCTCAGCATACTGAAATCACTTTTCAATCCGGACCTGGCACCCCGTCGACCCTGTTGATTGCCTGTTTTAACGGGAGGAAAGCAACGTATTTTGCCCATGAGTTTATGATGGTCCGGAGTACACTTTCCTCAGTGAGCCACAGGATAGCCAACCGGGAGATGCTTTTTGATGAAATTTTCAATAATCTTTCAAAAGGGTTTCACGATGAGAACCTGGAATACATTCATTTTTGTTTTGGTCATTTGCTGGCAACGTTTGTTTTGGCCTACCGAACCAGTGATGATCCGGTTTATGAAACCAATCCGGGGGTCATGCATGCCATTGATTACCTTGGGAAGAGTTTGAACAAAAAGCTGACATTGAAACAGATAGCCGATGAAGTAGGCTATTCGCCTACCTATTTTACCACACTTTTAATAAAAACGACCGGTTATTCCCCGATCAGTTATTTTTCGCATCTGAAAATTTTGAAGGCCTGTGAATTTTTGGATTATACCAATAACAAAATCAAGGAAATTTCCTTTGCGCTGGGATATACCGATCCGTATTATTTTTCCAGGGATTTCTCAAAAAAGATAGGATTGTCACCCAGGCAGTACCGTTACCGTGCCGATTACCGTTGGACAAAACCGGATAAAAAAATATAAAAAGTTGGTTGAATACCTGTTTAAAACGTATTTTTACGCAATCTGAAACTGAAAACCTATGTCAACACCCTTCCTTTTGTTTCTGATCCTTTCGGCGGTGGGACTGTTGTTGTTGATGGTGCTGAAATTTAAGATCAGTGCTTTTATCTCTTTGTTGATCACCTCGGTTTATGTTGGTATTTTAGCCGGCATGCCCTTAGGTGAGGTGGCTGACAGCATACAGGAGGGGATGGGGAGCACCCTGGGTTTTGTAGCAACCGTTGTAGGTCTGGGGGCTATTTTCGGGCAGATTCTTGAAAGTTCGGGTGGTGCTGAATCCCTGGCGCATACCCTGATCCGGAAATTCGGTAAGGACAAGGCTTCCTGGGCCATGGTGATTTCGGGATTTGTGATAGCCATACCTGTTTTTTTTGACGTAGGGTTTATTATTCTGGTTCCGATCCTTTATGCCCTGTCAAGAGACACCAAGAGGTCGCTTTTGTATTATGGAATTCCTTTGCTGGCAGGGCTGGCAGTGACCCATAGTTTTATTCCACCGACACCGGGACCGGTTGCAGTGGCCGAGATTATCAATGCACAGTTGGGCTGGGTGATCTTTCTGGGAATCATTCTGGGAATTCCGGTGGCAATCCTTGCCGGTCCTGTTTGGGGAAATTATATTGCCCGCAGAATTGATGTCAGACCTCCGGCCGAACTTGCTGAATCTTTTTACCGGAAAGAGGACAGGGGAAAAAAAGGTCTTCCTCCGATTTATCTGGTAGTCCTGTTAATCGGTGTTCCCATGCTGTTAATTCTGATGAATACGTTAACCGGCGTACTGGTGGATAAACAGGTGATCGGGGAATCGCTGACAACGGAGATCGCAACTTTCCTAGGACATCCTTTTACAGCCCTGATCATAGCGACTTTACTGGCGATTTGGTTTTTATGTATAAAAAGGGGCATGCCCAGGCAGAAGATACTGGAACTGAGTACCAAAGCGTTGGGTCCTGCCGGCATTATCATCCTGATAACAGGAGCAGGGGGGGTTTTAAAACAAATCCTGGTTGACAGCGGCATAGGAAAAATTATGGCTGAATCAATTGCCGGTTCTGCCATGCCTCCAATTCTTCTGGCCTGGCTGCTGGCAGCGATTGTCCGGGTTACACAGGGGTCCGCTACCGTGGCTATGATTACGGCAGCAGGAATTATGGCTCCTGTGATCAGCGAATTTGGACTCAATGATCCTCAACGCGCTCTCGTGGTACTTGCCATTTCCTCGGGAGCAACCCTGTTGTCGCATGTGAATGACAGCGGATTCTGGCTGGTCGGAAAATATTTCGGCATGAATGAAAAACAAACTTTGCAGTCGTGGACCGTCATGGAGTCGATTATTGCAGTAAGTGGTTTATGCCTGACCCTCCTGGCAAGTATGTTCTTTTAGCGTTTAAGTGTTTTGTTTATCTTTGTACCACATGTCTGTAAAGCGATATTTGTTTCTTATGTTGTGGCTTGTTGCCGGACCTGCTTTTTCGGATACTGCCCTGGAGGATCCTGCCGTTGTTACGGTTTTCAGCTATATCTATAACCAACAATTTGATAAAGCGGATTCGGCTCTGAATGCCCATAAGGCAGAAATCAGTGATTTTTTTGAAACCTTCCTTGCGATAGACCTGCATTACTGGAAATGTACTACGCTGAATACAAAAGACGAATACAAAAGCTTTGAAGAACTCCTCCGTACATCGTTGCCCGAAAATACAGATTCAGAGCTGAATATATTAAAAAGCATGGTGGTTTATATCTATAGCCTGCGCTATTATTATAAAAAGATCAATCTTGTCCGGTTTAATATTACCCTCATGAAAATGAAATTGCTGGAGAAAGAGATTCATCTGGAAACCCTGGCTTTCGTTGAAAACGGAGCGGAAATAATGAAGATCTATCATTCCATATATACCTATTTTGTAGACAAACTGAATCCGTTTCTTCAGGTTGTTCACAAAAACACCCATTCAGCAGATCTGGCCTTGCTTGAGGAGAAGTGTCATGATGATGGATTGATTATCAGCACACTGGCTCACTATTTTGTGGGGAAAATATACTTACAGTTTGAAAAGAAACCGGAACAGGCAGAGTCTCATTTTGAAATCCTGATCCGGCGGTTTCCGGGCAACATAAAATTCAGGGAACTGGCCAGGGAATGCAGACAAAGCAGTTAATCCCACAAATGATGGGGAGTAGCATCCCGTTTGAAGGATAAATGGTTGCATACCGGGCACCTCGCTTTTTTCAGCCGGTGAATATTGGTTAATTTCAGCCGGCTGTTACACCGGGTACAACGAAACCTGCTTTTATGAAATACGTTATCCCCTTCAAAAATTTTTACTTCGGCTTTGTTATAGAGAATTTGGCATTTATGGCATAGATATACCTGAAAAGTTGCTTTAATCTGCAGGTTGTTGTGCATTTTTGAAAGGGAAACAATTTTATTATGGGTTTTATAATGAAATAACTTTTTTTTCCGGGCAAGGTAATCATACACCGATTGGGGATGGACGAGATATCCGTGCCCCTGATTGAAATCTTCGGTATAACCACATTTATGGCATTTATAGGTATATACATCCCCCATAACGATTCGTTGAAATTGTTTTTGTAAGGTACAAAAATTATTGTTGTTTTTATTTGTTTTGGTTGAGAATGTTATAAAGTACTTCTTTTTTTTGGATTAAACGGGGAAAGTATGGAAATTTACCTGTTCTGTCTGCATTTTCCGGACGGATAGAGCCAGGAGAGCAAATTTGCAAAACAGCAGACGTCAGATGAACAGGCAGGATAAGGGAATGATTGCTATAAACCATATATAAATTACGTACCTATGCAAAAGTTATTTTGTTTTACCGCAACCTTATTATTCATCTTCCAGGCATGTGTCAGTAAATATGAAGAGGTTCCTTTTGAGGAGGAAGGAACTCCCCCCTGGCAGGATCAGAAAGTATGTAAGATCAACAGGGAATATCCACGGGCTCATTTTATTCCTTATGCCGGCATGGAAGAGGCGGAACCGGATGATTGGAAGCAATCAACCCGGGTTCAGTCCCTGAATGGTTTTTGGGACTTTCATCTATCGCATAATCCGTCAGAACGCCCGTACTGGTTTTTTAAAGAGGATTATGACATCCGCGACTGGGAAAAAACGGAGGTTCCTTCGAACTGGGAATTAAAAGGATATGATTATCCCATTTATTTGAATATAACCTACCCTCATGAAAAAACACCTCCGGTGATTCAGGATTTTTACAATCCGGTGGGATCCTATAAGCGGACTTTCAGCATTCCTTCTGACTGGAAAGGAATGGAGGTATATCTCCGGTTTGGAGCCGTAAGCTCGGCAATGAATGTATGGGTGAACGGGCAATATGCAGGATACAGTGAAGATGCCAAAACACCGGCGGAGTTTCATATCACGCCTTTCCTGAAAAAAGGAAAAAATTCATTGGCAGTGGAAATTTTCCGGTGGAGTGATGCTTCTTACCTTGAGGATCAGGATTTCTGGAGACTGAGCGGAATAACAAGGGATGTCTTTCTGTTGGCACGAAATAAACAATATATCCGTGATTTTAAGGTCAAACAAAGCCTTGATGATACGTACATGAACGGGATCTTCGGATTGGAAACGGAGTTGCGAAATCTTTCCGCTCATCCGGCCTCCCTCACGCTGGAAGCTGAGCTGACCGACGATGCCCATCGGGTTGCTTTCTTCAGGGAGGCTGTCCATCTGCCGGCGGGATTTAAAAAGATCGTTTTCGGCGATACCCTTTTTTCTGTGAAACAGTGGTCGGCTGAAAAGCCAAACCTGTATACTTTAGGGATTACCCTGAAGGATTCCGCAGGGCATATTCTGGAGACAATCAGGCAGAATGTGGGTTTCCGTACCAGTGAAATCAAAGACGGGAACCTGCTTGTTAACGGGAAGTACGTTTACCTGAAGGGCGTAAACCTTCATGAACACCACGATGTGAACGGGCACGTAGTGGATGAAGAAACCATGTTGAAGGACATTAAACGCATGAAAGAACACAATATCAATGCGGTGCGGACTTCGCATTACCCGCAACCGGAACGTTGGTATGAACTCTGTAACCGATACGGTTTGTACCTGATTGATGAAGCCAACATAGAATCCCACGGAATGGGGTATGGCCCTGAGTCGCTGGCTAAGGATTCCACATGGAAAGAATCCCACCTGTATCGTACACAAAACATGTATGAACGGGATAAGAACCAGCCTTCGGTCATTATCTGGTCCCTGGGCAATGAGGCAGGCAACGGAGTCAACTTATATGCCACATACGATTACCTTAAAAAAGTGGATCCGGATCGCCCGGTGCAATATGAAAGGGCCGGTTTGGATTACAATACCGATATTTTTTGCCCGATGTATGCTTCTATTGAGCACATGGTGCACTATGCACAGACCGATCCTGTGCGACCCCTAATCCAGTGTGAGTATGCCCATGCCATGGGGAACAGCGTCGGGAACTTGCAGGATTACTGGAACGCCATTGAACAATACAAGGCCCTGCAGGGAGCCTTTATCTGGGACTGGGTGGACCAGGGACTGCTTACCGAAAACGAAGATGGCGAAAAATTCTGGGCTTACGGAGGCGACTTTGGCCCGGATACCGTACCCTCTGACGGGAATTTCTGTCTGAATGGATTGGTCAATCCGGACCGCGGAGTCAAACCGGGATTGCTGGAAGTGAAAAAAGTATACCAATTTATTGAATTCACTCCTGTGAACCTGGGAAAAGGAGAAATAGCCATTCAAAACAAGTATGCCTTTACGAACCTTTCTGATTTTGCGTTTTTCTGGGAGATCACCGGTGACGGAGCCGTTGTTGCATCCGGAACCCTGGAGGAAACAGACGCACAGCCGGGATCCCGTAATTTGGCCCGGATTCCTTATTCCATTGACCCGGAACCGGGAGTTGAATATTTCCTGAACCTGAGAGCCGAAACAAAAGAGACCATGGGATTATTGGATGAAAAGACCATTCTGGCTTCCGAACAGATGGTCTTGCCGGTATATGAAAAATCCCTTGAGGTGGATGTTACACAGTTTCCACCGGTTTCATACGAAGAAAAGGAACAGAACATAATCCTGACGGGGGAAGGATTTCAATTGGTTTTTGATACCCGGGAGGGAGCCGTTATCTCTTTCAGGAATGAAGGGAAAGAGTTGATCACATCAGGCCCGGTGCCCAATTTCTGGAGGGCTTCGACAGATAACGATATTGGCAATAATGTATACCGGAGGAACCGGGTATGGCGGGAGGCAGGTAAAAACCGCAAGGTTACCGATATTACCGTGAATCAGGAAGCACCCTGCATGGTGCAGCTTTCTGTCCGGTTTGACCTGATGGATACCAAAGGGGATAAAGTTGCAGATTACTCCTCGCGGTATACGGTTTATGGCTCGGGAGATGTCCGGATCGACAACCATTTTCGCATGGCCAAAGAAGGCCTTCCTGAAATACTGCGGTTGGGTATGAACCTTGAAATGCCGCGTGGGTATGATCAGATGATCTGGTTGGGCCGGGGGCCACATGAATCTTATTGGGACCGGAAAACCAGTGCCCTGGTCGGTTTGTATTCGGGAAGTGTCGCTGAGCAGTACTGGGCCTACCTGCGCCCCCAGGAAAACGGAAATAAAACCGATGTGCGTTGGATGGCCATTACCGATGCGGATGGCAACGGACTCCTGTTCAGGGGAGATCCTTTGTTATCGGTCAGTGCGCACCATAACCGGTTGGAAGATTTTGAACTGCAGACGGAAAAAACTCAGGCTCCCGGATTGGTAGAGATGAACCGCCATACCACAGATGTTAAACCACGCAACCTGACCTCTGTGAATGTTGATTATAAACAAACAGGCGTGGGAGGGGATAACTCCTGGGGAGCCCGGACACACCCTCAGTACAGGCTGACAGGTAATGAATACAGCTATTCATTTATCATGAAACCGGTAACCGGGAATGATGATCTTAAAAAGGAGGGAAGGAAGGCCATTCAACCGCATCCATGATCTTCCCGGGGGCATCCGGAACGGGACGTAAGATGCGATGAACCGTGGGAGTCTACCCAAAGGCGTTTTTCAACCTGTTCAGCCCTTCTTCCAGGACCCTTCGGGGGCATCCGAAGTTCAGGCGCATCCACCCGTCACCGCCGGTACCAAATTTAGCCCCGTTATTCAATCCGATCCGGGCATTTTTCAGGATGTATTCCGATAGCTCTTTATCGTTCATTCCATATTCTTGGAAATTGAGCCAGGCAAGGTAGGTACCTTCCGGTTTCATTCCCTTAATTCCGGGAATTTCTTTTTTTATGTAGTTTTCAAGAAACAGATAATTATCCTCCAGGTAACGAACCAGGTGATCCACCCATTTGTCGCCATGGGTATAGGCAGCTTCCAATGCCACCGTGCCAAAGATATTGCCCATGTTCAGGTGTCCCACACCCATCGCCTGTTCATATTGTTCAAATTTTTCTTTATCCGGAATAATCACAACCGACGAAGCCAGTCCGGCTATGTTGAATGTTTTGCTTGGGGCCATACAGGTGATGGTGTTCAAAGCGATCTCTTCAGAAAGGCTGGCTACCGGGGTATGTTTATAAGCTGAAAAAACCAGATCCGAATGGATCTCATCCGAGATGATCAGGATGTTGTTTTCAAGGCAGAATCCGGCCAGCCCTTTTACTTCTTCTTTTGTCCAGACCATCCCCCCCGGATTTTGAGGATTGCAGAGAATCAGGATCTTTGTTTTTTTATCCCTCTTTGCATGCAGGTCCTCAAGGTCGAAATAATACCTTTCGTTTTTACGTTTCAGCGGATTTTCCACTATTTTTCTTCCGGTACCTTTTACACTGTTAAAAAACGGGTAATACACCGGAGGCTGCACGATGATTCCATCACCGGGTTCTGAGAAAGCCTGGATCGCACAGGTCAGGCCGGCAACAACGCCCGGACTGAAGGAGATCCATTCCTTTTTTATATTCCACCGGTGACGTCGTTTCATCCATCCTGTGATGGCATGAAAGTACGGGTTGCCCCGGAAAGAATATCCGAAAACCGGATGTTCACTCCGTTTTCGTATCGCATCTACAATAAATTCAGGGGTCTCAAAATCCATGTCGGCGACCCACATCGGAAGGATATCCTCACTTCCAAAAACACGCTTTCTGGCATCCCATTTAATACAATGGGTTCCTTCCCTGTTTATGATTTTATCAAAATTATACCGGGCCATACCGATTTTGAAACTGCTTCGTAAGACAACAAAAATAGTTTAATAAAATAAAAAAAGAACAGGGAAAGCATTTGAAGGAGTATTTAGGGTCGTTTACAGTCCGGATGGGTGTATTCATCGATTCACCTGTAACTCTCTGTAATATCTGACGTCTTACCTGTGAAACCATTAAAAACAAAGTCATGAAAACAATTAAATCGCTCTTAGTCGTCATTGCTGTTATTGTAACCGGAAGCATCTCTTATGCCGGTAAAAACACACAGGTAAACATCATTCCACAGGAAGAAAAAAAAATGTACGTCATTGTCAAAAACCAGGAACCCTGCCGGTTTACAATTTCTGTTCTGAATGAGAAAGGAGATGCAGTATATTACAAGTGGATCACTAAAAAAACGGAGAATTACAGGAAAATATTTGATTTCTCAAAACTCCAGGCAGGCAGGTATACCATTAAATTAACCTCAAAAGATACCGTGGTTGAGAAGGAGATAGCTGTTACGGATACCAGGATAATGACCACAGAAAGCAGTAAAATGGCAACCCTGAAATAAAAAAGGTTTATGGATAAGGTTTTTCTGCTTTCCGCTTAGTAGGATAAACCGGATGCTCAGAACAGAAAAGAGGCACTTCGTAAGAATTGCCTCTTTTTATATGTATTGTAAGGAAATCTTTATTTTCTGGTCGTAATTATCTGATAATGCCTATGTCTTATATACTTTTGTAAATTATATTTCTGAGGGACGGATTAAACTATTTCACATCGTGAAAGTCCAAAGATGTTGTTAGAATAAAACAAAAGCAGTGCAAATAAAAATTGAAAACCTTACAAAGATTTACCGGGGTGGGTTTCATGCATTAAAAAATCTGAACCTGGAGATTCCCAATGGGATGTTTGGTTTGCTGGGGCCCAACGGAGCAGGTAAATCCACGTTGATGCGCATATTGGTAACCCTAATGAAACCGACCAGCGGGAAGGTGACGATCAACGAATATGATTTAGCCAGAAACAGACGGGAGATCCGGTCGATGCTGGGGTATTTGCCTCAGGATTTCAGTTTTTTCTCCAAGCTGAAAACTTACGAATTCCTTGATTATGCGGCCCGCCTGGCAGGCATGAAGAGTAGCTCGGCACGGCGTACTGCCGTGGATCAGATGCTCGAAGAGGTAGGGCTGTACGAGGCAAGGGACCGCAATGCCAATAAACTTTCGGGAGGGATGAAAAGACGCCTGGGGATTGCACAGGCTCTGATCAATAACCCGAAGATCATAATCGTAGATGAACCCACTACGGGACTCGACCCCGAAGAACGTATCCGGTTCAGAAATTTGCTTTCAACCCTAAGCGAAAAGGATGTGATTATTATCCTTTCAACACATATTGTGGGAGATATATCCAGTACCTGTCATCATATGGCCCTGTTAAACAACGGGAATCTGGTATACAATGGTTCGCCGGAAGAGTTGATCAAAAAGGCGGAAGGAAACGTATGGCTCGTAAAAGCCACCGAAACCGAATACCTCGAAATAAATGAAAAATACCCCGTGATTTCTACCATTCCAACGATCGGAGGTTGGGAAATGCAGATTGTTACCGAAGACATTAACGGGTATGACGGCAAAAAAATTGATCCCAATCTGGAACATGCCTATGTGTATTTTATGGAGAAGGAACTGAACCTTTGGACTAAAATCTGACTTTAAAACCTGTAAAAGATGATCTCATTGCATAATATTTTATCCATAGCCAAGTACGAACGTAAAACGTTGCTTCGGAGTTGGTTTTTCAGAATTTTCAGCGGGCTTTCGTTAGTGATCCTTTTCGGGATGAATTTCGGGATGATCATCCAGGGCGGAGGGGGCGACGGATGGGCCCTGAGAGCTGTTCCCAGTGCGATTCCCTATTTCAACCTGTTGATATTAAATGTTGCCCAGGCGATTATTGCTGTTTTCCTTGCTTCGGATTTTTTAAAACGTGATAAAAAACTGGACACAACCGAAGTGATATACATGCGTTCAATGACCAATAACGAGTATGTTATCGGGAAAACATGGGGCAACCTGCAGGTTTTTCTGGTACTTAACGTACTGGTTCTTTTAATGGCTTTAATTTTTAATTTATTAGCTGAGAATACGACGGTCGATTGGGCTTCTTATGGCATTTACCTTGTTTTTATCAGTGTCCCGACCCTGGTTTTTATCATGGGACTTTCCTTTTTGCTGATGAGTATCATCCGGAATCAGGCTATAACGTTTGTCATCATTCTGGGGTATATTGGAATTACCCTGTTTTTGCTTCAGGCCAAGTATTATTACATTTTTGATTATATGGCCTTTAATATTCCGATGTTAAAATCAGGCATTGTCGGATTTGGCAACCTTGACGCGATCCTTATACACAGAGGGATCTATTTCAGCCTGGGCATCGGATTTATTTTCCTGACCATATTTTTACTGAAAAGGCTCCCTCAGTCAGAAAAGATGACCTTTTTCTCTTTGGTTGTCAGTATTCTTTTTATTGTTGCCGGCACCTACCTGGGATACAGTCATATTGCCGATTTCAAAAAAACCGGGAATATCCGTGCCCGGGCGGTGGAATTAAATAATACCTATGTCAAAGAGAATTTCCCCGATGTGGTGAAAACATCCATCTCCCTTGAACATAAAGGAGAATCATTGGCGGCTGTATCAACCCTGTTGTTAAAAAATAATTCCGGGACAGCCATCCGGAAATTGGTGTTAAGTCTGAACAACGGATTAACAGTTAGCGGATTAATAATCGACGGGAAAGAGACTCCTTTTGAACGGGAATACCATTTGATACAGATCAACGAAGGAGTGGAAATACTTCCGGGTGAAGAGGTAAGCGTAGAACTGTCCTATAACGGAAAGATTGATGAAGCATTCTGTTATCTCGACATTGATGAGAAAACTTTTCAGGAAAAGAATGGAAGTTTTGTGCTCAATGTGGATAAGCGATACAGTTTTGTTACTCCCGGTTATGTGTTGCTTACTCCGGAAGCAAACTGGTATCCAAAACCGGGAGTGACCTTCAGTTCTGAAGATGTAAGCTGGTACAACCCACAGTTTATTGACTTTTCTCTGGAGGTAAAAACCAATCCTTCCTTAAAGGCAGTCTCCCAGGGAGCTGTTAAAGAAACCTCTCCGGGAAGTTTTATTTTTGAAAATGATCACCCGTTAACGCAGCTTTCTCTGTCAATCGGGGATTATGAACACATGAAATTTGAAGAGAATGGCATTGAATACGGAATCTGGTATTTTGAAGGGCATGATTTTTTTTCTGAAACATTTGAAGAGATCAGGGATACGATTCCCAGTGTTGTCAGTGAACGGTTGGGAGACTTTGAAAGGAGTTATGACCTGCAGTATTCCTTCGACCGGTTGTCTCTGGTCGAGGTTCCCGCTCAGTTTAAAACCTATGAACGGATTTTTACCTCCAATCAGGAAACTGTCCAGCCTGAACAGGTTCTGATTCCTGAAAAGGCTTATATGATCGGTGAAGCTGATTTTAAGAACATGATGACTCGTCAGCAACGGTATGGCAGGAGAGGCAACACGGGATTGTCGCCCAAAGAGATGAAAGTCGGTTTGTTGTTGAACTTTCTGGGAAATTTTACCCGGGAACAGGGAAGACCCGATTTCAGAAGAGGTTCCGGCGGTGAGATCAGTGTGAGTGAAACAGCCAGTCCGTACTTTATTTTTGCTAATTTATATCAGTTCCAGAATAACATCACCTCGGACAAATGGCCCGTGATCAACCGTGTTTTTGAAGCATACCTGAAAAGCCAGTCCGAAGATATGGGCTCCATGTTCATGCGGGATATGACCGGCATGAGTGAAGATGAACTGGCGAACATAGCCCTTCAGGACAGTTCCTTCGCGGAAATTGTTGCCAATCCGGAAGAGAAAAAAATCATCGATAATGTGATTAAACTGAAAGGCGACATGTTGTTTTCCATGATCCAATGGAACGCCGGAGAGACCGAGTTTGAGGAGTTCCTGAGAGAAATTCTGAATGAAAATAAATTTTCCAACATCCCATTTGAAGTGTTTGACCAGGCTATATCGGAACGTTTTGGAATTGAGTTAACGCCTATTATGGAAGACTGGTTTAATGCGAAAGAACTCCCCGGTTATATTTTCTCCCCCATAGAGGCTGTAAAGGTAAAAGCGGAAGATATGATGAAGACCAAAGTATCCTTTAAGGTTACCAATTTTACCGATGTGGAAGGAGTGATTAAGATTACTTTCCGGTTGGGTGGTTTTGGTGGAGGATTTCCGGGATTTGGCATGGGAGGGATGGCTATGGACAATTCCATAAATAAGGTATTATACCTGGAACCCGGACAAACCAAACAGGTGAATTATCTGTTGGATGCCGACCCGAGGATGATGTCTGTCAATACGATGACTTCACAAAACATTCCACAGGTTATTACGCAGGATTTCCGGGATATTGAAGAAGATCTGAAAGCGGAAGCCGTAGAAAATGAAACAGTACTCAATGAACCGGTTTCGGTTGAAATGCCGGATGAGATAATTGTAGATAATGAAGATCCGGAGTTTGAGGTGACCACTATAGAGATAAAAAGTATATTACAAAAATTGCTTCTGAAGGGAAACGATAATACCAGGAGGTATTCAGGATATAATACCTGGCACCCTCCTTCCAACTGGACCCTGACTACCAGTTCAGATTTTTTTGGTGCGTATATCCGGTCGGGGTATTATGTGAAATCCGGAGACGGTTCCTTGGTGGCAAAATGGAATGTACCGGTTGCCGAACCAGGGTACTACGATGTGTATTATCATCTGTATAAATCACGCAACTTCAGGCGTGGACGTGGAAGAAACCGTGACAGTGAAGACGGGGAATACCTTTTTACCGTTCATCACGACGAGGGTCCCGAGGAAGTTACCCTGGAGTATAATGCGGCTGAGGGAGGATGGAACCACCTGGGTTCTTATTATTTCTCTCCTGACACCGCCCTGATCGAATTATCAAATAAATCAGAATTAAGTACCATTAATGCAGATGCAGTAAAATTCGTTAAGCTTTAAATAACAACATTAATTCCATGGAAATGAAGAACAGAAAAAAGAAAAATTGGTCCTGCAGGAGCTTGCTTGTGTTGATCCTTGTCTTTTGTATGACCGGGTTGCAGGCACAGGAAGTTCTGACGCTTGATAGGGCTTTGCAATATGCTGAGACAGGAAGCCCGGATTTGAAAAGGACCCTCCTCAACCGTGAACGGTATCAGAAGTCCCTGGAAGCTCAGCGGGCTTCGTTAAAATCTCAGTTCAGCCTTGATGTTTCACCGGTTGAATACTCAAACACCCGGAGGTTTGACCAGCGTACATCCCAATGGTACACCAACGAATCGTTTTCGTCAATGGGGACCTTCAGGGTGCAGCAACCCATCCTTGTAACGGATGGAACCCTTTCTTTAATCGACCAGTTTGGATGGCAAAATAGCACGTCGATCATTACCGGAGGGGGTGAAACAGGGAGCAAAGTGTTTACCAATAACCTTTATCTGAACCTCAACCAGCCACTTTTCACCTATAACCGAACCAAACTGGAGCTCAAAGAGCTGGAGTTAAATCTTGAGAATGCCAACATCAGTTATGCCATTCAACGGTTAAACCTGGAAAAGAATGTTACCCAGTTTTTTTACAATGTTTACCTGGCCCAGGAAAACCTGAAAATAGCCCGTCAGGAACTCGAAAATACCCAGAAAAGTTATGAAATTATCAACAATAAGGTGGATGCCGGGCTGGCCGCCAAAGAGGAATTATACCAGGCCGAACTGAACCTGGCCAATTCCAGGTCGTCGTTGCAAAACAGCGAAGTAACCCTCGCCAATGCAAAAGACCAGATGAAAATATATCTTGGAATGGATCTGGATGAAGATCTTGTAGTTCTGACCGATATATCTTCCGATTCCGTGCCGGTCGACCTCAGTAAGGCCATCGAACAGGGACTGAATTCACGCATGGAGATCAGGCAACGGGAAATAGACATTGAAACAAGCTTGTTTAGTCTGATCCAAACAAAATCCCAGAATGAGTTCAGGGGAGAACTGAACCTGGCATTTGGTTTTATGGGAGATAATGAAAAGGTAAATAAGATCTTTGATAATACAACAAAAAATCCCCAGGTATCCCTGTCATTCAATATTCCTTTGTTTGACTGGGGAGAACGGAAAGCCAGAATTGCTGCCCAGGAAGCATCGGTACAAACACAGGAATTAAACCTGGAAGAAGAAAAAAGGCAAATCATTATTGATATCAGGCAAACCTACAGAAATCTGCTAAACCAGTTAAACCAGATTAAAATAGCCAGGCAGAATGAAATAAACGCCCGGTTAACTTACGAGATTAACCTGGAAAGGTATGAAAACGGAGACCTGACCGGTATGGATCTGAACCTTTACCAGGCTCAGCTGACGGAGTCAACCATATCCCTGGCTCAGGCGATGATCAATTATAAACTGGAACTGTTAAATCTTAAAATACAGTCACTCTATGATTTTGAAAGAAAAGAAGCGGTTATTCCATCCGAATTATATTTAGAAAATTAGAAAACCAGAAAAGAACCAGAAAAAATGAAAAATATCAAGTTTATATTGTTAGTGGGAATTGTTGCCGGATTAGGAGCATGCAGTCCCCAGGTTCAAAACGAACAAGCTGACCTTGCCATCCCTGTATCGGTTATCGATGTAAAGGCCCAATCGATTCAACAGTATATAAATACTACGGGTACGGCCAGGGCGATCTATGAAACGGAACTGGCTTCCGAGATGGCAGGTGAGTATGAATTAATGACCAATCCGGCAACCGGCCGGACTTTTAAACTGGGGGATAAAGTGCGGGCCGGACGGGTAATCATTCACCTGGACGACGATGAATTTTTGAATAACATCGCCATTGATTCCAAGAAACTAAACCTGGAAATCTCAAAGCAGGAATACCAGAAACAACAGTCGTTATTTGAAAAAGGCGGGGTTACGGAAAGTGAACTGAGAAATTCAGAAATTTCTTCGATCAATGCGCAATACGACTATGAAAGTGCCCAGTTGCAATTGGCTAAAATGGATGTTGTTGCTCCGTTTACAGGAATTATTGTAGATCTTCCCTATTATTCTCCGGGTACCCGGGTTGCCAGCGGACAAACAATGGTTACCCTTATGAACTATGAGAAAATGTACCTGGACGTGAATCTGCCGGAAAAATACCTTCCGGAAGTAAACACAGGGCAGGAGGTATTAATCACCAGTTATACGATTTCCGAAGATACCCTGAAAGGAACAGTCAGTGAACTTGCGCCTGTGATCAGTACAGAAACAAGAACCTTTAGTGGAAAAATAACGATTGATAATGCCGATCTGAAATTGCGTCCGGGGATGTTTGTCAAAGCAGACATCATTACAGCCCGTAAAGACAGTACCATCGTGATTCCCAAAGATATCATTGTTTCTTCCCGTTGGGGTAAATCGGTATACGTTGTGGAACGCAGCAATGCCCGCAACCGGAGAATCACAACCGGCATAGAAAATCCCGATTATGTGGAAGTGTTGGAAGGGCTTACCGTAAATGACCGCCTGGTAATCCGGGGTTTTGAAACGTTACGCAACGGATCAAAAGTGAAAATTATCCGTTAGGAATTAACCAGGTCAATTGGATCGAAAAATAACAACATGAAGAAATTAGTTCAATTTTCTGTCAGAAATCCGGTCACTATCCTGATGGTCGTTCTGGGAGTACTCCTTTTGGGATATATCTCCTACGATAAGCTGGGTATTGACCTGTTCCCTGATTTAAATTCGCCCCGGATCTTTGTTGAGATTACGGCGGGAGAAAGACCTCCCGAAGAAATGGAAAGTCAGTTTGTTGAGAATATAGAGGCTTTGGCTATCCGGCAGTCCGATGTTATTCAGGTAACATCCGTTTCTAAGGTGGGATCCGCACAGATAACAGTGGAATATGCCTGGAACAAAGACATGGATGAGGCTTTCCTCGATTTACAGAAAGCCTTAAATTCACTCACTCAGGGCCAGAGCCTTGATGACCTTAAAATTACCCAGCACGACCCGAATACGGCTCCTGTTATGACCATTGGATTGGCTCATTCTGAGATCACCGACATGAATGAGATCCGGAAGGCAGCCGAAAATTATATCCGAAATGAACTGGTCCGCCTCGAAGGAGTTGCTGAAGTTGAGCTTTCAGGACAGGAAGAAGGCGAGATCATCATCGATACCGATCCCTACCGGCTCGAATCCCAAAATTTAAGCCTGGATGATCTGAGCGGGAGAATCGAGAATTTTAACCGCAATGTCTCGGGTGGCCGTATAAGCGAAATGGGAACCCAGTACATCGTAAAAGGCATCAGCATGCTGAACGATGTGGAGGATTTCGAAAACCTGATTGTCGGGTACAAAGCCGTGAGGACAGAAACCGAAGGACAGAGAGCGATCGGAATGGCTCCCATTTTTCTAAAGGACGTGGCCAGCGTTTCTTTCGGAAATAAAGAACCTGAAAATATCACCCGGATAAATGGCCAGCGTTGCATTGGTTTATCGGTCTTTAAAGAGACAAAATACAATACCGTAAAAGCGGTGGAACAGGTGAAAGAGGCTTTGGTTCAGATTGAAAGGGCCCTTCCGGGCTACATTCTGATCCAGGTATCCGACCAGGGGCAGTTTATACGGAGTGCGATCACCGAGGTGGAAGAAACAGCCCTGCTGGGTATTCTTCTGGCGGTTTTTATTCTTTTCCTGTTTTTGCGACGCTTCGGAACAACCCTGATTGTGAGCCTGGCAATTCCGATTTCGATCATTGCCACCTTTAACCTGATGTACTTCAACGACCTCACCATTAATATTATGACACTTGGAGGGCTGGCTCTGGGAGCCGGTATGCTGGTGGATAATGCCATTGTGGTCCTGGAAAATATTTTCCGAAACCATGAAAACGGACTCCCGGTCAAGGATGCATCCATACAGGGGACATCCGAGGTTGCTGGTGCGATCACTGCATCAACCCTTACCACCATTATCGTGTTCCTGCCCATTGTCTATTTACATGGTGCTTCCGGTGAATTATTCAAAGATCAGGCCTGGACGGTGGCTTTTTCACTGGTCTCTTCCTTGCTGGTAGCTATTTTCTTTATTCCGATGCTGTATCACCGGTTTTATAAAAACAAAAAAGTGCCGGTAAAAAAGAGATCCGTACAAATCGGAAGTTACGGGAAGTTTCTTGATAAGATTCTGCGTGTGAAATGGTTGGTTGTTGTCCTTTCCCTTATTATGATCGGGGGTTCGGTGCTGTTAGTTCCCTTTATCGGAACGGAATTTATGCCCCGGTCGGAAGCCAAAGAAGTTACCGTAAATATAAAATTGCCGGAAGGTACCATCCTGGAACGGACCAATGCCTCGGTGGAAAGCATAGAAACGGTTCTTACGGATTACCTGGGGGATAATCTCGACAAAATATATTCGCATGCAGGTCCGGTATCCGGAATCGCCGGAGATGAGAATTCCGTTTTTGAGGGAGAAAATACAGCCAGTATTATGATTATTCTAAAGGATGAATCAAAAATAAGTACAGACCAGCTGGTTGCTGCCATCGACGGCCTGACGGCAGACATCCCGGGAATGGATGTAACCTATGAGATGCAGCAGAGTTCGCTGAAATCCATTCTGGGCACGGATGAAGCTCCGGTTGTTGTGGAAGTCAGAGGGGAAGAAATGGATGAAATAGAAAATATTGTCAATCAGGTGAAAGAAAAAATAGCCGGGATTGATGGATTGTTTAATGTTCAGACCTCCATCGAAGACGGAGCGCCTGAGGTGGAGGTGAAGGTAGACCGGACCAGGGCTGGCATTTATGGGATTGATATTAATACGGTCATTACCCAGATGCAGGATCAGCTCCAGGGAAAAGATGCCGGCCAACTGGAAAAAGACGGAGAAATGCAGGATATTACCATAAAAATTCCCGAAAGAGGATTGAGTGAAATCAATGAACTGGCCATTACTTCCGGCTCTGAGGTTTACCGGCTGGATGAGATCGCTGAAATATCCTACAGTGTGGCTCCAAAAGAGATTTTCAGGAGAAACCAGAACCGGATCGGTAAAGTGACCGCTGAATTAGAGAAAGGGGTGGCTCTGGACCACGTTGCTGAAACCATTCGTGAAGCAACAGGCGCTATTGAGCTGACGCCCGATTATTCCATTTCGGTAACGGGACAGGAAGAAAAACGGCAGGAATCCATCCACAATCTAACGTTTGCCTTATTGCTTTCCATTGTGTTGGTTTATATGGTGCTTGCATCCCAGTTTGAATCCCTGGTGCATCCCTTTACCATCCTGTTAACAATCCCCCTGGCGGTGGTTGGAAGCATCCTTCTCTTCTTTATTTTGGGAAACACCATTAATATAATGGCTATAATCGGTATTATCATGCTGGCAGGGATCGCGGTAAATGACTCGATCATTCTTGTTGACCGGATTAACCAGTTGATACGGGAGGGGCTCGACCGGAAAAATGCCATCATACAGGCCGGGCAACAGCGAATCAGGCCGATTATTATGACCAGTCTGACCACCATACTGGCCCTTCTCCCGTTAACCATCGGTTTCGGCGAAAGTGCTTCCCTGCGGTCACCCATGGCCCTGGCTGTAATTGGGGGACTGGTTACATCGACCCTCTTGACACTGGTTGTAATTCCTTGTGTATATGACATTTTAGACCGTTTCAAAAGTCTTTTTGTCAGAAGAAACGAATCCATTGTTGGGAAATAAATAAGATCAACGAATGAAACGATCCTGACAAATCATGATACAAAAAACAATGATTATACGTATGGGAGTTCCCTGTCTGCCGAACAGGCAGGCATCTGACACTTTTAAAAAACAGACACTTTTAATCAGATGAAATTCATCATTAACCGAAAAATAACGATCAGCATGCTGTTTATAGGATTGACCCTGCTGGGGTATATATCCTATAAACAATTGCCGGTTGAACTGATTCCAAATGCTGAGCTCCCGCAACTGTTTGTCCAGATAAATTCAAGGGTGGAAGTAAACCCTGATTACATGGAAAGCCAGGCTGTGATCCCTATTGAGGGGGCTATCAGTACCATGGAGGGCATCGAGAGCATTGAATCCTCGCTGGATAACCGGTCTGCATCCATTCAGGTCAGCTTTAATCAAAACACAAATTTTAAATATACCTTCCTTAAGCTTCAGGAAAAGATTGACCAGGTAGCAGAAAACCTGGATGAAAATTTTACGGTAACGGTAAACCGCGCGAGTCTGCAGCAAATGACGAACCAATTTATGGAGCTGCAGATCAGGGGAACAGAAGGAGTGGACCGGATACGAAATATTACGGATGAGGAGATTACTCCCCAGATCGAGAATATTGACGGAATCGCTTCCGTAACCGTTTATGGAGGCCGGGAACGTTCTGTAGAAGTGCTCTTTGATAAGGAGGCCTGTGATGCCTATGGGATTACCCCGAACCAGATCCGGAATGCCATATCCCAGAATGCCCAGAGCCGTACGTTTACCGGTTATGTGCATGAATCGCAGAGCAAATATTTTGTTCATGTAACGGCTGAATACGATGACGTGCTGGATATCGAAAATATCGTAGTATCAGATGGCCCTGTTTACCTCAAAGATATTGCCGACATCTATTTTGGGGTCAAGGAAGAAACAACCATCAGTCGTGTCAACGGGCTGGAAGCCGTTTCAATGATCCTGGTCAGCGATTCCCAGGCCAATCTGATTGACCTGTCGCATGATGTGGAGGATGTGATTGCACAGTTAAATGAAAAACTGCAGTCCAAAGAGGTGGAAGTTGTGGTTCAGACCAATATGGCTGAAACCATGGAAACCAATATCAACCAGATCATGCAGCTGGCTTTGGTAGGAGGGATCCTGGCTATTTTTGTTTTGTGGATGTTTCTGAAAAACCTGCGGATTGTCTCTTTTATTGCCCTGGCTATCCCGATTTCCGTATATACAGCGTTTAACCTTTTTTATGCATTTGATATAACCCTGAACAGCCTGACCCTGGTCGGGCTGGTTTTGGCCATTGGCATGCTGCTCGATAACAGTGTGGTTGTGTTGGAGAATATTTACCGGTTATCGGGAAACCGTTTTAGCCCGGATCAATCGGTAATCCAGGGAACCAAGGAGGTGTGGAGGTCAATAATTGCTGCCACATTGACCACCATTACCGTTTTCCTTCCTTTTATATTTTCGACCCAGTATATGGTCCGGTTGCTTGGTAAACATGTGGGGGTTTCCATCATTTCGACCCTGGTTATTTCCCTGTTTGTGGCATTGCTTTTTATACCTATGGCGGCTCATGCATTGCTAAACAGAAAACGTACCCACAATCTTTTTTATGAAAAGGTTACGACCAATAACCGGATCATACAGATTTATGTTGTATTGCTGAAACAAAGCATGCGTTCGCCGGCAGCTACGATCATCGGAGCAATTGTTCTCTTCTTTTTATCTGTATTTATTGTCCTGGCTCTGAATGTGAATGCCCTGGAAGAGGTTGAGGAAGACCAGTTTATGGTTTATGTTACCATGCCTACAGGCTCGACCCTTGAAGCTACCGATGCGGTAGTGGCTGATTTAGAGAACCGGCTGGCTGATATTCCGGAGAAAGAGGATCTGATCTCACGGATTCAGGAGGAGGAAGCGATCCTTACCTTTGTAATGAAAGAGGACTATAAAGATATTGACGACCGGACCATGGAGGATATTAAGTCCGACGTGGAGAGCCGGTTCAGTAGCATCCGTACCGCAGATATCAGCCTGACCGCGCCTACATCAAGTGCCAGCTTCCGTGGGGGTGGCGGAGGCGGTGGGGGTGCCGGCATGGAGAACTTTACAAGATTCCTCGGAATCGGCACCAATCAGGAAAGAGTCCTTATCAAAGGCGAAAACTTTGATATTATGAGGGGCGTTGCCGATGACCTGTTGTATTATATCGAAAACCTGGAATCCATACGAAGTGCCAACGTGAGCGTTTCAAGAAACCGCCCTGAAGTGCACCTCTATTTTAACCAGTTGCTCCTCACCGAGTATGGCATCGAATTAAACAATGTTACCTCCGGATTAAATTCTTTTTCCAACGAAGTCTCAGCAGGAGTCAGCTTAAAACAGGGGGACGAAGAATACGATATTGTTATCAAAGAACTACTTCAGGAAGGCGAAGAAGAGGATGACGATGAACAGGGCATGGAAGATCTACGGCAACTGCCTGTCACCTCCATGGAAGGGGGTATCTATGAACTGCAGGATGTTGCTGACCTGGTGTATGCCGACGGCATTTCCAGTATTGACCGGGTTAATCAGGAAAAACAAATCGAATTAAACTACCGCTTTGTGGAAGAGGCTGAACAGTCAAAAGATCTTCTGGAAGCATATCGCCTTGAGATCGACGAAATTATTGAAGCCTATAAACTTCCGTCCGGTGTAGCTGTGGAAGTGTTCCATGAAGAGAATGAACTGGAAGAATTTTATTTCCTGATAGCTGCTGCTGCAATCCTGATTTTTATGATCCTGGCATCGGTGTTTGAATCCGTGAGTACCCCGTTTGTTTTGTTATTTTCCGTGCCTTTTGCTGCTGTGGGTTCGTTCATAGCGCTTATATTTACCGGGAACAGCCTCCTGAATGCAAACACGCTCATTGGATTTTTGATTCTGCTCGGAATTGTGGTAAACAATGGAATTATATTGATTGACTATACGAATATTCTCCGCAAACGGGGATTTGGTAAATCGCGAGCACTGATCACAGCCGGCCTTTCGCGTGTACGTCCGATCCTGATCACTGCCACAACCACCATTGTAGCCCTTTTCCCGCTGGCTATGGGTCAGGCTGAATATGTGGGAGCCATTGGAGCTCCGTTTGCCATCACCGTGATTGGCGGGCTCGCATTGAGTACCTTGCTGACCCTGGTCTTTATCCCGACCCTCTATTTTGGCCTGGAGAATGCACTCAACTGGATCAAATCCCTCCACTGGGCAGTAAAAACCGGTCAACTGGTTTTACTGGCCTTAGGTCTTGTATATGTTTATTTCGAAGTGGATTCCTTTCTCTGGCAACTTATCTGGATTATGCTTTTTGTGCTTTTAATACCGGGGATAACCGCTTTTGTTATGACCAGTTTGCGCCAGGCCAGTACAACATTGATAAAAGATACCGATAAGATCAACATCGTTGTCAGAAAACTGGTGAAAGTGTATGATCGGGATAACCGCTTCATGCGCGAATGGAAATCGGGAATTAAAATAAGGGAAAGAGCCGGATTGTCAAAAGAGTATAAAAAATTAAGGGATTTTAACGATCTGATATGGCAGATCCCATTGTTTGCATTCCTGGTTTATTTCACGTTCATTTATATGGAGAGCCATTTCTGGATGTGGATTTTGTCACACCTCGTGTACTTCTTTCTGTTTATGCTGTGGACTCCCTTTAACCAGGTTTTGATCAACAAAGCACAATCGTCTGGCAAAAATGTCTATTCAAAACTCAGAAAAACGATCTATAATTTTATTTTCTGGGGTGTGCCGGCTCTGTTCCTTATGCTGTTCTTCAGGGAATGGAATAACATGGGGATGGTGATTTTTATAGGTGTCCTGTGGGTTGTTCTTCTGGCTATCTACCGTTCTTCGGAATATGTTCACAAAAAAAATGTAAATATTGCCCGGATCGAGGGTCGTTTTGGGAAGTTACGCCGCGGTTATTATACGTTGGTAAGGCAGATTCCCGTTATCGGAAAACACAACAAACCCTTCCGGGCCCTGAATGGTGTATCGCTTGAAATAAAACCGGGGATGTTCGGACTCCTTGGCCCCAATGGTGCTGGTAAATCAACCATGATGCGGATTATTTGCGGAATCCTTGAACAAAGTTACGGCAAGATATGGATCAACGGGCTTGATACCCAGCATCACCGCGAAGAACTTCAGGGCCTGATTGGGTACCTGCCTCAGGCATTTGGTACCTATGAAAATATGTCGGCCTGGGAATTTCTCGATTACCTGGGAATTATGAAGGGTATTTCAGATAAGAAAACCCGCGAAGACCGGATTGAGTATGTCCTGAAATCGGTGCATATGTATGAACGAAAGGACGATGCAATTGGTTCCTTCTCCGGAGGCATGAAACAACGTATCGGGATCGCTCAGATACTCCTGAACCTGCCGCGAATTCTTGTTGTGGATGAACCTACCGCCGGCCTTGATCCCAGGGAACGGATTCGCTTCCGGAACCTGCTGGTGGAACTGAGCCGCGAACGGATTGTTATTTTTTCAACCCATATCATCGAAGATATTTCCAGTTCCTGCAACCAGGTGGCAGTGATAAATAAGGGCGACCTTAAATATTTTGGTACTCCGATTGAAATGGTCGATGTGGGAAAAGGTTTTGTATGGCAGTTTACGATACCTGCCGAAGAATTTGACGATTTTGCCAACAAACAGCTGATTGTTCATCATATGCGCGAAGGGAAAAATATTAAGGCCCGTTGTATCGCCAAAGAGAAACCGACGGAAAATGCCATCAATGTGCCACCCCACCTCGAAGATGCCTATCTGTGCCTGCTTAAAGATTTTGTAAAATAAATTTGTACGTTCATGAGTAAAAATCTAGATATAAAAAACAGGTTGGTTGTTCTGATTAAAATGGTACGGTACAACCTCAAAATTATTTTTGGCAACCGGTTTTTCTGGTTCCTGCTGGCTTCTTTTGTTTTTCTTCTGTTTTTTGCAATCCAGAATGTGATGGAGGGGGATCCGGTCGGAGTGGATACCATTTATGAAATCCTCCTTTTCCCGGGCATTCTTCTGATTTTTTATCCAACGGTTTTCGGAATTCAGAACGACGATGATTCCCGGATGCTGGAAATCCTTTTCGGAATCCCCAATTACCGGTATAAAGTGTGGCTGGTCCGGATTGTGATGATCTTCATCCTGGTTTTTATCATCCTGTTGATTTATGGATGGCTGGCATCCGTTTTCATGTATCGGATCAATGCCTTCCGGATGGCGTATCAGTTAATGTACCCGATTATTTTTCTCGGAGCCCTTGCTTTCATGTTTTCCACGCTGATAAAAAACGGAAACGGAACGGCGGTGGTAATGGTCCTGATCGGTGTGGCCCTGTTAATCCTTTCCGATGCCCTGGAAAGAACCCAGTGGAATGTATTCTTAAATCCCTTTGGGATACCCGATAATTTTAACCAGGTAATATGGGAAGGGATCATATCCAAAAACCGGATATTCCTTGGGATTGGTACTGTTGTATTTCTTTTATACGGACTGTTTAATTTACAGAAACGGGAAAGTTTCGTCTGATAAAAAAAACAAATTATGAATCGAACGGTTTTGCTTATCCTGGTGAGGCACCGTCAGGAAATTGCTGAAAAAGTGCAAAAGATTTTAACCGGATGGGGTTGTTTTATAAAAACCCGCCTGGGAATTCATGACGGAGTACTGGAGAACTGCTCCGACAGCGGATTGATTTTTCTGGAACTTACCGGTGACAATACGGAAAAACATGAAGAGATCACCCGGAAACTCAACCTCGTAAAAGGAGTGGATGCAAGGTTGATCTCCCTGGAGGTGTAAACTCGTTGGCATGCCCATTTGACCTCTCCGGGGTCACACATCCTTGATTTTATACGATTGCACCTCCATTGAAGAGAACTCTCCTCCGCTGGCGTGCTTTTGTAAAGGGTGCCGTGATCATTCATCCGATGACTTTGAGTCATCGGATGAATGGGTTTACTCTTTGCTTGTCCGTTACTTTAAAAATAACTTTTCACAATGCCTGAAATCGTCTGTCAATATTTCAATCAGGTAGAAATTGCTTTTAAAATTTCCAACATTGACCACCGACGTTGTTTATGTACAAGAAAGCACGGATCACGCCCTGAATCATCGGAACGGTACCAACATGGGTATTCTACCTGCATCTGTGAGCCTGATCTTCCCGCACGGCAACTTCCCGGAGAAAGGATTATCCGGGTCCCTGTACGGTATAGTTGCTTTTCAAAAAATCCTGGCACTTACCCTTTTTTGAATGGAGTGCCTGCTTTGGTTTCTAATAGAACAGTTTACAGACCGATTTCTTTCTTCCATTCGTAATGGAAACCAGATATAATTGTCCTGGCTTTAATCCTAAATCAGGAAGCCGTAATGGATGGTTGTTGTATTTTCCCGAATGGATTATTCTTCCATCAACAGTAGTTACTTTTAATTGAAACGGTGAGTTTTTAAAAGAGGGTACATGTATTATCAGGATTCCATTGCTGAAGTAACATTGAGCATCTGCATTCCCTACTTCATTATCAGAATATGTTGTTGTATCAACCACTTCAATGTGCCAGTATTTTATTTTCGGTGAAATACACCCCACAGAATTTACAGCTTGTAAATAGTAGGTAATGCTTGTATCGGGTTTTGCCCAGCCATAAATATCGGTTGTGTCGGATAATCCGTGTGAAGGGCTTATCGTATATTCAAAAGGCGGGAAATTATTTACAAAATAAGGGTCTCCGATTAATGGGACACTGTCTCCTCTGTAAATAGTGTCAGGTAGCATGTAAATTGGGTGAATACCGAAAACAGATTGGATTATATTAACCGAATCATATTGAATGTTGCTATTTGCATCTTCAACTTTTAAATGAAAAGTAAACCAATATTCAGGAGTATTCGCTCTTATAAATGACGGATTACTTTGAGTACTATCATCCAAAATATCTGAAGCATAAATCCATATATTGAATAAAGTATCTACTAATTGTTTTCCACTCCAGGTATATGTATAAGGTTCAATTCCACCAGAAGCTACAGGGGTACCGCCTAAGGTAATTAATTCATTTTCATCATTAAATGTACAACAACATAGGATTGTATCGTTTCCGGCATTTACTTTAAGTTGTGCACTTGTACTGTAATTTAGTAATATTAGTCCGGATAATAAAAAGAATAATTTCATTGATTTCATGATTTTATAATGGTTCATTTTTGATGATAAAACATGGAACTCGCCAGTATAAGAATCCTGTTGTGTGTGATTTTTTTCTCATGGTTCGTTTCATTTGTGCACCTGGTTATCCTGCGGGCTAAACGGCGGGCAGGGGTAATTCCAACTAAAGATACGGCATAAGAAGCTAAAAGTCAAGAGTAAAATTACCCACCCTCCCGAATTTACTATTTCTAAATCGCTGCAAATGTGTGCTTTAGCGTAAATTTGCTAAGATATGTTATTGAGCAGTAAAAAGGATGGCATCCTTAGTTAACGGGAGCCGGATTTTCTAAATCCGGTACATGGCCGGAGAAAGAATTCTCCGGTTCCTGCTTTGATCATTCATCCGATGACTCAAGTCATCGGATGAATGGGTTATAAAATATCCTACCTTTGCCGGGTAAAATGTTCTGATGGACAAAAGAGATATCGAAATAATGGCTCCTGTGGGCTCGTTTGAATCGTTGATGGCAGCCATTCAGGGCGGTGCCGGATCGGTCTATTTCGGGGTGGGGTACCTGAACATGCGGGCCCGTTCATCCCACAATTTTTCGTTGGACGACCTTCACAAAATTACCGGCATAGCTGCCTCCAAAGGGGTAAGAACGTATCTTACCCTGAATACGGAGATTTTCGATAACGAAACAGAACAGATGAAGGAGATCGTAACAACTGCCAAAGATGCAGGAGTTACTGCAGTTATTGCTTCCGATATATCCGTCATTCAGTATGCCCGTTCGGTTGGCCTGGAAGTGCATATTTCCACGCAGGTAAATATTACCAATTTTGAAGCCGTTGCGTTTTATGCACAGTATGCCGATGTGGTTGTGCAGGCGCGTGAAATAAACCTCGGGAGGGTCCGGGAGATCTATGAAAAGATTGTAGCGCAGCAGGTAACGGGTCCCTCAGGGGAGCTGGTACGCCTCGAGATGTTTGTCCACGGAGCCTTGTGTATGGCGGTTAGTGGGAAGTGTTACCTGAGCCTTCACGAAACCGCTTCATCGGCCAACCGGGGAAGCTGCCTGCAAACCTGCCGCAGGGCGTATATCGTTACCGATAAGGAAACCGGCGCTGAACTGGAAGTCGACAACGAGTACATCATGTCGCCCAAAGATCTCAAAACCATTCATTTCCTGAATAAGATACTGGATGCCGGGGTTTCGGTGCTGAAAATCGAAGGGCGTGCCCGTTCGCCCGAATATGTAAAAACAACCGTGGAATGTTACCACGAGGCTGTGGATGCATATTTTGACGGAACTTTTACCGATGAGAAAATAAAAGATTGGGACGAAAGGCTGGCATCGGTCTTTAACCGGGGTTTCTGGGATGGATACTACCTCGGCCAACGCCTCGGTGAATGGAGCCATAATTACGGATCCCAGGCGACCAAAAGAAAATGGTATGTCGGAAAAGGAACCAACTATTTTACGAACATACGGGTCGCGGAATTTAAACTGGAAACAGCAAATCTCAAAGTGGGCGATGAAATCATCATTACAGGACCCACTACAGGAGTCATACAAACCATAGTGGATGAGATCAGAGTCGATGACAAACCGGTGGAAGAAGCCAAAAAAGGAGAACGTTGCTCTATACAGATCGGGGAAAAGATCCGCAGGGCCGATAAGTTATTTAAATTGGTGCCTGCACGGGAAATTAAGCAACGATCGTAACTTTATACGAACAAAATATTCTTTACTATTTTATACACATTCCAACGTGGATAATAAGTTTTCAGTTGTACGTTCTAATAGAGAAGTTACACCAGCAAATTTGTAATTTTGTCAAAACGCCAAAGCATGAAACGTATCCTGATCATACTTCTGCCTGTAATGGCTGCACTTGTTGCAGGTTATTTTTTTGTGCTGAAACCAGATACGGGTATTTCGGGCGACACTTCTGCCTTCAGGGCCGTGCCAATTGATGCCCCTCTTTTTATTGAATTTCATTCGTTAAAAGATATTCCGGCAGGCAACGAGGCTGTTAAAGGATTAACACAGGCAGGAATCCTGGATCATTTTTTTGAGTTATCATCCCGAATCGACACAACGATTTCAGGGGCGGAAGATATGAGCCATGCATTGCGGAATACCCCCTTTGTTATAGCCCTGAACCTGGAAGGGAAAGATGAAGTTATTCCGCTACTGATCCTGAAAGTTGAATCGGCGAAAAGGAAAAAAGAACTGGAAACCTTGATTGACAAGCTTTTTCCAACCTCAACGTATCATTATGCCAGCCGCCAGTATAACAGGGAAAAGGTTTTTGATATAAAAAAAGGCAACCGAGAAGCATCCTTTTCTTATGCTTATGCCAACGGCCTTTTGCTTGCCAGTCCCTCAGCACTCGTAGTTGAAAAGTCAATCCGCCAGTTGGAGACCGAAAGCCTTCCCGACAACCATGTGTTCCGCAGAGCACAAAAAACAGCTACCCAGCAGGCTTTGGCATCGGTTTACCTTAACCACCCGTTCTTCCCGGACCTTCCGGGATTAGCCATAAATTCAGCTACCCGGGCAATAACCGATGAATTCGGGGAAGAAAAAAGGGTCAACCATAAAAATAACCTGGCAAGGTTCCGGGGCTATGCTTCCTGGAGCGAGCTGGACCTTTTTACCGGCGAAAATGAATTGCGTCTCAGCGGAGTTTCTTTAGCCCCTGATTCGCTGTTTCAGTACCTGTCCGTTTTTCAAAACCAGGATCCGGTTAAAATGCAGATTGACAATATTATGCCTCGTAATTTGGCCTTCTATTCCTGTCTTTCTTTCTCAAAGAAGAAAATTTTTTTTGAACAACTGGATACATATTTCAGCCACAGCGACAGGTATTACAGGCGGGAGGAAAAACTGAAGCAGATCGGTGCCGAAGCCGGGGTCGGGCTGAAACCGGTTTTTGAAGAACTGGTGGATGAAGAAATTGCCCTGGTTGTTTCCGATGTTTCGGACGATGCTACCGAGAAATCGGAATTTTTCATGGTTTCAGTAAAAGCCAACAGCGAAGCCCGGGAAAGGATACTCCAATGGTTACAGCAATACGCTTCACGAAAAAATACAGCATTTGAAAACCTGGTCAGCCACTATGAAATCGACCAGGAAACCTCATACGATATGTACCGTTTCCCTTACCCTTCTTTCCCGGGTATCTGGCTGGGCGAACCCTTTTATGCAATCCACGCCCGGTACCTGACCTTCTGGGATAATTACATGATTTTTTCAAACAAACAAAATTCGCTCGAAAGCCTTCTTCACGACCTTACACTTGGAGCAACACTGGCAAATGATGCAGCCTATGAATCCTCAAGGAAAAAAATGGAAATCAAGGCAAACATCAATTTTTATTTGAATGTGAATAATGCCTATAACCTGAATAAATCTTTTTTTACAGAAAATGTTACAGAAGTATTTAAAGAGAAAGATGAAGCATTAAGGAAATTTTCTTCTTTGAACTGGCAGGTTATTAGCTCGGGGAAGTTTTTATTCAACAACATTGTGATTGAATATTCCGGAAAAATTAAAGAAGATGCCCGAACAACGTGGCAAAGCAATATAGGGTCGCCCATTGGTTTTAAGCCGCAACTGGTGGTTAACCATGACGACCCGGGCAACAGGGAGATTATTCTTCAGGACCGGAGCAACCAGTTGCACCTGATCACCGGCGAAGGGCGTGTGAGGTGGAGCCTGGAAATTCCCGGACGGATCCTGGGGAAAATACACCAGGTCGATTGCTTCCGGAACGGAAAGCTCCAGTTTCTTTTCAATACAAAAGATAAAATCTATATGATCGACCGTTTGGGGAACCCGGTATCCCCCTTTCCAATCTCCCTGAGGTCTCCGGCAACCAACGGAATGAATGTTTTTGATTACGATAACAACCGCAAATACCGTTTTTTCCTGGCCGGAGAAGATAAAAAGATCTATGTATATGATGGCTCAGGGAAGATTGTCAGCGGCTGGCAGTTTGAAGGAACGGACCATGAAGTTACCACTCCGGTGCAACATTTCAGGGTGGAGGGGAAAGATTATATTGTGTTTAAAGATACTTCACGGATCTATGTGCAGCACCGGCAGGGGGATACACGCGTCAGGTTCGCTGTGAATTTCGAAAACTCACGGAATCCAATCCTCCTGAAAACAGAAGGAACGCCAAAAATGGTGACTACCGATAGCCAGGGAAGAGTTTATTATCTCTATTTCGACGGATCACATAAACAGATAAAAACCGGGGGATTTTCCCCGGGCCATTTTTTTACTGCCGATGACCTGAACGGCGATGGGTCCCTGGAGTTTGTTTTTGTGGATAAGAAAAAGTTGGTTGTAACCGATGAAAACGGGAAGGAAGCTTTCGCAAAAGAATTCCGGAATGAGATTTCCTGTCCGCCTGTTATCTATACTTTTTCTTCTGAAGTGAAGAAAATCGGAGTGGCAGACAAAGCGGCAAACAGAATTTACCTGTACAATTCCGATGGATTCCTTCATCACGGATTCCCCCTGCAGGGGAACAGTGCGTTCAGCATCGGAAAGATCACCGATGGGGTTTCTTATTTAAACCTGATTGTCGGGAGCCAAAACGGAAATATTTACAACTACCGGCTCGACTGATTTTTTTTCCGGAGTACATAAATTACGGAACTGCAGCGATCTTTGTTAAACAGGCTAACGAGCCAGGATATTTTTCCATGGATCAATCCTTTTACAAAGCCCAATCCTGATTTTTTATATTTTTCACTTAGCAGGGAAATATAAAAGGCATCCAGCGGCATGGTGTGTTTAGCTACGAGTGTGAATCCGGAGTTTTCAAAAAGCTGTTTCACATGGGCCGGGGTGAAATGCCACAGGTGGCGGGGGACATCCCAGGCTGCCCAGTACCCTTTGTAATGTCTTGCATCATACGAAGAATGATTGGGAAGCGCGATTACAAGTGTACCTCCCGGAAGGAGGACTCTTTCTATTTCCCGGATGTATTTTTCCGGATGGTAAAAATGCTCCAGGACATGCCATAAGGTCACCGCATCAAAAGAATGGTTTTCCAGGGTGAACAGATCTTCGGCAGGAATAAGTTTTATACCCCGTTCTTCACCGGCAAATTTTCTTGCTTCCCTGCTCTTTTCTGTGCCGGTAACTTTCCATCCGTGATTTTTCATGTGCGCAGCAAAATAACCGGTTCCGGCACCGATATCCAGAAGAGTCCCTGTTTTTTTCAGGGTGTGCTGAATGACGATTTTCCGTTTTTGGCCAAGCATATAGGTGCGTGCCACATGGTAGGCTTTGTTAATCAGGCCTTTTGAGGAGTCTGAATGGGATATATAATCTTCTGATTGATAGTAAGCCTCTACAGACGCTTCATCCGGAACATCCTGGGTGATTTTGAATTTACAGCCGGTACATTCCATGATTTTGAATGTTTCACCGGAAACCGTAAAATCAGTGCAATCCAGAAAATCAGTAAATGTATCTCCCTTGCAAACCGGGCAGGTATCGGTATGAATTTTTGGCATGATCTGTTTTTTGTTGCGAAAGTTAAAAAAAACCGCGCATGACAGGCAACCGTGGGTTCAGTTTTTGATCGGAATTTACAGGATTAGCATGGCATCGCCATAGGTTCCGAAACGGTAATCCTTTTTCATGGCTTCTTTATAGGCTTTCATAAGAAGATCATAGCCGGCAAATGCAGCCACCATCATCAACAAGGTGGATAGCGGGAGGTGAAAGTTGGTGATCATGCGGTTTGCGACACTGAATTCATAGGGAGGGAAAATGAATTTGTTTGTCCATCCTTCAAAGGGTTTCAGGAACCCCTGGGTTGATACCGAGCTTTCGAGTGTACGCATAACCGTAGTGCCTACGGCACATACATTTTTTTTCTTCATTTTGGCATTGTTCACCATTTCGCAGGCTTCCGGATGGATCCATATCTGTTCCGAGTCCATCTTATGCTTTGTCAGATCCTCCACATCGACATTGCGGAAGTTCCCCAGTCCCACATGGAGGGTTACGAAGGTAAAATCGACGCCTTT
>Ga0307422_1000161_pt1 | contig 38469 bp, 46 predicted proteins | sample SalMarWE160290MG_FD_202153 | JGI IMG/M metagenome (GOLD analysis project Ga0307422, IMG submission 202153) | Salt marsh sediment microbial communities from the Plum Island Ecosystem LTER, Massachusetts, United States - WE1602-90 | ecosystem: Environmental > Aquatic > Marine > Intertidal zone >...
TATTGAATTCCTTCAGAAGCCCAATCATTTTTTACTTCAACAGTATATCCTGATAAATTCCCTATTGAACTATTATCTACTGTCCAATTCCATGCTTCAATTGAATTATTTAATTCAAAAGAAGGATTTAAAATAAAAATAGTTTTATCTGAACTTAAATTAAGATTAGCATTTATAACACCAACATTTTTTGGAATTGATATATTTTTTGCGATGTTTTCATTACTATAAAAAATTAGATCCCCCGAACTTGATCCATCATCAAAAGTAGTTATTTGATAAGTAATTGCTAAAACAAAACTTAATAAAAAAAATCCTGCAAAAAATAAAATTAATTTTTTCCTGTTCATTTAAAACCACCTTATTTTACCGAATAGATTTTTAAACCAACTTGCTACTTTTGACCATAAAGTTCCCTTCCATACACATAATTTATTCTCGCATAACCATTCCCCTTTCTGCCCTTTTGGAGATTCTTTTCCTAAACAATCATCTATTGTATTACAATAGCCGCATTCTCCTGGATTTGCTCCTTTATTCTGCCATTTATAATCTTCACATTTGTATAAACTGCTTCCAACACATTTTTCCTCTCCGCTTTCACATTCTTTTACTTTACAGTTCCAAGTTTTCCAATCTCCCGACTTATCACAATATTTTCCTAAACCACAATCAGAAGCCTCATAACATTCTACAACATATAAGCTAAAAAAGTCACCAAGATATCCTCCTCTTTTTGAATTCCAACACCAAGATTCTTCTCGCTCATCTTTATCCCACGCAGCCAAAGTATATTTTGGCACTTGCCCAGAATTTCTTAATAAAAAGATTTTACCATCACTTATTACTTCTCCAGGACATCCACTATCATCACATTCCTGTTCATCCCATGAACTTACTTGTTTTTGTAAATAAAATTTATCTCCCTCATGTTTGACATTAATATACCAACTACCAACACAATAACTTCCGTGTTCAATCCCCTCGCATTTTGGGAAGCTTCCTTGAACTTCTGAATAACAGCGGGCTGGAGACCACTGAGTATAATCATAAGAATAACACCAATCAAGACCTGCGTCTGGAGAGCATGCATCAACTATATTAATTAAAAATAAGGCAAAAATTAAGAAAAAAATTAATTTTTTCATTTGCCTCCGCCTCCGCCACTCATTTCAGGATTCTCATTAACCTCACTTATACATTGTTGTTTAGATTCATCCCAATAACCATAATCATTTTCAATACAACATTCATCATGCCCCTCTTCAAGTAATGCACAATCTATTTTAGGTGGCTCTTCACCAATAGAAAGCATCTGCCTCCAATTTGTTCCAGTAGAGGTAACATACAATTGAAGAATTGCTATTACTAAACCTAAAATTAGGAAGGTCACAGTCAAAACATTGCTTATCCCTTTTTTATTTTTCATTCTACACCCCACCATTTCAATAAAAATTTTGAAAGAACAATCGCCAAAGCTATTGTTAATGTAGAACCAACAATTCCCATGACCCACCACAAAATTTTAGTATATCCTTTTTTATTATACATATCCAACTCCTGCCAAAATACTCCATACCGCTCCGAGCAAGGTTAAAATAACACCGCCCATCATTCCGATTGGCACTGATTTAAATATAGAAAAAATTAATATTCCTATTCCTAAAATAAGAAGGGTTATTGCTAGTGCGCTTACATGGGGGATTCTACAAACCTCAGTAACTTCATCATAAGTCCATCCAAATAATTTTCCAATTCCCAAAGGTCCTTTCCCCTGAATTTTTGTTTTAACAATTAATGTTCCTCCTTGTTCTTCACAAGATATTTTATTAGGATCACAATCTGAAGGGCAGGTATCAAAATTTTCTGATAATTGGCAGATATTATCCCCGCAATATTGTCCGGCAATTTGACTTATGCATTTTCCATAATTATTTGTAGAAAGATCACAAATCTGTCCAGCAGGGCATTGTGCACTTGTTGTGCATTCAACAGTTATTGGGGCAGATTCAACACACCCGCCATCCACACATTTATACACAATATAGTGAGTTCTATCAACAGGAACAGGTCCTCCAGCGTTATAACATTGAATATCTGAAACACATTCTACTTTAACTTCTTCAGGTTTTTTATATTCAAAATCATCAGTACAGCTAGGTTCATTAGGGCAACACTCAACATAAGCTAATCTGCTACCCAACCCATTTAATCTATCTCCGCTAGGAAGTGTTTGTGAATATGTTGGATCAACTTTCTTTAATGCCCCATCAGACATTCTCAATTCTACTATTTCAAAAATCTGTCCTGCAGTGCAATAAACTTCGCCATATTGAGGATGATTAAAAACATTGGTTCCTGGCCCATAATTCCAATCATCAACATAATTAATCCACTTTGTCCCTTCCCCTCCCTGCCTATATAATTTTGAAACATAATCTTCTTGTCTTATTCTTGCCTTACTTCCTGAAGTTACATCACAATTATAACTATTTACCACCCACTTGCCTCCTCCAACAAATCTATATAACATCCAAGGCCTCCATTGTTGAGTTATTTTTGTATAATCTTCATTCACAATCCAAAATCCAGTTTCAAACTTATAACTTCTTCCTGACGCAAGTTTTGGGAGCGTTATAGTCGCTCCAGGACGGATAGTATAACTAATTTTAGCCCCGCAATTACTTCCATACAAATCACAATTTCGATAATTTCCAGTAGCACTTTGCGCCCAAAAACCAGTGTCTTGATTTTCTACTGTAAATTCACATTCTTCTGTAAAAGCATCACATTTGAATGTACTAATTTGATCTAACCATTTAATATAACTGCCTTCATAAGCATCTGTGGGGGCGCACTCAAGTCTTGCCCAAGAAGGTTTTACAAATGTACCACTTCCAATACTAAAATAAAAAGAATCATCAAAATAAGGTATAGCCATTAGGGTTCCAGATAAAATAATGAACATCATAAATATAGCAATTTTTGTTTGAGTTGGGTTTTCTATTAATGGCTTAAATCCAAAAACAATAGATAAAATCAAGACAGCAGCCCCGATTAATGTAATTAAATTTGCCTGTAAAAACCATCCGATTGCAAAAAGAGATACAATTAAGAGTATTGCAATAATCCCTATTACAATTGGAATCAACCCCCCAGCTAATCCTATGGAAATTAATCCTTTCTTATCTTTTATTATTTTTTTAAGTTTCATTTGCTGATTTCCTCTTTTTTAATTTTAGTAAAATTAATCCTGTTGATACCCCTCCTATTGAAAGGGCTATCACAAATCCCAAACTGAATAATGCATTGTGTATAATGTGGGCAATTGGCAGAAACAATCCTGTTATTGCATAAATTATTGCCTGGATAAACATGAAGAAAAAAGCAGCCACATAAGCCTGTGTATTTTCTTGATAAGCTGCCCTGTGGGCTGTTGCAAATCCTGGAATAAGCAAACCATATCCTATTGAACTGATTAATATTGCGAGAAACATTACCCCTAAGAAAAGCATCATATTTTGCCTGGCATCCACTTTTAATACCAAAAGAAATATCAGCCAGAGCATATTGAATAAAAGTGTTGGAAGAATTATCCCCCATGTAAAGTCTTCGTAAAATCCTGGAATCACTGAACTGTAATATGCTTCTGTTATGGGGCTTACTGCAAAACCTATCTCTATTGGATGGGGAACAGGAAGTATTTGTATTTTTAATGTTGTTACTGAAAATAAAATCGATAGGGCAAACAAACCCAATAATAGAAATTTTAGCCATGTCCATTTCACTGGCCTGTAAGAGTCTGTTGTTGCTAATGCAGGAATATGGGCTACTAATGGCTCTTTTACCCAAATGAATATCAACGAGATTGCAGAAACAATTATGCAAAACCATCCCAAAGGAATATATTTTGCTAAATAGAATTCGCTTATTTCTGGATTGCCCTTTAAAGTAATTAGTTGAAGCTGGAAAAATATGAATAACAGGAATATCAGTCCGCTCCATACTATATTGAATTTGCTTTGTTCTGGTTGCATTTTTCATTTTCTTCTGTGTTTAGTTTAGTTTAAACTATTAAAATTAAAAAAGAAAAAAAAGAAAATTTCTAAGCAGAGTCGCCTTTTACTTGCAAATAGTCTGTAACTGGAGCTTTTATTCCCATTCTGTCATAAAATAACAGTCTAGCAATAATCTCATTAGCCGCTAATAACTCATTTCCATTCTCGACAGTTGTCAAGTTTCCATCAACTTCTACATTTGCTTTAATGTAGTATTTCAAAGTTATAGAGTCACCATCGCAAACATCTATGTCCCTATCTTCAAGGCTAATTTCATAGTTTTGATTTGCTCCGTCAGTGCTAAATCCATTTTTCACTCCGCTGTTCAAGTCTATAATTGCATAAGGCTTACCTTCAACATATAACTTAAATTCTCTGATACCATCATAAGTTATTGAAGAACCTTTATCAGTTAGAGAGTAGTTGTTTTCATAAACTGCTACTTTCCAAGGTTGCCAACACTTATTCTCTGATACAGATAAACTTTGAGTTAATGTATACTCTTTCCCAGTTGTGTTTGCACTAATTGAAAAAGTCTGATCAGTTATTTCTAAAACATCAGCCTGTTCCAACTTCAAAGCATGGGTATCTGGTTGCGAGTTGTAATCACTTAAGGTTTGAGCATCTGTTTGAGGGCCATCTCTTATATCAATTTCAAAGAATTGAGTATAATACCCGTCAAGTACTGACCTTATGAAATAACTGCCTGGTTTCTCTTTATTTATTATTGCTGTACCACTACTGCTTGAGTAGGTTCCATCAGGAGTTTCATCACAAGAAGATCTTGGATTTTCCCAACAAGACTCTGGTTTCTCTTTATACAAATAAAAAGTTGGATCAACATTAGCCCCAGTAAATTTGTTACTTGACAAAATCTGGTAATTAACTATGTTTTCATTCCATAAACCACTTAACCTCGCAGGAGCTCCGCCAGCAGCAAAAAGTCCACTAAACACGTCTTTGTCATAAGCGTAGTACAAACCAAATGCACACAAACTTGCTATTGCAATTATCGACACTATAAGCAAAATTCCATATCCTTTTTTGTTTCGCATCTTTTGTGTTTTTAAAATTTAATTGATCAGTTAAGAAGATTGGAGTTTAAAAGAAACTAAGATATATACTCACTCTCTGCAGAGTGTATATAGAGTGTGTATTTTTAAAAAGATTTGAAAGATTAGATTGATATGGTATCATCTATATTAAGCAAAATTACCTGGGGAATTTTATTTGGCTTATTTATCTTTGGCATGATTTCAGCATTCCAAATTCTAGGACAGGAAAAATTAAAAGAAAAATGGCAGGAAAATCCAAAAGCTACAGGGTTGGGATTTGTTGCTTTTTCTCTAGGAATGGGAAGCTCCACGCCTGTTTGGTGCTTAATTAAAGGTGAAGAAAAATGCAAGTTAGAAATTCCTTATCCTGATAATACTGATTTAATTGGATTATTTATTGCAGCTATTCTTGCCATAACAATTATAAAAACTACAAATCTAAAAAACAATTATTTATTTGCAATTCCTGTTTTTCTAATGTTCTTAATTTCAGGATGGGTTTTGTGGAAAATTCTTATGTATTATATTTATTTATGGGGGGCTAATCAAATTGGATTAACTTATATAGAAACCGCTCAAGTTAGGCAAGATGTAATTAAAGAAGGAGGCAAAATAGCAATTCCCTTATTGATTCTAACCTTATTTACATTTATAGCAGGACTTAAATTATTACCAAGAAAATGGAATTAATTGAAAACCAAGAAACAAAGGGGAAAAGTGGAGTTTTAGACCTCAGGGGTATGAATGTACCACTTAAGCAGGATTTCCCAAAATTAAACGGTAAAATACCGTTAAAACGGGGCGTGTCAGGGCGATTTGAAAGGGCTTCAAACCCTCCAGATTATAGGGGATTAATTATCCAGGCACTGATTGATGCTAAATTTAATAGTTTAGAAGAATTTGCTGATGAATTCGGAAAATCAAAAGGATGGGCTTGGATGTTAATTAATAAACCAAGTAAGATAAGAACTACTCCTGAAATTCAAGAACAAATAAGCAGGGCATTAGGGATTAAGATTTTATTGTAATTGGTTGCCTTGGTCAAGGAAATGGTTTTAAAAAACAACATCGTAAAAATAATGAAAATGCAAGAAGTTAAAGCAATAGAACTATATGGATTAAAATTTACTGCAGACGATCTTAGAGATATTGCTGATATTATGGACAACTCAAAATTACTCCCTAGAGAATTTAAAGATCTTGGGGAATTTATTGAGAGGATTGGATCAAAATGAAAAAGAAAACCCTATCAAAATTAAGAAGCATAATAAAAAAAGAAAGAGATTTTGTAGATTTAAAACCTTATAGCCATAATATTATTTCTCTAACCCTTATGCAAATAGCGAAAGAATATGGATATGAAAAAGCAAATAAATGTATTGATGATTTTGAGTTAGAAAATCTTGGTTGGAAAAAAGAAAATGTCAATGTCAAGGAAAAGGATAGGCAGTGAAGCTGAAAGAGAACTATGCCATATTTTTATTAAGCATAGTCATCGAGTTATCAGAACTGCAGGAAGCGGAACTTTAAATAATGCTGATTGTGATTTAATTGTGGCAAATAAAAAAAAGAATTATTGTATTGAAGTTAAATCAACTAGGAAAAAGGGCATTTATATTCCAAAGGATAGAGTAAAAGAATTAATTATTTTTTCTGAAGATACAAATTTTAAGCCAGTAATAGCTTTAAGATTTCTAAGGGAAAAATGGATTTTTATCCACCCTAATCAATTAAAAGACACTGGCTCGACATTAAGCATAACTTTGAATAGAGCAAAAAAAGAAGGGAGATTATTTGAGGAATATTTTAAATAAGATGGAAAAACTAAACTTTAAAAGCGTAAGAAACTATATAAAAGAAAAGGAGGTTGATAGAAATGTTTATATAAGGCATTTCATGTTTCATTAAATGAAGAAGAAAACAAAAATAATTCTAAAAGAAGGATATGTTCCAGATTTAGCAACTGGAAAACCTGTTGATATTAGGAAACCTGAAGAACCTGTTAGACAAGAATATGAGAGAATTCTAAAAGAAAATTATGATTATGATTTCAAACAAATGGATATTGAAGTTAATATTCAGAGGGGAGAACAACATAATATAAAAAATAAAAATGAAAGAGCAGATATTGTTATATTTAAAACAATAGATAAAACAAAGAGAGATCAATGCCGTGATATTTTGGGGATAGTTGAAACAAAAAAACCAACTAAAAAAGAGGGACTAAAACAATTAATGAGTTATATGACAGCTACTTCTTGCCTATGGGGTGTTTGGACAAATGGAAAAGAAATTGAATATGTTTATAGAAATACTGAAACAGGAGGATTAAAATCAAATTATATTTTTCAGATTCCTAGTAGGGGTGAAACTTTTGAGGATATAGGAAGGATCAGTAAAGATAAATTAATTCCTGCAAAAAATCTTAAACCAATTTTTAGAAGAATTTATTATACTCTTTATTCAAATACAAATATAGCTAGAAAAGAGAAACTAGGGAGCGAAATGATTAGACTAATTTTTTGTAAAATTTATGATGAATTATACAATTTAGATAAGGCCCCAAAATTCAAAATAGGTTTTAAAGATAAACCTGAAGATGTAAAGAGAAATATAGAAGAATTATGGAAAGACGTTAAAGGTTCTTTGGTAGAAGAAGGTGTTTTTGAAAGAAGCGAAAAAATTGTGTTAGATCCAAAATCAATCATGTATGTTGTTGGAGAATTAGAGAAGTTTAGTTTAACTGAAACTGATAAGGATGTTGTAGGGGATGCATTTGAAATTTTTGCGGAGAGAGTGTTTGTTGGAGATAAAGGAGAATATTTTACACCTAGACAAGTTGTTAAGATGGCTGTTGATATAATAAATCCTCAACCAAGGGAGAAAGTTTTAGATCCTGCGTGTGGTAGTGGGGGTTTTTTAATTTATGCTCTTGAACATGCGTGGAGAATAATGGATGAAAGTCCCAAATATAAAGATTCTACGCATTTGCAAGAAATAAAAAAGGAATTTGCACAGAAATATTTTTTTGGAATTGATAAAGAAATAGATTTAGTTAAAATTTGTAAGGCATATATGTCAATTATTGGTGATGGAAGAAGTAATATTGTTCAAGCAGATAGTTTGAAAACTCCAGAGAATTGGGATGATGTGACTCGAGGAGTTCTAACAGAAGACGGGGAAGAGCTGAAAAAATTTGATGTAATTCTAACTAATCCTCCTTTTGGAAGTAAAATAAAAGTCAAACATGAATGGATATTAAAAAATTATGATCTTGGTCATAAATGGGAATTTAAAGATGGAGAATGGATAAAAACTAATAAAACAAAAGAAACAGAACCACAAATACTTTTTATTGAATTGTGTTTAAGACTCCTTAATGATGGGGGCAGGATGGCTATTGTTTTGCCTGATGGAATCTTCGGAAATCCTACTGATGGCTATATAAGAGAATGGATAAAAGATAAAGCAGAAATTTTAGCAGTTATTGATTGTCCTCATACTACTTTTATGCCCCATACCCATACTAAAACAAGTGTTTTGGTTCTTAAAAAATGGAAGGAATCAAGGAAAGAGAATTATCCAATTTTAATGAGTGTAGTAGAAAAGTGTGGGCATGATAATAGGGGGAAAGAGATTTATGAAGATGATGAAATATTAGATGAAGAATTTTCAAAAGTTGCAGAGATCTATAATAAAAATAAGAGTAGAGTTATAAAGGGGTTTGATAGATTGGGTTTTACTCTTTATGAAGGAAACCTAAAGAAAGGAATTTTAATTCCAAGATATTATGACCCAGATACTACAAAAGAAATTGAAAAATTTGAGAAAGATGGACATTATAAATCAAAGACCATTAAGGAATTAATTGATGAGGGTGTTTTGGAAATTAAGGGGGCTGGTGCAACTGCAAATAGCCAAGAGTATAACATTTATGATAACATTCCTTTTTTAAGAACTTCTGATATAGGTGCATGGGAAACAAGAAATTATGCTGTTCAAAATGTAAATGAGGAGACTTATATTAAATATAAAGAAAAACAAGATTTACAAAAAGGAGATATTTTATTCATAAAAGATGGAACATATAGAATTGGGGAAACACTAATTTTAACAGAACATGATTTAAAGATGCTAGTCCAAAGTCATTTTTTAAAAATTCGTTCTATTAATCAAAAAAAATTAGACCCTTATTTATTATTATATCTACTCCACATTCCAATAGTAAGGAAACAGATTGATGAAAGAACTTTTGTTCAAGCAACTCTCTCAACAATTGGAGATAGATTGATGGATGTTAGATTACCTATCCCAAAGGATAAAAAGATAAAAGATAAGATTGCTAAGCTTATGAAAGAAAAAATAAATGAAAGAGCCGAATTAAGACAAGAAATAAGAAAAGTTTTTGAAACCAAAATAAATAAAACAATTTAAAGATTATAAAAAATTATAAATATTTCTTTTTCTTATCAAGAAAGCCTTTCGCTTTTAGATAAAATACTATTGCCTTTCTAACAATATCAGAGGTTTTATCCCCGTTATCATGGGCTTTTTTTTCTACTGCCCTAAAAATTTCTTTTGGAACTCTTGTATTTAATAGCTTATCATAAGTCGGACGTTTAATTTTATCACCCATTTTAATCTAATTATAGAGAGAAATGAACTTTATAAATGTTACTATTAGTAACTATTGTCTACTTTTGAAAACAATCGTAACATTTATAAATACGAACATCCTTAAAAAACTACCCAAAGGTAGTCGGAGGTGAGGGAAAATGAAATGGAAAATCAAACCCTCTTATACGAAGAAACAAAGAAACTACCAGAAGTGTTCTGCAAATCAGATATAAAAAAGATGCTTGAAACCATAGATAATTCCAATCAATATCTTCATAATATGTGGGGTGATTGGATGAGGGAAAGAGATAAGGCATTAATGATGACAATTTATACTCTTGCCTTAAGACCAAAAGAAGCATGCAAGCTAAAATTTGAAGATTTTGATTTAAGAAATTTAACTGTGTATATTGATGGAGCAAATAATAAGACAAAAAAGGATCGTGTTTTGCCTGTTACTAATGAACTTGCAAAATATTTAAGAGAATATCTTAATCCAAAAAAATTCCCAAGAGAAATATTTTGGAAGGGATCTAAATATCTTTTTCCAAGTTATGAAAATAATTCTATTAGTCCAGGAAGATGGAAGCATATTTTTAGAGAAAAGATTCTGAAAGTTGCGGGATTATGGGTTGCTCCTGAAGAAGGCTCTACAGTTACGAAGTTTAGAAGTTATACTTTAAGGCATACAAAGGCAACTGAAATAATGAATGAAACACATGACTTATTTCTTGTTGCAAATATGCTGGGGCATGCCAAGTTAAATTCAACAAAAGTCTATCTGCACAAAGATAAAAAGTACATGGAATATATGAGAAATAGAATGAATGGAATTAAACAAGAAGAAAAAGAACCTATGGTGATTTCTGAGAAAATTGGAAGTTAAAAAATTAAAAAAATATGTGTAGCAGATTAAGATATGGAAAATGCTAATACAAATTTAGGACAATCGAAGATCATAGTAATTTAAAACTAATTGTTAAAGATGAAGCAGGAAATTCTATTGAAACCCCTATTGTAGTTTAGAATAATAATACAGGGGCATGTTGTTATGGTAAGTATATACTCAAAAGTATTATTATTTTTAATTTGGCAATCCCATTTTTGTAGTAGAATCAAGCCATAAATGAGAAATATAACCTATTGCTAAAAAGAAGAAATAAAGAATCCAATTAAAGAAAATCCCAATTAGGAGTGTCGGAATTAATGAATAATATAAAATTTTTAAAAATCTTTTGCTATGAAAATAATTCCTATGAGTATAATGTTTAGCAGGTTCTATTATATCTGGGAGCACAGAACCAATTATTAAGACACTTGCATAAGAAAAGTAATTAAGTAGATTAAGCCAGTTTAAACCGAAGTAAATCGCTATTAACAAAACAATTGCGAGTGTGAAATGTTGTTCTTTATTCATCTTAATCTTTATATTCTCTGAAATTTTTCTCTAATTGTTCAAATGAAGAAGGATTATATTTATCAAAACTTTCTTCATCAACATAAATAAAATCATATTTTGCTTTTTTCTGTGCTTTGTTTAAGTCTTCACACCATTGCTTTAATCTCTGTGTTTTTAGTGGAACATCTAAATCTTCTCTACCTTTAGTTTCTATTATAAATACCTCTTTATCATTCTTCTTGACAATAAAATCAGGATAATAATCAGAGATATTTCCATCTGCATTTTTATAATCTATTTTGAAATGAACTCCAAAATAGTTTTTAACATAAGAGGTTATATCATCGCAATTTTCTAAAAAATTAGCAAATCTTAATTCTAAATGGCTATCACCGATTATTTTATTAAAAACACTTTTCTTTGGAACTAAATATCCTTGGTCTTTAACTACAAAAGGTCTGCATTTACTTATTTTAATATAATTTCTAATTTCTGCATCTCCCTTGTCTTGGATTGTTAAATCATTTATTTCCTTCTTGAATGTTTCAACTATTGTTCTTGTTGCTTCTATTTCGGAAAGATTCCTTAGGGTGTTCAAATCCTCTAAATTTACTTTTTTATCAAATAGTTCATTTTGTATAAAATATTTAACTTTCTCATACAAAATATCATAACCACTAATTAATCTTAATTCTTTCATAATGCCTTGAGTAAAAAATCCAATAGCACCCTGAAAATTTATAATTGAATTTGTATCTAAAATAGTTTTATGGTGAGTATCGTCTTTTTCATCATCTTTATTTACAACATATTTAAATAAAATTTCTTTCTTTTCCTCATCCGAAAATTCTTTTAAATTTACTTTTTTATGTTTAAATTTTGTAATATCGAGGTTAGAAAGATTTTTGTATTCTCTAAATATTCTTGGAGTTAAAACTGGAATTTCAATATCCAATTTTTGAATATCTTTCTTTTTATTTTCTTGATCTACTTCAACAACAAGAGGAGTTTTTGCAGGAGTTTTCTCTCCCATAGCTCTTTTATCTAAATCAACACCTTCACTTTTAATAGATTCAACAAATTCCATAAAAGCAGGGGTCCCAACAACACTAACATATTCTTCAATATCTTGTCCTCTAAACATTCTTCTTAATCCTCTACCTAATGTTTGCTCTGGGAGGATATTGCTTTTGGCAGAATATGCCCTTAAACCTACGATTGTTGTAACATTTTTTACATCCCACCCTTCTTTTAACATTAAAACAGATACTATTGCCTTATACTTACTATCCAAGCTGTCAATATTATTCGCAGCTTTTCTAAGTTTTTCTAATTCTTCTTTATTTTTTCCCGTTGAAGATTCTGCAATTTCTCCGTTGTTTTTAGTATGGATAACTAAAACTGCACCATTTAGATCTGCATAAGTTTCTTCAAGATATTTTTTAACTTCATCACAGTTTTTAGTATCATCTGTCATAATAAAAAGAACAGGTTTTTTATTTGCTTTAATCTGAATTTCATAAACTTTTTTCCATTCCTCATAACCTAAATGAATAAAATCTCTGTATTTTTCAGTGTAATTTGAACTTTTTATCTCGTTTAACTTTGCCCTACTTGCCTCATCTGGAACAATCGGTTTTTTAACAACATCTTGATAGATTGCTTCTACAAGGGGATAATCTGAAATTGTTTGAACAAAAATTGCTCCGTTTGCTTGTTTTGGTGTTGCAGTTGTATCTAACTGTAATGAAACTTGACTTCCTTTTTGTAATAATTTATTATTAATATCTTCAAGAGATTTAAACCAAGCAAGTCTTTCATCATGGATATGATGTGCTTCATCATTCATAATTAGTAATTCATCAACATCTCTAACAATCTCACTTAAATCAACTTTTGATTCATTGGTTGCTCCAACAGGTTTATCTCCAAGAAAATAATTCATTGTATCTTCATCGTCTGCTGCTGCAATTTTTGTTCTACTATCAAATATCCTGTGGATATTTGTTAAAAAAATATTTCCTACTTTTCTTACAACATTTGCATCATCTTGAATATGCAGAGTTAATTGAAAATCATCATTCCAGTTTTGCCCTCCAAAACCATTTGGTGGAAGGATAGGGTCTTCATGAAATATTCTTAATCCATCAAAATCAGTTCTTATTCTATCCAAAACAATAATATTAGGTGTTATTATTAAAAAATTTCTTGCTAAGTCTGAATCTTCTTCATATAATTTATGAAAATAACTCCATGCTATTATTAAACTTAAAATTTTTGTTTTTCCTGAACCTGTTGCCATTTTAATGACAAATCTTCTCCAATTTTCAGCGAACATACCCGTAGAAACTGCCCCGGAACTATCATATCTTAATAAATCATGTTTATCTTTAACTTTAACAACTTCGTATAAATAAATTACAGATTCAACTGCTTCTCTTTGACAAAAATAATATTTAAATAAAGCGATGTTTCCATCTGAATCTTCAATAGGATGCTCGTTTTCAAACCACCATTTTAAAAGTGCCTTGCTTGTTTCACTTGCCCCTTCATAGTTTGATTCTCTCCATGTTTTTACTTCTTTTCGGATTTTATCAACTAATGGAGGGAGTAATTTTTCATATCCTTCTTTTCTTAATGCTTCATCTGCCGGGAACCATCTTACAGAAGGATCTAAAATTTCATGGGGAGATTTTGGAAAATCTTTATGTAGTGCCATTATTTTTTCCTTCCTCTAATTTCAATAATTTTCATAGTATCATTTCCGAAAATATCTACAACTTTAATTGCTATTTTTCTCTTTCCCCCAATTTTTCTGAAGGGGGTTTTTAATTCTAGTTCTCTGTTTTTCTTTGTCCTGAATGATTGCCATTCATTCTCAAAGATGTAATCTCCAGTCCATTTTTCTTCGTATTCTTTTTCTAAATTGAGCTCTCCTGTCTGTTTCTTTCTTTTTTCAACTTTAATTATTTCTTTTTTACTTTCAAAATCAAAATCAACTGCCCAGTAATCAATCCAATCTGTCCATTTCTTAACTAAAGGTTCTCTTGTTACAATTCCATCTTTATCTTTTGAAACCTTTATAATGCTTCCACTTTCAATAACTATTTTATTCGAATTGTTTTTTAGAGATTCTTCTGCTTCTTTAACTGAATTTTGATTATAAAATACTGAAAAGTCAGCTAATTGGATTGAAACTTTATCTTTATCATAATGAGGAGTAACTTCAATATATGAAACATCTGTGAAAACAACTTGATTTTTTTCAACTGCTCTTTTATCAAATACTTCTCTTGGAATTTGTTTTAGTGCTAAATCTACTCCCCTTTGTTTAGCTTCTTCTTGAATATGGGGAAATAATCCCATTTCAAATTCAAAAGCTAAAACATCTACTTTAGTAATCTTATTTTTAATAGCTTCTTCTATACATTCTTCAACAAGTAATCTTCCAGCGGGAAGATTTATTGGACCTATTGCAACCATTCGACTTAATTTCTTTCCAGAGAATGCATTAAATCCTTGAACTGCTTCGGCCCTATAAGCATAAAGAATAAGTTTAACAAATTCTTGTTCTTTTTGTGCTAATTGCTTTTGTTTTTCTTCATCCCTTAAATTTGGATTAACCCCTACATAATGTTGTCTTTCATACCTACCAAGATTTAATATTTCAAAAGCTCTGAAATCTTTTCCATCTTTTTTTGATTCTCTTTGAACATCAATCATTCTTTTTCTGGTGGTATGAATAGAAAATTTACCTAAATCAGAACCAATCCATTTTCTTCCTAATTTCTCAGCAACAGCAAGAGTAGTTCCAGAACCACAGAAGAAATCGCAGATGAGGTCTCCTTTATTACTACTCATTTCAATTATTCTATTAAGAAGTGCTTCTGGTTTTTGTGTGGGGTAATCCAATCTTTCTCCTGACTGGGAAGCAATAACTTGAATATCAGTCCAAAGAGAATTTACTTCATAACCTTTCCATTCATCTAAATATTGTTTTCTTCTTATTCTTCCCCCATTATTTTTGGGAAGAATTAATTTTCCTTCTTCATAATATTTTTGCATTACTTCTTTTGTAACACTCCATCCATTCTTCGGATAAGAATATCCCATAAAATTATATCTCAAAGTAGGTCTTGGTTTTGGAGCATTTAATGCAGTAGATTGATATCTTCTACCATTTTCATCAATTTTGTTAAATGACTTTTCAATATATTCATCTGCTCCCGCATTAGTATGTTGTAATTTAAATATTTCATTTTCTCCCTTTGTGTATAAAAGAAGATAATCTACAATATTCTCCATTCTATTTGCATCTGGAGAGGTTTTACTCATTCTTCTTTTCCAAACAATTTCATTTTTAAAATTATTTTTTCCAAAAACTTCATCTAAAACTAATCTTAAAATGCTATTAACTCTCCAATCACAATGCACAAAAATACTCCCATCATCAGCAAGTAAATCTCTCATTAACATTAATCTTTCATACATCATAGCAATAAAACTATCTGCACCTTTTCCCCATGTATCTCTATAAGCTAATTCTTCTAAAACATTCGGTTGTTTTGTAAATTCATCATCTCCAATATTAATTTTCATAGAAAAATCTGCACCAACATCAAACGGCGGGTCAATATAAATTAATTTTATTCCTCCTTGCTTTTCAATTTCTTCTCTTAAGGGTCCATTTTTAAGACTTGAAAGAACCAGTTTATTATCCCCCCAGATAAGTTTATTTACCCATCCACCAATTTGTCTACCACTTTCATCTAAATCAAATAATGTGGCTTGTTTTTCTTCTCCAGAACCCTCTTTTCTTGGCTCATCAACTTGTTCAATTGTTTGAAAAGGAAGAACAATGTTTGAAATTTCTCCAGATTTACCATTCCAAACCAATTCTACTTCTCTTTTATCTCCAAATAATAAAAATCTATATTTATCTTCTAAGGGTACTCCCTTCTTTAAATTGTTTGTAATGTCTCTAAGTTCATTATCAGAAAGCACAAGCTTAGTTTTTGTCCCATATTTTGTTTTAGATTGTTTTTTCTTAGCCATATTATAATTTACTATACCCTATAACTGCATTATCAATTATTTTAGGTATATTAGTATTCCACTTATTATCAAGATATTGTTTGAGGTTATAAATTTTAGCTATTTCACAAAACATTTCATATATTTCTCTAAATACCTCTAATTGTTTTTCATTATTTTTCTGATTATTAGAGTGTGTTGGAACCATGGTATCATCATAGAAAAAGTCTAAAGTATATTTTCTATCAATAGGAACAAATAAATCAGGTATTAAAAAATGCAAGGTTTTTGAGAAAGTGACCAACTTTGATTTAATTTTATTTCCTGTCCAGCTTTTTCCTACAAGGTCTAAATTATTAAATAGTTCTTCTGAGGTTTTAAGAACTTCAATCTTTTCTTTTTCATTTAACTGCTCAATTTTATAATTTTTTAAAGAGTTTATTTTATCTTTATTCTTTCTAATTGTCTCTTTAAATAACTTAAAATCATTAAGCTTAGCGCCTCTACCATTCATATTCCAAGCAATAAGGGTAGTGTAAATTAATTCTAAATACTCATCAGAAAATATATCCATTTTCTTTCTTTTTTCTAATAAAAGGTTGTATAAATATTGTCCAGGGTCAAAAGGTCTATAATATTCTTTTGTTTTTTTTAAAGTGTCTTCTAAAACAGATTTGTTTGATATTAACTTTTGGAATTTTAAAGGTTTAAACTTCATCTTAATCCTTCTCCCCACTTTCATCAAAATTATTAATCTTCTTTTTGATATTTATATTCTCTTTTTCTAAATCAGATATCTTCTTGTTTAATTCGTTAAGTTTATTTTTATAATCATTATTCTTTTTATTAACATAACTGATAATGTTAGAGATATTATTTTGATTTGCAATTATCATTTTTTCTTGATTATTTAATCTGGAAATTAAGTATGAAATAATCCCCCTAAAATTGTAGTCCTGAGTTTTATTATTCGTTTCTATAGAAAAAAGATTAGCATTCAAAAGTTGTTTAAATAAAGATAATTGGAGTTTTATGTTATGATTATGTTGAGTTGTTTGGTTAACAATTGGTTGTCTAACTTCTACTTCTCTAATGATTTGTGGGCGGGGATTTAAGTTAATTCCTGTTCTCCTTAATTGATTTTGAAACAACTTCTCCCTTCCTCTTCTTAAATTTTCTAATTGTCTTGGGGTTGCTCTTCTTTTAGTTACCATTTTTAAATAATTTATTCTTCCTCCACATCCTTTCGTTTACTTAAACTTAATCTAAAATCTTGAATAATATCTACCATTTTTTTAAGTTCATTATCAATATTTCCACTAATAATTTTGCTGTTTAATCTTGGATAACAAACCATAGAAAGTTCTTCATATAATCCTTTATCTTTCATTAACTGAATAAACTTTTCTTTATTCTCGCCTTCAGGCATCACAATCTTATCAAACTCTTTAACAGAACATTTTTTATTTGAACCATAAACAATATCTACTCCAAACTGCTTTGCATAAGCAATTAATTTTTCTTTAAACTCTTCTTCTGCTTTTTTTAGTTCTGTTTGCTTAGTTTTTATTTCAGAAAACTCATCAACCAACTGAACACCTTCATCTTGCTTAAATTCTTTAATATTTTCAATTTTTTCTAATTCAACCTCGTGTTTAAATGAAGGACATTGTTCTTTGTAAACACAATAATCACAAAGTGCTGTCTGATTTCTTGGGAACTCTTTTGCATTTTCAATTTCTTTAATTATATCACAAACTTCTTGTTGAAGTTTTTCTAATTGTTCGTCTGTCCTTTCTGAAACAGCATCTTTGTTAAAAGCCAACATATGCCAGATTAATTTAACACTTTTAGCATCTTTGAATTTATCTTTAACCCAAATTGAATATAAGGCTAATTGTCTGTCTTCATCTGCTTCCTCTTGATCCTTCATTCTTGAGTTTGTTTTATAATCACAAACAAAATAATTTCCTTCTGAATCACACCCTAATTTATCAATCCTAACATGCCATTGATTTCCATCAGGAAGGGTCATCCTGTCTTGAGTTTCTAATCCCAAAATAGTCATTTCTTCAAATGGTTTCATTCTTTCATAATAGTGAGTAATATACTTCTCTCCCATTTTCTTATAATTATTAGCAGTTAGTTTTTCTTTCTCTGCTTTAACAATTAAAATATCACCAGAATAATTTTTATCCCATAAATCTCTATAAAATTTAATCAAAACATTCAAAGCAACTCTTTTATTAAACTTCTTTAATTTATATAAATGTTCTAATGTTTGATGAACCATATCTCCCATAAAAGCTTCAATTGTTGTGGGAACATCTACTTTTACCTTATCAATATAATGGAGTTTATACTTGTAAGGGCAGTTTTCATACGTGCTTATTCTTGAATGTGAATAGGTTGCCATTCTTCTAAATATACATCAAATTATGAATATAAAAATTTAAGTGTTATAGTGATAAATGATTATTTAACCATGGATGCTTTAATCTCGGAGTACATAAAACCAATCGCCAACCAGAGAAACAAGACTATTAAAATTCCAACTATCCATGCAAAGGTTCTATTTTTTAAAAGGTAGCCAATATAAAATTTATTGGGATGGAACTCTACTTCCAGAGTCTGGTTTTCTTCAAGCAAAATATTCTTTGTTTCAAAATGTTTTATGAAATTACCTGAATAAGCAAATATTGTGTAATTTGTTGCTCCGATATCTAAAATACATCTATTATCTTGCCAAGAGCATTCTATTTCTGTTTCATGTGGTGGATTAAGAGAATTGCTTATAATATCTACGCTTTTTGGTGAAGAATTATTAATAAATAAGATTAATCTGCCAGTTTTATTGGTATACTTAGAAGTTAAATCAATCCTTGTTCCATCAAGATATTTAGCATAAACATAAGATAAATTCTTATATGAAGAATAATAATCAACAGGAACATCATAAGCTCTTCTTGAAGGATCTATTATTACCCAGCGATTATTAATCCAAGCTTCATTCCATGCATGATCTTCACCACTATTTTTTATAATTCTTACAGGGATATTTAAATTTGATAGTAATTGGGCATATAATGAAGCTGATTCTCCACAAGCACCACACATAGAAAAAGTGATCCAAGAAGGATCATTATCAAAATCAGTTCTTTGGCAAATTTCTAAATGGAAATTTTTGTAATAAATAAATGGAACAAAAGGAGCTCTCTTTTGTAAATAAATCGGGTTATAATTATCTGCTTCCCATTCTAAAATAGTTTTAGCCTTTGCTCCATCAGAAGTAATATTCTTAGTCAGATCTTGGGCTAATTGAATTGAATGATTATTAAAATAAACAATTGAAGATAAATGGATTAATATTGGAATGTAAAGCTCCATTAGTATAATGATAATAAGCAGTAACAGAGTTATCCAACTACCTTTATTTTTAAATGATATCCACTCAGAAAAGTTTCTATTAATCTTTAAGGCCATTGTAGAAAAGTTATTCACCATCTTTCTCTTTTAGCTTTTTCCTAAGATATATGGAAAATCCCCATAAACTGATTAGAGTAAATGAAAATATGGGTATTGATATCTTTAATGTAAGTTTTAGAAAAGATAGCTCATTTTTTATGTCATTAACAGTCATATTCAAGTTGTTAATCTGCTGATTTAAGATTATTATCTCTCGGTTAGTTATAGTAATATTTTTATTTTCATATAAATCCTTGTAATAAGAAGAGAGATTCTGATAATAACTCAAGTTTATTGTCAAATTAGCTACTGTGTCATTACAAGTTTTCAACTCATTTTGATAAGGGATAACTTCCTTGCTACAATCAGTTGGTTGAAGGATTTCTGCTTTTGCAATCCCTAGAATCAGAATTATAAATACCATTATTCCCATAATATTAATCAAGCGATGACAATTATCCATAATAAAACAATAAGAGTGACAGTTATAAATAGTTTGGGGTAAGAAAACAGAAATGAAAAAGGATAAATTTTTAACCTCAAGAAGGTTATAGGAATTATGAATATAAAAGCCCAGGTGAATCCATATATCATTGTTGGAATTATAATATTCTTAGCGCTGGTCGTACCCATTATAGAAACGACAAACATATACCTAACATTAAACCAAAATGATCAAATAGGAGATGCCCTTACTTTTGATATTGGAAAAAGCCCAATATCTGCAAAGATTTTACCAAATTCTCAGACTGCTACACCTTACTATATTCAGATTTATGACGTAAACAACAATGAAATCTATAAAGGATTTATTTCTCAAGGGGTTAATAACAGGATATCGATTTATCAAAATCTTAATGGTCAACAACTCAAGATAGTTCTCTCTGTAAATATTAATAATCTTGGATGGACAAAATCACAAGAAAAAATAATAAATTTATCATCAGTGCCAAAATGAAGTTAACCAATGAAAAAAAGGACAAGATATTATCTGTATTAGTTCCAACCCAGGCCACAATATTTAGTATAGTTTTGGGCTTAGCTTCATTTGCAAGTTCTATAAATCCCTCATATATTCATGCCATGCTCACATTCTTTATATTTATAGCTTGTATCTTTTTGTTTTTAGGGGTCATCACAGGAATTTTTGCATTAATAGAGCAAAATAAATTCTGTTTCTGGTGCTGTGTAATAATGAACCTTCTGGCAGTTTTTGTATTGTTTATCTGTCTGGTTTACATCTTATATAAGCCTTCGTAAACCAAAAATCTATGTTCAATAGAAAAATTGAAATAGTTTAAGGGTTCTTGATTTTAGTATAAAATGACAGAAGATCTAAAAGAATTTGATAAATTGATTAAAGAGAAAAAGATTTCAGATGTAGATAAGATGCTGGAAGAATCTAAAAAACTTACAGAAAAGATTCCTGATCTTAAAGAAAGACATGAAAAAGTTGTTATAGCAAGAGGAAATGTTATTGAAGCTTCAGTTAAGGTTGAGATGGCTTTTGATGAACTTATAACAAAAACTGGAGGAGAAGACCTAGTTATGATCCCTGAAAAAAAGGAATTTCATCTAATCACTGGAGTGAAAAAAGAAAATGAACTTGGAGGTCTTGGATTTAAAACAAAAATAAATATTATTCGGAAAATCATGAAGAAGGTCGATGACGAATCCATATATACTGAATATCTTCAAAGCAAAGAATGGGAGAAAAAGAATAAAGATTTTATAGATCACTTTAAGAAATGTAGTAAGTGTGGTGGTACTGAACAATTAAACTCTTACCATATTAGCTATGAAAATTTTGGCAAAGAAGATGTTAAAGATATAGAAATCTTATGCTGGTATTGTGGACTTGGAAGAAAACAAGAACCAATAGAATTAACAAATCAACCTGAACCGCCATTACTTAAAGATTTAGAGAAATTTGTCGCTCTAAGGAATCTCTTTGCACATGTTCCAGTGAGCTGGTTTGCTAAAGAATTAGAATTTGATGATAATCCTCGATATGATCATTTTTTTAAATTCAATCAAAAATGGAAAAGCATACCTTTAGCACTTAACGAGTTCATGAATCTGCAAGGAGAAATATTAGAACTTATCACAGCTTATATTAAATCTGTCGTATTGAAACGAGAGATATTTTCAAATATTCTTTTAGGAAAAAATTTTAGTGACGTAATAGAAGATTACAATAAAGAAGTAAATAACAAAGATGAAAAATAAGATAGTTAAACCGATTCTTTATTTTGGACTACTGCCTTTTTTTCATCTTCAGAATTTTCTGCCTGTTTATGCCAGAAATCAATAGCATCTTGATATTCTTCCCAAATTTCTGGGATTTTTTCTTTAATATCTTTTTCCAAGTCTATAAACCATTTCTTTTTCTTTTTTCCAGAACTACCGTTGCCTTTCAGAAAACCTAATATGAACCATATTCTTCTGCATAACTCTAAAGATTTATCTAAATCAGATTGATACCTATTAATTTCTGTTCCGCATTGATCACAGAATTTTGAGTCTTCTGAAACAGAGGCCTTGCATTTCTTACATTCCATATAAAAACGCAAGAATTAAGCAATTTAAAGTTATCTTTTCCATATCCCTATGCAATAGAGATAATATTTTAAACTTCCAATCTACTAAATAATTATGGGTCATAATAAAAATTTAATAAAGAATACACTCATAATAACAATCCCTGCCTTAATTGGAATAATTGTTTTCCTTTTACCTTCTTATATTCAAGAGTTCTTTGTTTTAAAAATGGATCAACTTAATTTTTGGACATGGTTTACTCATATCTTTGTGCATCAGAATATTCAGCATTTATCTGCAAATATTACAATGTATTTAGCTTCAGCTTTTTTTGCTTATTTCATTCTTCCTAAAAAACAAAAAGAAGATTTTTATAAAATTGTTATAGCCTCGATTATTCTAGTCCCTTTAATTATATTTGTATTAACTCTAATATTTAGGGCAACAAGTTTATTCCCATTACAATTAATAAATCATAGAGGATTTTCAGGGATTAGTTCTGCTGCTTCAGGTTTTTTAGCTTTTGCAATTGCTAAAAGAATTCAAGTTTTGTGGGGGCATGAAAAAAATAAACATCTTCTCTTAAATCTTTGTTACTTTATTTTTATACCTTCCTTAGCGGTTATGGTCTGGAGGTTATCAATCAAACTTTCAGCATATATTTTTTTATTTTGGATTGTTTTAATCCTGAATATGATATGGTTTCTTAGAAGAGAAAGGCTTATCTTAGATGTTAAAAGGTTCAATAAAAAAGAGGTTCTATTTATTGCAATTGGAATGGCAGTTTTATTTTTTGGAGTTTTATTACTCATCCCAGAGCAGATTGTTCATGATGGGTCAGCAACAAATACTCTTGCTCATTTAATTGGTTTTGTTTTAGGTTTTGTTTTTATGTTTGTCTATTTTAGAAACATGTGATATTCTCATATATTATCTACTTACCCTAAAATTACGGCGCACGCGCCTGCGGCGCGAAATTTACCCGACCGAACACGTAATCATCCGCAAGACCCCTGCCCCAGGCGTCGAGGACGAGATCCCAGTACGACACAGCACACGCAATCCTATATCTGAAGTTTCACTTGGCATATAAAGAGTTCTTTTTCCATTACCAACTTGAGAAAGTGAAGGCAATCCTTTAGTTAAGCCATAATCAAATTTATGATTCTTTCCTGTTTGATTTAAAATCTCATGAGGGTAAACAATAGTTATTCCAGGAACTATAATTGGTTTCACTCCAAATCTCATGCTTGAATCTGGCTCTCCGCCTGCATTAACAACAACCAATCTCTCTTCCAAATCAGAATGGCTTAATCCTAATTCAGATCTATGTCTTGCTACATCTTCTTTTAATGCAGATGATTCTTTTGGATTATATCCACTTGAACTTGTATCATAAAGAAGTAATCCTAAATCTTCCCAGTATTTACTTGGATCTTGCAATTTTCCTTCTTTAAGCAAGCACTCATCTTGCATAGGTGTTATTGGAAGTAATCCATAATTTCTTAGATTAGGATTAACAGCTATTGTTGAAACCAACGCCATTCTTTTAGCAGCATACATATTCTTAATTTCTCCTTTCTTGCCTGTTGGAATTTCTGCACGCGTTCCTCTAAACCTTTCATTAGACTTAGCAAGCAACTCTTGGAAGAATTGTCCATGCTGTCCATCATAACTAAAAATATGCGTTTCTGTAGGTAAATCAAGATAACTAACTCCTCCAACATTAGAAGCTTTTGGAGTTGATTTAGCTCTTTGAGTTTTAACTTCAGGAACATCCTTATTCATCCATCTTTCAGCTGTTTGTAAAAATCTTGGGTTAGGCATTTTATCTTACTGACTTTTTCAGTTCCCCCATTGTAATATCATAAATATCTCTCTCAGTTGTTAAAGGCAAGATTGCAACATTATCTCTGCTCCCAAAACTCTGTCTTAGTTTACCTTCATAACCCCTCTCCGTGTAAAGCAGATGAACTCTATGTGTTTGAGGAATTCCTAAAACTGCGGTTATAAAAGAATCCAAATTGCTTATATCCATATCAGAAATAACACTGATATCAAACTCTCCTTCATTCTGTCTTAAAACTCCTTCTAAAAATCTCGGATTAAAAGTAGTTCCGCCACCAGTATACATTCTTAATTGTTTATGAACAGCTTCTTTATCTTTTGTTGGCTGCAATAAATAATCATTTCCACCAAAATTATAAACAGCAACTCTTGAGCCATTGTGGAGGTAAGCATTTGATATCGCAGTTGCTCCTAAAACAGGCAGAGATATCCCTTCAATAGGATTAGGCATACTTCCTGAATTATCAATAACTAAAAAACTGTCCGGCACAGATTCTTCGTTATCAAAAACCTCTCCTTCTTTTCTTACCCATTTTTTTGTAATCCCTGGCAATATTCCAGGAGTTGAAAAAGCATCAACTTCTGTAATTGAATCTCCAATTTCAAAACTTGTATGAGAGTGAGGATATAAACTTCCGTTTTTATGCATTGGTTTTCTTCTGATTGGAATTGTATATTTTTCTGCCCTTGCTGTGTAAAAATTACTTCCAAGTTGAGCAACTCCTCTCTCAGTGCCAGCTCCTCTTCCTCTTGCTTGGGTTGGCTGTCCTTCTTCTTCGCCCCTTTCACCTTCTCCTAAAACTTGCCTAACAACTTCTTCATATTCTTGAGGAGTTGGACACTCTTGTGCAAATTGTTTTAATCCTTCTCTTATTTGATTATCTGTAAATCCTTCTAATCCATTGCCTTTTCCTGAACAAGGATTTTCTTGATTGCCCTCACTTTTGCCTTGACCTTCTCCTTGCCCGCCACCTTTTTGATTTTGCTGAGGCGGTTGATAATCTTTAAGAACTTCGGCAAATCTTCTAAAATTAGATGTTTCTTTTCTTTTATCTAAAAAATCAATATCCTTTAATCTATCAACTAAACTTTTCTCTTCTCTTGATAATTCAACTCCAAAATCCTGACCAGATGCTTCTTGATAAAGTCCATACATTAATTTTCCAAAGCCATCTCCTTCCTGCAATCCATAAGCTTTTCTCATCTTTGCTGTTGCAGGATGTTTCCTTTCATTTGTCATATAAATATTTGTCTGAGCTTCTGTGAAAGCACTTCTTAATTCGCTAACTTTATGTCCATCAGCTAAACCCTGAGCAGATTTCTGCAATCTTAAAACATTTAAAACACTTCCAGGATATTTCATAAAGTGTGTTAATTCGTGGGTTAAGCATTCGTTCATACATAAAGTATCAGAGTTATCATCTGTTTCTGCGATTCCTTTTCCCCTAAATCCCTCGATAAATGGCTGGCTAACCTTAACTTCAAGATTTTCCATATCCATCATTCCATTTGGGACATCTTCAACTAATTGTGGCTGAGGCAATTGCGGGAAATGATAGCTCCGTCTAACATCTTGCCATTCTTTTTGCATTATTTTTGTTAATTTTTCATCTGTCATTTTATTAACTCCAAATTTACGGCGCACGCGCCTGCGGCGCGAAATTTACCCGACCGAACCCGTCACCATCCGCAAGATCCCAGTTCCCGGCGCTGAGGTCGAGATCCCAGTCACGAAACAGCACACGCAAACCTATGTCTTCTGTTTCATCGGGCATATATAATGTTCTGCTTCCACTTCCTAATTGATTAAGCAACGGAAGTCCACCATTTAATCCATAACCATCAAAATTAGGATCTTCCCCAACCTTACTTAATGATTCATGAGTGTAAACTTGAGTAAGTCCGGGAAGAACAATTGGCTTAACACCATAATTACTTCCGCTATCCTTTTCTATTCCAGGATTCACAATAATTAATCTATTTTCTAAATCAGAATTACTTAATCCTAAATCCTGTTTATGTTTTTTCAAAGACTCATAAAGTGCCTGAGCTTCTCTTGGATTTTCTCCTTCAGAACTTTTATCATACAAAACAAGAGCCAAATCTTCCCAATTATCTCCTGGATTTGGAAGATTTCCCGCTTTTAATAAATGCTCAGATTGTGCAGGAGTTATTGGATAAAGATTCATGCTTCTTAATTGGGAATCATTATAAATAGAAGTAATAAGACCTGCTCTTTTCATTATATGCATATATTTAACTTCGCCAGAACTTCCAGTAGGAATTTCAGCTCTTGTTCCTGCAAAAGCCCCATTATTCTTGGCAATCAATTCCTGAAAAAACTGTCCATTTTGCCCGTCATAACTAAATAAAAAAGAATTTGGGATATTATCAGGAAAACCTATCTTTCCAGAAGTTTGAGTTTGCTGTTTTGGTTTTTGCTTAGCTCTTTCAACAGGAACATCTTTATTCATCCATCTTTCTGCTGTTTGTAAAAATCTTGGGTTAGGCATTTTTACCTCCCCTCCAAGTCCCTCACTGCATCTTGGAATATTGGATGTCCTCTTCCGCCTGCATAAAATTCTTTTGCTTCTTGGGCAGATTCTTTTATCTTTCCATGAGCTGCTAAATCAATAACCCTCTGATAATTTTCCTGGCTTTCTGCAAATCTTTTCTTAACTCCAGGAATTTCACTAGTCCCATCATTCAAAAGAGTTTTAGTGATATATAAGTCAGAAGGATCAGCTCTATCGTGATCTCTGAATACCTGTTCAGTTTCAGGAGTCCATTTAATTCTGTGCCATAAAACATAAGGTGCGACTTGAGTAACATGATCAAGATTAACTTCATCCCGATCTTGAAGCCATGCTAAAGACTTAGCATATCTAACTAATGACTTTTCCTGCCTTCTACTTCCACAACCATTAAATGCAGCATTCAAATAAAGTCCTTGCTGTCTATCTCCTTCAGGATTATCAATACTTCTTTTTTGTCCATACTTATGGCTTGTATTCATTTCAGCAATTAAAAAAGCAAAATACTGCTCAGCGTCTTTATCAAAAGGAATTATTCTTACTTCCTGTTCAATTCTTTCTTTATCTTCTCTACTTAAAACAGGGAATCCCTGAGAGGTTAATTGTCCTTCATGTTCCTGAACTAATTTTTCTAATTCAACTTGTGCCTCTCTATAAGGCTTGCCAGAATTAAGAACTTCTAAAGCCTTCCTTGTTAATTCAGGGTTTTCTAAAACCCTATCTTTATCATTATGATAATCTTGAGCAATGTGCAAGGCATTAGCAACACCCGGAAACTTAGATTCTACTGCAACATCAAATCTATCTAATATTGGAGGAATTAAACCATTATTTCCTTTATCAGCATAATTACAGGTTGCAAAAAAAGGCTGTCTTCCTGTTGCTACAAAATCATTAAGATAATTCCATTCTCCTCTATCAACACCATTAAGAACTACTGCTTGATTTGATTCAGGAATTCTATTAAACTCATCGAATATTTTAGGTCCAACTAAAACAAAATGTTGCCATACAACATCTTCCTGTCCTTGATGCATTTTACCATAATGAGGTCTACCAACCATTTTTTCCTCTGTTAATTGAGGATTACCTCTTATAGCAACTCTTTTAACTAAGTCTAATGGTAATCCATTAAACACAGCATTAAGATATTCAGCAGAAGTTGTTTTACCTCCACCATATTCTCCAAATAAAAGCATATTCCCTCTGTTCAATTCAGTTAAACTTCCCATTAACAATGCAGAATTAAATTGCTCTCCATTAGCTTCAAAATCATCTCTGGATAAGTAAAAATCACTTCCGATTCTATCATAAATTCCTCTAACTTTATCCTGCAATTTTCCCTGTTTAATTTTGGCCATTTTCTTTCTTCTCCTTCAATATTTTATTAACACTAAATTCAACAACATGAGATCTATTTCTAAATAGCCCTTCTTTTATAGATCCCTCTATGAGTTTAATTGTTTTTCCATCTATTGTTATACTTAATTTCTGTTTCATTTTTCTTGTTGGATGCGATTCTACCATATTAAATACGATAAAGTAGTATTTATAAATCTTTCTGTTTTGTTGTAACTTTATAGTGATTATTAGTATACCTTTCATCTTTTAAAATAATGGATACGGAAATGATATTAAATTTATAAAAGAAGTTTTTCATTCAGATTTGTCCTAGCTTATTGTTTAGAGGTCTGTCTCCCAAGATAGACTAATGAAGGGCAGTAACTTGGGCTACACGCTTACCCATAATGTAACAAAAGTGCTACAATAAAATACAATGGCGATAGTTAGTAGCTATAAAAGGTGTGTGGGAAGCCCTTTCGCGAATATTGGAGCCATGGTGAATAAATAATTATGGATAAGCTAGCCGGTGTGCTGTATCGTAACAGGGATCTCGACCTCAACGCCAGGAACAGGGATCTTGCGAATGATAACGAGTTCGGTCGAATAGCCTAAGATCCGAGGATGCTAGGACAAGCATAATACAATGAAAACATACAAAAACCTATATCCAAAGTTATGTTCATATAAAAATTTAGAATTAGCATTTAGGAAGGCAAGCAAAGGAAAAAGCAAGAAATTTTATGTAGTTGAATTTCAAAAGGATCTCTGTAAAAACTTTCTTGAACTCAAAAGAGAATTAGAAATGGAAACATATAGGCCGCATCCATTAACTAAGTTTACAATAAGAGACCCTAAAACAAGATTAATAAGAAAATCTATTTTTAAAGATAGAGTTGTCCATCATGCAATTGTTAATATTTTAGAACCAATTTATGAACCACGATTTATTACAGATAACTATGCAAATCGAATTGGAAAAGGCACCATTGCTGCAATTCAAAGATTTGATAAATTTAAAAAAGAAGTAACTAAAAATGGGAAATTAGTAAAAAATCCTATCAACAATAATATGGTTAGAGGATATATTCTAAAAGCAGATATAAAAAAGTTTTTTGATTCTGTCAATCAAAGCAAACTTATTGAAATTTTAAGAAGAAAAGTTAAAGATGAAAAAATTATATGGCTTATAACAAAAATCTTAAAAAATTTTGATAATAAGATAAAGGGAATGCCTTTAGGGAATATGACCTCTCAGTTTCTTGCTAATCTTTATCTTAATGATTTAGATTATTTTGTAAAACATAGACTAAAAATGAAGCATTATATTCGTTATGTAGATGATTTTGTTATTTTTCATGAAGATAAAAAGATTTTAGAGGATTGCAAAAATAAAATTCAAAAATATCTTATGAATTTAAAAATTGAGTTGCATCCGAACAAATCAAAAATATTTCCCCTCTATAAGGGAGTCGATTTTTTAGGATTTAAGATATTTTATTATTACAAAAGGGCAAGAAAAAGAAATGTTAATAATTTTAAGAGAAGATTAGAAAAATTAGAAAAAGCTTATCTTGCAGGAGATATTCCAAAAAGCAAGTTTATAGCAAGTGTTGAAGGTTGGTTTGCTTATGTAATGTGGGGGAATACTTACAATTTAAGATTAAACTTTGCTAAAGAAGTGAAAAAAATATTAGATTCAAATAAAAAAGAAACTCAACAAACACTTTTTTAGGGGAAGTTCATCTCCGTTACTCCGTTATTCACAAAAAACGGACGTTTTTCAATCTACCTAATTTTAAACTCCATGCCGACGATTAGAATTCTCAATTTACAGGGGGGGATTTCATTTGCTACAAAAAGCTTAAATAGTTTTTGATTATTATTTTTTCATGAGGAAATCAATATCAAAAAGTTTCGGAAGATTGAAACTTAAGGCAGGCATAAGTAAAAAATTAAGTCCCTACGGAATGTTTAGAGTTAAAACATCTAAAAACACTTCAGTTTCTGGAGATACTGGATTTAAAGGAAACCGAATAAGAGGCAGTGCATGGAAAAATAACAATAAGATTACTTTAGAACATAACACAACTACAAAACAAACTAAAATTAAACTTAAGGATAAAAAAGCACACTATTAACTTTTGTTAATTTTCTTTCTAGGTCTCCCCAACTTCTTGCCCTGTTGTCTTGCTCTTTCTAAACCAGCAAGAGTTCTCTCTCTGATAATATCTCTTTCAAACTGGGCGAAAGATGAGAGAATATTAATCATAAGCTTGTTTGTAGGGTTATCATCTAAAATAAGATTTTCTTTTAATGTTCTAAACTGAACATTATTTTGTTTTAACAATTCCAAATCATTAATCAATTCCTGCATACTTCTCGCCCATCTGTCAAGCTTCCAAACAAGAATCAAATCCCATTTTTTTCTTAATGCCTCTTGAAATATTTTGTTTTTTATGGGTCTTGTCTTTCTTGTAGATTCCTGCTCTTCAAAAATTTTATAATCATAGCCCATAGCTTTTGCATAATGCTCTAACTCTATCTTTTGATTTTCAGGGTTCTGGTCTGTTTTTGAAGTTCTGCAATATATAACAACTTTCATTTTTTCTTAAATCCTGTAGGTTCCCGATGAATTTCACATGGACATTCAAAAGGATCAATCTTAAATTTTTGTTTTAATTCTGTAACATATAAAACATCCCTCTCTCCTGCACCATAATTTGCATGCCGATTCCAGTAAAGATTGTTTACTATTGGAATGATTGAATTTTCCTGTGTTATCGATGCTATCTCGTTTAATTCAGTGCCAGCAAACCTGCCAAAAATATATTCATGAAAACTCTGTGCAACTTTTTTATTTAAACTTGTTAAAGAAGGACATGCCCCAGCCATTCCAACAGATAATTTTCTAAATCTCAAAATCAGGCGGGCAAGAGTATCAACAATCGGCTCTTCATAAGTTTCAGGACTTCTTGGAATAATCCCATCCATCTCTTCAAAAATAAACCAAGGTTGCCCAAAAGTATATCTTTCGCCCTTATCTTCTAACTCTTTTAAATAAGAGATAACTTCTCCTGCAATCTTCCCAACCATTGCCCTGCAAATATCATAATGTCCATTAAAAGAAAGAAAAACAGAATGCCCCCTTTTTATTAAATCAATAAATGAAATATTATCTGTTTTATTCAGGGAAAAAACTCTTTCTTGAATTATCTGATATAAGTGCTGTATAAGATTATTTTTTGTTGAAGATAAAACAATGTCATGAGGTTTGTATGGGTTATTATGGATTAAACTAGGCATATTTCTTTGATATCTTTCTGCTATATCCTCTCTTATTGGGAACTTTTGTATAAACTCAAGCAGGCTTTCAAAATCTTTGAAAGGTCCATATTCTTCTAAAATATTTATAAACTTTCTAATTGCTCCAGGACTAAAACCCAAACTTCTTAACTCTTTGTTGCCTAACTCTGATAAGGCGGGAATAAACTTCTTTTCATGCTTCATTGGGTTATTTGAAATTGTAAAATAGTACGCCTTCTGTCCAGTTTCAAGAGATTTAATGCCCCAAGGCCTAGTATTTGGAGGCAATTTTATAGGGTGGGAATTAGCATAATAGCTTAATCTATGATCTAAACCTTCAGGATCAAAGACAATTAAGGGCCTTTGGTTTTGAAATAGCCAAAAATAAAAGTTTTTGAGTATCACAGACTTGCCAATTCCAGGTCTTGCAGGGATAATTAAAGAATCTGACTTTGGAGTGAACCTTTTCCAGATAATCTCCCCATTTTTAGTTGTACCTAAAGGTATTTGGTTCTTTTCTATCCAATAATTTCTCTTTTTTGTGTTTTGTAATAGCCTCATTTTCTTTTTTTTGGTGTATCACTATCTTATATTATAAAATAATATAACTCACCTCCTCCCGCAAAACCCCCAATTGTTTACTTATTATTTCTTTTTAATTTCTCTTCCTGCCTTTTTCTAAGCTTCAGCCAATAATCCCATGTATCTTTATCCATAATCTTTAATCGGGTTTTCTTTCTACTGTTAAACTTCGCATATGTTGGCTGAATCTTCATAAGTTTAACAAGATCATAGAGTTTGGGCATTATCTGGATTTGTCTGCCATCTACTTCTAATTTTATCTGCACAACCTTTCTTGTTGGGGACTTTCTGCCCTTTTCCCAAAAACTCAGGAGATTGATATAACCAAATTTAAGATATTTCCCTGTTGATAGGTCTTTGACTGGCATTGCAATTCTAGCTGTTGTGCTGATGTTTTTAGGCTTTGTTTTCATTTTGAACTTCTTCGTATAAAGCATCCCTTTCTTTTTCTTCATCAGTTCTCATATCTTCAGGCTCTTCTTCTGATTCTATATCTTCTTGGCTTTCTAATTCCTCTCCAGTATTTTCTTCAGAAACTTCTGGTGGGATTTCAAATTCCTCTTTAGTTTCTTGAACATCCACAGGTTCTTCTTTTGGAATCCTATCATGCTTTTGTTTTTCCAAAAACTCTTTTTCAATAAAAAGTTCAAGCTGTTCAATTCCCAATAAAATCTTTTCAATATTGTGTTTTAATTTTTCTGGAATTAAATCAATTTCATTAGTAATATTAATAAAATTATTAAAGCCAGTTTCAAGAAGACCTTCAACTTTCAAAGTATTCTGGATTTCCCTAAACTTATCTAAATCAACCAATTCAAAGTCCTCATTCAGATATCCATTCTTATCAAGCCCTTTAGCTAAAATTTTAAAATCAAGAATTTCTGATGTTCTTAATCCAAGTTCTCTAAAGTTTTCCTTCAACTCGTTTAAATTTTTTGCTTTCATTTTCTCTTTTCAGAAATCCAAGATTTTAATTTAACTTCATTATCAACCATTGTTGTCAATTTTTTCATAATCTCCTTATCCATGTGTTTCTCAAGGTATTTATTTCTCGCAAGCAAAACAGACTTTTCAGATTTTTCTTTATCCAACTCAGTTCTCAACTTACAAAGTTTATTTCCAAGCTCTTTACTTAAAACACTAATCCCATTAATGATTAATGTAAATCCAGTCTCAGAATCCTGCATTATGCTCCAATCCTCTAGATTAATCTCATGCTCTGGTTTTTTTAATATACCCTTTTCCCTGACTAATGCGGTTTTCTGATTTTGTGTTGCTCTCATCCAATCTCCTGTAAGAAAATCTTGATGAGGCTTATAAGTTACAATTCTCCTATGAGTTAGCCATTTCATTAAATCAAGAACAACCCTTTTTCTTACTCCTCCAGATGCATTCTTACTCATGATTATAAGCAAAACTGTAAAAACTACAACTATCACAATAATCGCAAGAAAAATCAGCAGTAAAACTATAAACGGTTCCATTATGCTAAATCAGTCACAGAACTACTGCCCTCCCTTATTCTTAATACAGTAAAAAATGCAGCTATTACTAACAAGATAATTACAATAATTATCAAAACAACATTTGATATTCCTGAGCTTTGTTTTTTATCTTCGCAAAGTTTTAAACCTGATTCACAATCTGAGACTATTGAGTTTTTTGTTTCAATCTCAATGCCACGTTTTTCCCATTCAACTTTAAAGTTATCTCTTTCAGTGATACATTTTTTATAATCATCCTTGTCCTCGCTGGTTAATTCTTTTGTTTCTTTTAAGATTGCTAAACAGTCCCTTAAACTTTGAGGATCACCCTCAGCTACTTCGCTTCTTACAGGACAGCTAAAAATTTGCTCTGCTTCATAATTAAAATATCCTAAACTTCTCGGAAAGCTTTGAGTATCTGTCCCAACAGTTACTTTAATCCATTCGCCATCTCCTTCAATAAAGATAGGAACTTCATAATCATAAAGAGTTTCATTTGTATCTTTAACACAAAAGATTCTTGTTTGATTAAGGAATAAAGTTTCATTAGAAGTCTCATTATGAAAAGCTTCTTGATAAGTTAAATTATAACACTGCCCGCTATCTAAATAAGTTGTAGATCCCTGAACAAGACTAATAAAACTTATTGCTATCAACAAAGTTAAAACTATTCTTGGTTTCATTCTGATACACCTCCTTTCAATTGTTTTTTGAGTGTTTCCATTTTTGGTTTTGTTTTTAATTTAAATAAAAAAAATAAAAATAAAATTTATTTAGCGAATTTATTTTTTCTTTTTCGCAGGTTTTTTCTTTGCAGTTTTCTTTTTCCTTCCTCTTGCCATCTTTGATCTACAGACATTTCCTTTTCCATCTACATAATAAAGATATCCAGGCTTTCTCTCAACTGCATTCTTCACAATTATCTCTCCCATTTGTATCACCTCCTTTTTGATTTTTTTGAGTATTATTAGAAAACCATTCTTTAGGCAGTTGTTTCTGTGCCAATCTTTTATTTGCAATTTTAATGTATTCAGAGCTAATTTCAAAGCCGATAAAACGCCGGTTAGTTTCTTTACAAGCCACAGCAGTAGTCCCAGAACCAATAAAGCAATCAAGAATTATATCACCTTCATCAGAACCATTTTTTATTAATGTTTTAATAATCTCTTTTGGTTTTGGAGTTGGATGGAATCCGCACTCCTTTCTATATTTTATGTTTGTGCTTGTTTGTTTGAAAACATCCCTTTGACTGCATCCTATATTGAATTTTACCTTTCCGAATTTATCATTTTTTCTAAACCATAGCATAACTTCATAATTGCATCCATATTGATTTGGGAAAACTCCCATTGTGTCAGGCTTATACCATATTAATGGCTTGTAATATCTAAAACCCAATCTTTTAATCATGCTAATAATCCAATCAAGATGATGGTAGCTAAAGAACATGTAAGCCTGCCCTTTTCCCTTTAGAACTCTCTTAAATTCTTTTAAGACTTTTAAAGTAAAATATTTATATTCATCCAAATCCTCAAAACAGGAATCCCAATCTGCATTGAATATATTATTCTTTGATGACCTTCTGAGAGTTTGAGCTTTCAAATCCACTTTAAGATTTTCTATGTAATAAGGCGGGTCTGTCACAATTAAATCAATTGAGTTCTTTGGAATTTCTTTTAATCCCTCTAAACAATCCATACAATAGATTTTATTTAAATCAAATTCTCCCAATTTCTCACCCATTTTTTAAAAAATCTATTATCCTCCTTTTCGCAATTTTAATATAATCTGGGTTAAGTTCAATTCCTAAGAAACTTTTATTTTGTTTTAAAGCAGTTAGACAGGTTGTTCCTGAGCCTAAAAAAGGATCTAATACAACGCCTCCTTTTGGGCATCCTGCCTTAATTGGAGTTTCTATAAGCTCTTCAGGATAAACAGCAAAATGAGCTCCCTTAAAGGATTTAGTATTTATCCTCCAAACACATCGTTTATTTCTGCCTTTTGGATGGCACATTTTTGTGATATCCATTCCTTCAAAACTACTCCCAGGTTCTCTATGTCCATCCCATTTGTGTTTTGTCCTTTCAATACTCTCTTTTTTATGAGGTTCTCTTTGCTGTTTAAAATAATATTTTTTATTTTTACTAAGAAAGAAAAGATATTCAAAATCAACTGTGAATCTATCCTTAATGCTTGAAGGCATACAATTTGGTTTATGCCAAATTATCACGTTTCTAAGAATCCATCCTCGCTTTTGCATTTCAATAGCAAACCTTAATGGAATCAAAGTCAAGTTTTTTTCTTTTAATAATCCCCTTCCTCTTACCTCATTAGCTTTATTAATTCCTAATTTTTTAATGTGTTCGTTTGAATTTAAATTATCATTTAAAAAAGAACTCCCAGATTTTGTGTAATAACTATCTCCCAAATTAACCCAACAAGTTCCTGTTTTCTTTAAAACTCTTTTAACACCATCAAAGATATCACAAATGTGTTTTATATATAAATCAAAATTAGGTTCTAAGCCAAGCTGCCCTTTCCAAGCCCCACATTTCTGGCAAAAACCCCTCTTAAAATCCCTATATCCTTGTCCATATTTTGCTTTATTTGAAATTGCACCTTGTTTTGAAGGTTTTCTTTTTATATGTTTGAGATTAAATTTATGTTTACACTTTTCATCTCCATCCCAAATTTCCTCTGTTTCTTTTCCATAATCTCTTAATGCCCAGTAAGGCGGACTAGTAATACACATATCGATGCTTTCAGCTGGCAAAGTCTTCAAAACTTTTTTTGCATCTCCCTGAATTATTTTATTTGTTTCCATTTTAAAATAAACTTAACACCACCCAAGCTAAACCAGTCATAATTACTGAAAGTAAAAAGGCAATAATTGGACCCACCTCGCTGTTTCTTGTTAAGATATTAAAGAATGTGCAAAGTGTTATTGCAATTAAACCGCCAATCAAAAACCATTCACTTATCATTTTTTCTTTATCTCCTCCTTTATTTTCTCTTTTTTAACTTCCTCAATTGCTTCCTGCTCTGCTTCTGAAAGTATGATTTTTTGTTGTTTGATGGGGTCTACACTCTGTCCAATTTTCCCAAACTGAATATCATGAAGATATTTCAATGCCTCATCTTTTGTTAAAGAACCAAGAAACTGATGGTCATATTTTGTGTTTCTTCTGCTTATGTCAATAGAAACAATATGTGCATTAATGGGTTCTATACTGCCTTCTGAATCATGCCTTTGTTTTAGATTCCATCCAATTGTTGCACGAGGATATCTTTTATCCCCCCCATTATAATAAGAAAGGTAATAAATAACCGAACCTTTTTTATTTTCAAAACCGAAATTATAAATTTCTGAAAGAATCCTTCTTGATTCCTCAATAACCTCTTCATCTTTTAATAGCTTGTAAAAATCAGGGCTTTTCTTAATAACATACCTTAAAATTCCTATAACAATAATAAAAATCAAAAAAATAAGAATTGCCCCCTCCCATGTTATTTTTGATTGTTCTTTGTAGGTTGGAGGTTCCTGAATTGTATTGTTTTGATCAATTTTTGAAGTCTTAACATTTTTTACAATAAGAGCCATAGCTCCTACAATTAACAAAATAACAATTATGAAAACACTTGCTTTAATTAAGGTTTTAACTGATTTTTTTACCATTTTATATGTTAAACTTCTTGTCAAATTCAATGCCGACTAGCCTAAATTTTTCTTCAAGCCAGACATCGAATTTTGCAATCATTGATTTTTTTGTCTGAATAGTCTTTAAAACTAAAATTCCTTTTTTTGTTAGAATCAAATTTTTTCTTCTTCCATCAGAATTATCTTTTATTTCAGATATCAATTCTTGATTTTTCATCTGAGTTAGTTTATGCTGTATATAATTATATGAAAACGCAAGAGATTTAGAAAGTTCTTCTGTGCAATATGGTTTATTTCTTATTAGTTCTAGCATTTTGATTTGTGTCCCGTTAAGTTTAATTTCCATTTTTTTGGATCAGTTTTTTGAGTTTGCTTACTTCTTTTTTTAGACTATTAGCAGCAGAGCTCATATCCTGAACAGCTTTGATATGTGATTTAATATTTTGAGCAAAAATAAGCTGGTTTTGCTGAATACCCTGCATAGTATTTACTACAAATTGAGGGGTATAATCTTCAAACTGCTTAACTCCATTAAAGAAATCCTGGACTTTTTTGTTGTCTATATCTGCAGTTTTAGGATGCAAAGTTTCTGCCTCATGCAAATTAAAACTATTATCAATTACAAACCATAAACCATCTGCAGAATAAACATTTAGCTTTTTCCCTTCTTGATTATATTGTTTGGCTAAAGAATTCTTTATAAGAGAATAATGCTGTCTTGAAACTTTAAACATATATTTGCTTGCTATTTTAAAATCAGCCCCCAACATCCTCTCTAAACTTCTAACAAGAACTATAAGATCATGAATTGCCTGTTGCTTAGATTCTTCAGCTGTATCTGCCAAATAACTTGATTTTTCATAAATAATTATTGATTTATTAGTCAGCCAAATCTTGCGTCCCCTGAAATTTATTGACTGCCCCCTAACAACTCCTCCAAACTTTAATGGTTTAAAATTTATATTTTTCTTTAAAAAAACTTTTTCCCTGTTTTCCCAATTGCTTAATTTAGGAAGTTTTAATTTAAATTGAAAAGCATGAGCTCTTACTTTATCTGATTTAAAGAAGTTTGAATACTTTCTTAGTTGTTTGTAGGTTACCTTAGTTGATTTTTGAACTTCTTGTGGATTGAATTCTTTGCAGATTTCCCAGACTCCATAACCTATTCTTTTAACAAAACCAGAACGTTTTATTATCGATAAATGATATTGCAAGGTAGATTTTTTTATGTTAAATTTCTCGCATATTTTAGATGGTCTCAGCCCTGCTTTTATCTGGTTGTATATAAACAGGTTCAAATTTGAACTTCTAGTTGTTTTTTGAACTTCTTCTTGGTTATATTTATAAGGGCTTTGTGCTTGCATATTTTATGACAAATAAAAAACTTATCATGCCCGATAACAAGCTCCGCCAACCAATAGTCACGGTTTGCGGGCATGTTGATCACGGAAAAACAAGCATACTTGATAAACTCAGGCAGAGCTTTGTTCAGGAAAGTGAAGCAGGAGGAATCACACAGAAGATCTCTTTCACCTTATATCCTGCAG
>Ga0307422_1000162_pt1 | contig 38426 bp, 32 predicted proteins | sample SalMarWE160290MG_FD_202153 | JGI IMG/M metagenome (GOLD analysis project Ga0307422, IMG submission 202153) | Salt marsh sediment microbial communities from the Plum Island Ecosystem LTER, Massachusetts, United States - WE1602-90 | ecosystem: Environmental > Aquatic > Marine > Intertidal zone >...
AAAAATTTTAATTGTTTAATCACCGTAGATTTATGACTTGTCGGGCACAAGTTTCAGTTATCCGCTTTTCAGAAAGAAATGCTTATTTATGTCATTTTTTTGCATTTTTTAATATATTAATTTTACCTGCTTACATTCAAACAAACATATGGAAAAAATAATGATCATTGGTGCGGCGGGACAGATCGGTACTGAACTGATCGTGGAGCTGCGTAAGATATACGGAAATGAGAATGTATATGCAACCGATATTAAGGAACCGCCTGCTTACATAAAGGATGAGGGGCCTTTTCAGTTATTTGATGTTATGGACGCCAAGCACCTTATCCATTTTGTCATCCGCCACAAGATAACCCAGATATATCATTTGGCAGCCGTCCTTTCTGGCAATGCTGAAAAATTGCCTGTCCAGGCCTGGAATATCAATATGGACAGTCTGATGAATATACTGGAGGTTGCAAAAATGGTGGACGATGTAAAAAAAGTATTCTGGCCCAGCTCCATAGCGGTTTTTGGCGAAAGCACACCTAAGATAAATGCCCCCCAGCTTACACTGATGGAACCTTCAACGGTATACGGCATAAGTAAGCTTGCAGGGGAACGGTGGTGTGAATACTACTACAAAAAATACAGGGTTGATGTGAGAAGCATCAGGTACCCGGGATTGATCAGCTATAAAACGGAACCCGGCGGGGGGACAACCGACTGGGCCGTGGAGATTTACCAGAATGCTGTAAAAAACGGGCATTATACCTGTTTCCTGAAGGGTGACACTTCCCTCCCCATGATGTTTATGTCGGATGCAATACGGGCCACCATAGCGCTTATGGAAGTGAAAAGAGACGAACTGCAGTTGCATTCGGCCTATAATATCACGGGACATAGTCTTTGCCCTTCCAAAGTTGCCGAAGATATTCGCAGGCATATACCGGATTTCGAAATTGATTATGTTCCGGATTTCAGGCAGGATATTGCAGCAACCTGGCCGGAAAGTGTTGACGACAGCCTTGCCCGTGAGAACGATCACTGGAAACCTGAATATGACCTGAAAAAGATCACCGATGTAATGATCGCTGAACTGAAAAAGAAATATGAATGGGAGCGGCAGAGGGAGTGAATAAACACTAACTGGTATCCGTCAATAAAGTAGTCAAAATGTTTAAATGGTCATGTGTCTGTTCAGAAGATTCCATTTGCAAGGCTCGCGCGGTCCGAAAACGCGGAGTTTACTAGTCGTAAACGAGCAATTTTCGGACAAGCGTAACGCGGCAAATGGGACTTTATGGACAGGCACTAACTAAACATCTATATTATGTATAGTAAACTAAAAAATTATCTGGCAGATGAATTGAAAAAAATACAATCTGCCGGCTTGTATAAAAAGGAAAGAATAATTGTTTCCCCTCAGGATGCAGTGATAAAGCTTGAAGACGGGAAAGAAGTACTGAACTTTTGTTCCAACAATTACCTGGGATTATCTTCCCATCCGGCATTGATCAAAGCAGCTGAGAAAGGGTTGAAAACTCATGGGTACGGGATGTCTTCCGTTCGGTTTATCTGTGGAACCACTAATCTGCATAAAACACTTGAAAAGAAAATTGCAGAGTTTTTTGGAATGGATGATTCCATTCTGTATGCTGCCTGCTTTGATGCTAACGGTGGCCTTTTTGAACCTTTGTTAACTTCAGAGGATGCCATTATTTCCGATTCCCTGAACCACGCGTCTATTATTGACGGGGTGAGATTGTGCAAGGCACAACGTTACCGGTTTGCCAATTCCGATATGAACGAGCTCGAAGAGAAATTAAAAAAAGCACAATCACAGCGATTTCGGATAATCGTGACAGACGGGGTATTTTCAATGGACGGAAATATTGCACCTGTAGATGAAATATGTCGCATGGCAGAAAAATATGATGCTCTGGTACTGGTAGATGAGAGTCATTCTGCAGGGGTGATTGGTAAAACCGGAAGGGGTGTAAGCGAGTTTTTTGATCTTCATGGCAGGATCGATCTTATAACCGGTACTCTGGGGAAGGCATTTGGTGGAGCAATAGGAGGCTTTACCACGGGTCACAAAGAAATCATTGAAATGCTCAGGCAACGCTCGCGGCCATACCTCTTTTCCAATTCATTGCCTCCAATGATAGCACAGGCCGGAATCACCATGTTTGATATGATGAGTGAGACCAATGAATTACAGGATAAGCTGCACGATAATACCGGGTATTTCAGGAAAAAACTTGAACAGGCCGGGTTCGATATCAAGCCCACGCGGTCAGCTATTGTCCCGATAATGTTATATGATGCCCGATTATCACAGGAGTTTGCTGCCCGGTTGCTGGATGAAGGTATTTATGTTATTGGTTTTTATTACCCGGTTGTTCCTCATGGCCAGGCCAGGGTAAGGGTGCAGCTTTCCGCTGCCCACACCAGGGAACATTTGGATAAGGCCCTGGATGCTTTTATCAAGATCGGCAGGGAACTGGAGGTTCTTCATTAATTGTTGGTTATAAAACATTAACGGCAGTTGTGTTTTTAAATAAACCTCGCGCATGTTTTTACATCTGCAGGTGTCATAATGCATAAATCGTAAAGAATCTTTATACCTTTACATAGGTTTATGATTAAATGAATGATAAAGAGCTTGTAAATCGTTTAAAACAAAATGATCAGGAGGCATTCAGGCACCTGGTAGAGAACTATCAGCAGATGGTGATCAACACTTGCAATAGCTTATTGCATAATATTGAAGATGCTGAGGATGTGGCGCAGGAAGTGTTTGTTGAGGTTTACAGGTCAATTGACAATTTTAGGGCTGAGGCAAGGTTATCAACATGGCTTTACAGGATCTCGGTAAACAAGTCATTAAACCATATCCGTGGGCAAAAGATCAATAAATGGATTTCAGGGATAGGACAGGTTTTTTCTTCAAATGAACCTGTGGTGAATACACTGACTGATAATCCGGAAAATGAACCTCAGAGATCAATGGAGCAAAAAGAACGGGCCGTGATATTGAATAGGGCCATTGACGGGCTTCCCGAAAATCAGCGCATCGCCTTTACTCTAAGCCAGTATGAAGATCTTTCATACAAAGAAATATCAGCCGTAATGGATGTCAGTGTTTCATCTGTTGAGTCCCTTTTATTCAGGGCCCGAAGAAATCTCCGTAAAAAATTGATCAAAGCATATAAAAACAACATACTGTAAACGCAAGTTTGATTTAATTAATGTGTCTAACTAATAAACAGAAAGAAATGAATTGCAGGAAATGTGAAAAGTATATTGTTGATTATCTTGAAAACAGGTTGACCGGAAATAAACGGCAGTCTGTTGAGGAGCATCTTGCCTCCTGCATAAAGTGTGTCCGCCTTGTGGAAGAAGTGGAGCAAACATTTAAAATTTCCGGGCAGGATAAAGTCAGAGAAGTCAATCCCTTTTTTTATACCCGGGTTATGCAGCGCATCAAAAGTAGTGCACCCGAAGCACGACCGGTATCTTTTTCGGTCCGGTGGGCAATCAATACAGCTGTTTATACAATGATCGTTATCGTAGGCTTCAGCCTGGGAGTATTTCTGGGATTACCTTCCAAAAGTTTGGAACTTTCACGGGAGAATGAACAATTACAGAATATTTCGGAACAATATTATTTAAATGAGCATGAACATGCATATTATGCACAGGATTATATAGAGAATATTCTTGTGACAGGTGAGGAATAGTAATTATGGCCCACTTTTATCCAGGAGGGTATAGGATGAGGTAAAAACATAAAAAATATGAATTATTTTACCAGGAAGCGGATTATCATATTTGGGGTAATATTATTGATCATTATCAATATTACAGCTATAGGAACAATGATATATTTCCATAAGGCTGATGATAAGCCGGCTATACTTACACCAAAAGAAGAAGAGATCTTTGAAGGGATAAATCATTTTCTAAAAAGAAAGCTTCATCTGGATGATGACCAGTATAATAAGATAGTGGAATTAAGAAGAGAGAATTTTTCCATGACAAAAAGTATCATGCAGGAACTGGATAAAAAGCGTGATGAAATGCTGGATGAATTTGTAAAGGAAGACCCCAGCCGGAAAAAACTGGACAAAATAGCCGGAGATATCGGTGATTTGCATTACAGGCTAAAAATGGAAACCATTGACCATTTCCTCCAAATGAAAAAGCTTTGTACTCCGGAACAACAAGAGCATTTGAATCATATTTTTAAAAAGATACAAAGCTGGGAAATGAACGGATCACGGCATGAGTCGCCTCACAGACGTAATAGAAGAGGCGGATACAGGAATAATAATATTGAACAGGATAAATAATTTGATCAACAAATTGATACTGTTAAACAGTGATTGAAAGTTAAACATTAAAAAGGTGAAATTATGAAACGAATAAAAGTGAAAAATGTAAGAATAATAACGGCTGCACTTAGTGCAATGTTGCTGATGTCTGTAATGACGGCTTTTGCTCAGCCATTCGGGAACAGGGGTTTTGGAAGGCCTGGTGCGGGAGTATGCGCGATGATACCTGACATTACTGAAGATCAGGAGGCAAAAATAAATAATCTGCGTACCAGCCATTTAAAGGAAATGTCAACTTTGCGCAATCAGCTTGCGGAACACAGGGCACACCTCCGAACAGTCAGTACGGCTGATAATAATGATATGAAGGAGGTCAACAGCACTATTGATAAGATCACTTTGGTGAAAAATCAGCTTATGAAAAAAAGTGCTGCCCACAGGCAGGCCGTCAGAGATCTGCTTACTGAAGAGCAAAGAGTGTATTTTGATGCCAGGCCCATGAACATGGGAAGAAGAAGCATGAGAGGTAAGAGTTATGGTTTTGAACGCGGATATGAAGGTCGGCATTATCGTGGTGCAGGTGTGGGATATTGGCGGTCAGGCGAATAATATCAGGTTGATATCAAATAAATACCGCGATTTAAACCCTGCTTATAGTTTGAATCGCGGTTTTTATTTATTCAAGGCCTGTTATTTTCAAAACTTTTCCGGTTGCTCCCTCATTGGTTTTAACATAGGTGCCCGCTATGGCACCGGCCTTAAAGCGTTTTTCATCATATTTTAGCAGCTCATGAAAACTGGTTTCCAACTCAGCATAATCTTTTATTGAAAATGCACCACCCAGGTTTATCAGTTCAACAGCTTCGGTAAATTTACTGTATTTGGGACCGAAAACTACGGGAATATCGAAGGTTGCTGCTTCAAGGATGTTGTGGATACCTGATCCAAATCCCCCTCCTATATATGCAAGATTACCATACTGATATAATGATGATAACATTCCGATGGTGTCGATAATGAGTACCCTGAATTGTTCAACCTGTGCATCTTTTAACTGTGAATAACGGATCATATCTCTACCTGTCAGCCGATCCAGGCGTTTGATATTTTGCGGGGATACTTCATGGGGAGCAATTATGTATTTAAAGTCTTTATTTTCCTTAATGAAGCGAACCAGTAATTCTTCATCAGGTGGCCAGGTGCTTCCGCAAACCAATGTTTTTTTACCCGCCGCGAACCGGTCAATTTCAGGAAAGGTTTTTGCATTTTTTGCCACCTGAATAACCCTGTCGAATCGTGTATCACCTGTAACTGTATTATTTGTAATCCCTGCCTTATTCAATAATCTCTGTGATTTTTCATTTTGCACGAAGATACGCGTGAAAAGTTGCAGCATGTTCCGGTACCATTTACCATACCACCGGAAAAAAACCTGCCCTTCCCTGAAATTGGCAGATACCAGGTATAAAGGTATTCCCCGCCGGTGACATTCGGATAAATGGTAGTACCAGAATTCATACTTAATGAAAATCACCCTTTCGGGATGAATAAGATCCAGAAATTTTTTTGCATTTTTTTTCCTGTCGATTGGCATGTAACATACAATATCGGCACCGGAATAGTCTTTTCGTATTTCGTATCCGGAAGGGGAAAAAAATGTAAGGGCAATCTTGTATTCCGGATTTTTCGATTTTATTTTCTCGATCAGCGGCCGTCCCTGTTCAAATTCGCCCAGAGATGAGGCATGTATCCATATTATCCGGTCGTCGCGATTTACAGTGTTGGCAAGAAAATGAAAAAGGTTTTTTCTCCCTTTTATCCAAAAGCTGGCTTTTTGATTGAAAAGAGAAGCAATTGATATTCCAAAATAATAGAATATGATGAATGCCCTGTAGAGTAATGTCATGATAATTGATAATATGTTACTGCAAATATAAGCTTAGTTTGGGAAAAGTTGAGAACTGATAAATATTGAACAAATGTCATGCCCGCGTGTTAATAATCATAAATACATATTTGGAATCTTTTTAAACTGTATTGTAGTAAAGGTTAATTAAAAATATTGTTTAATTATAAAATAATATATTATGTCATACGAACTGCCGAAATTAGATTATGATTATAGTGCACTTGAACCGCACATTGATGCGCGTACTATGGAAATTCATCACGCTAAACACCATGCTGCATATACTTCAAAGTTTAATGATGCGATCAGTGGAAGTAGTGATCTGGAAAATAAATCTCCGGAAGAGATCTTTAGTCATATTTCAAGACACAGTGCTGCTGTCAGAAATAATGGTGGCGGGTATTACAACCATGATCTGTTTTGGAAAGTAATGTCACCAAAAGGGGGGGGTAAGCCCGGTGGTGACTTGGCAGATGCTATTAACAGGCATTTCGGATCATTTGATAGATTTAAAGAAAAGTTCTCAAATGCAGCAGCTACCCGTTTCGGTTCGGGATGGGCATGGCTGGTGAAATTACCGGATGGCGGACTGAAGGTGACTTCAACACCTAATCAGGATAATCCACTGATGGATTTTGCCGAAGTAAAAGGAGCCCCCATTCTTGGCCTTGATGTTTGGGAACATGCCTATTACCTTAAATACCAGAACAGGCGTCCGGAATATATAGAGGCATTCTGGAATGTTATTAACTGGGATGAAGTAGCCAGGCGATTGAAAGCCTAATTAGTGTCTGTCCATAAAGTCCCATTTGCCGCGTTACGCTTGTCCGAAAATTGCTCATTTACGACAAGTAAACTCCGCGTTTTCGGACCGCGCGAGCCTTGCAAATGGCACTTTTTGAACAGACTCTGATTATTTTTCAGGTTGTATTATTCACGCCTCATATTTAAGGCAGATGCAATTCTTACCGGCCTTATAAACCGGTTTTTTTCAGATTTTCCAGATCTTCAGGAGTATCAATACATATACTGTCAAAAACAGTTATGGCTGTTTTGATCTTAAATCCATTATCAATCCACCGTAATTGTTCCAGTGATTCGGCTTTTTCAAGGGAAGAAACAGGAAGATTAGTGATGATATTCAGAATGGCTTTTTTATAGGCGTAAACCCCCAGGTGTGTATAATACTGAAAACTGTTGATCCATTTATCCTGTTCCCTGCCGCGAATGTAGGGTATCGTGCTTCGGCTGAAATATATGGCTTCCTGATTTTTATTGATAATGACTTTTGGTCTGTTCGGATCGTTTAATACATCAGGTTCCTGTACAGGTTTTATCAGGGTGGCTATTTCGGTATCCGGTTCTTTAAAACATTTCATCAGGGTGCGAATTTGTTCCGGTTGAATAAATGGTTCATCACCCTGGATGTTAATGACTATATCGTAGCTTTTTCCCCATTCTCTTTCAACAATTTTCAGGGCTTCAACACACCTGTCGGTTCCGCTTTTATGCTGTGCGGAGGTCATTACAATTTCACCCTGGAAATTTTTTACAGCTTTATAAATGCGGTCATCATCCGTTGCCACGACAACATCTGACAGGATAAGGGCAGCCTGTTCATATACAAGCTGTATCATAGGTTTTCCGCCAATATAAGCCAGGACTTTTCCCGGGAAGCGTGTGGATGCGTAGCGGGCAGGAATAATGCCGATGAATTTCATACGTGTTTTATTATTGGTTTAAACGCTAAAATAATGTCAATTTGTCTATTTGATTTGGGTGCAAATTAGTAAAAATCTTATAAAATTGTAATTTTGTCATATATTTGAAATTCGGGAGTAATATTATGCAAACGGCATTAGCAGAAATTCAAAGGATAAAACAACGGTTTGGGATTATTGGTAATTCACCGGGTCTTAACAGAGCCATTGATATCGCGGTACAGGTTGCACTCACCGACCTTTCTGTGTTGATTGCAGGTGAAAGTGGGGTGGGAAAAGAGGTTTTTCCGCAGATCATACATAATTACAGCACCCGAAAGCACGGATCTTATATTGCCGTGAACTGTGGCGCTATACCGGAAGGAACAATTGACTCGGAACTTTTCGGGCATGAAAAAGGTTCATTCACCGGCGCATATGAAAGCCGGAAAGGTTATTTTGAGGTTGCCAACGGCGGAACTATCTTCCTTGATGAGGTTGCCGAACTTCCCTTGTCCACCCAGGTAAGGCTTCTCAGGGTGCTTGAAACCGGTGAATTTCTTAAAGTGGGCTCTTCAAAGGTGATCAGAACAGATGTACGGGTTATCGCGGCAACCAATATTGATATTCTTAAAGCGATTCATGATAATAAATTCCGTGATGATCTGTTTTACAGGTTAAATACTGTTCCTATTGATATTCCACCATTAAGGAACAGGAAGGAAGATATTCATTTGCTTTTTCGGAAGTTTGCCAATGATTTTGCCGAACGTAACCGTATGCCGGCCATAACAATGACAAATGAGGCCAGGAAAGTTCTTGAGAATTTCCGGTGGCCGGGAAATGTAAGGCAGCTAAAGAATATTACCGAGCATATTTCTGTAATTGAACAGAACCGGGAGATCGATGAAAACACATTGAAAATGTATCTTCCGGATTACTACGAGAACAAGCTGCCGGCATTATATGCAGGGGTTGATCAGAAAACATTCAGTAATGAAAGGGAGATCCTGTACAAAGTGTTGTTTGATATGAAAAATGAGATGCACGACCTGAAAAAGCTGGTCCTTGAACTCATGCAGCATGGCAGTATGAATCCTGAAATACAGGAAAACAACGAACAGATTATCCGGAAACTATATGATAATGTGGAACCTGTGCTTGAACGACCTGAGCAGGAACCGGCGATTAATCTGCATCATGATGAAGAAAATATTCAGGACACCGAGGAAATAACAGAGGAATCTTTATCGTTAGTTGATAAGGAGATTGAGCTGATCAGGAAAGCCCTTGAAAAACATAACGGTAAACGAAAAATGGCAGCAAATGATCTGGGAATTTCGGAACGGACTTTATACAGGAAAATAAAGGAATATGGTATATAAATTGTTGTATAAAATGATCAATATGAGGAATGGCTGTACATATTTGTCGTCATTATTAATCCTGCTGATCACAGGTTCATGTTTTACCATGAATTATTCCTTTACGGGTGCTTCTATTGATCCGGCATTGAAAACCGCTTCAGTGCAGTTTATTGAAAATCGTGCCCAAATAATACAACCCGGGCTTGACCAGCAGATAACGGATGAGTTAAAAGATTATATCCAGTCGAATACAAACCTGAAGCTGGTTAACGGTATCGGTGACGTTGATTTTGCCGGTGAGATTACCGGGTATACAACACAGCCTGCAGCTATTGGGTCTGACAGAGATAGTCCCTCGACCGAAACAAAATTTACCATTACTGTGAGGATACAATTCACAAATATTGTTGATCCTGAACTTGATTTTAGTTCATCCTTCTCGAGGTACAGGAACTATAGCAGTAGTCAGAACTTTGAATCTGTGAAAGATGAACTTACAGAAGAGATCGTAGATGAAATTGTGGAGCAAATTTATAATAAGGCCTTTGTGAATTGGTAGAACAAACCCGAAAGACCGATGGAAAAAGAAAGGTTGATGAAATATTTGCATAACCCGGCTGAACTTTCGGTAGAATCACTGATTGAGCTGAATTCGGTTATTGGGAATTACCCGTACTTTCAAACAGCCCGGTTATTATTGGTAAAGAATTATCAATTGTCTGAAAACGAACATTTCGAGTCCAGGTTACATTATTCCGCAGCCTATGTTACCGACAGGAAGATATTATATTATTTATTGCATCCGATTAATGCCTTAAAAGATACGGGGGAGGATAAAAGTCAGGAAAATAATGCGAAAGCCATAAAAGGGTCGCTTAAAGAAAACATATCTGATGTTATTGAAAGCCAGGTAGACTTTTCACATGATTCAAGTTTTGAACTTATTCCGGAAGTGGCTATAGATATAAGAAAAGAATATGGCACGGGGATCATGCTTGATGATGATTTCCGGTTTTCGCGAAAAGCGGATCTTCTGCAGCTTGAGGAAAATGCCCCTGTCGGAGAAAAGGTGGAGGACCGTGAGCATGGGGATGACCGTAACAGGGGAGGTAAAGAAGCGGAGATCCGGTTATCAGAAGATGAATTGCTTGAATTTGAAGGATTAGAGAAGCAGTTAACGAATGAACAGGCATCAGCTGATGAAAAGATTGAAAATGATACCCGGGAGGAAAATGAAAGCTCCGCTGTATCAGGAGAATCAGACAAGCCTGTAGAGATTGATCTGATAGATAGATTTATCCGGAGTGATCACAGGATCATACCGAAGAGTGATGCAGTTCCGGAAAAAGATATATCTACCGGCAGTGTTCAGGAACATGAAGGATTTATAACTGACACCCTGGCAAATATATATCTTAAGCAGGGACACTATTCAAAAGCAATTTTTGCATATGAGAAATTAATGTTGAAATATCCGGAAAAAAGTGCTTACTTCGCGGATCAGATTAAAATGATCAATAATATTATTAACAATCAGTAAATCTTGTATATATGTATGGATTAGTATCAGTACTCATCATACTTGCCTGTGTGTTTTTAATCCTTATTGTTTTGGTTCAAAACTCAAAAGGAGGAGGATTAGCGTCTAATTTTGCTTCCTCCAACCAGGTAATGGGAGTCAGGAAAACTGCAGATTTTCTAGAAAAAGCAACATGGACGCTGGCAGGTATTTTGCTGGCCTTAAGCATATTAGCCAGCGCTGTAATACCGAGGGCATCAGAGGAAGAATCAAGGTCAAAAATTGAAGAACAGCTTGAAAGAACTGTTGATCCGGGCCGTATGCCTGACTTTCCCACAACAGTGCCACAACAGCCGCAAAATGCAGGTGACGAGGCGGGTGAAGAAGAGTGACACTAACCGGTGACAGAAAGTATAAAAGTGTCAGTATGTCATAATAACTGACACTTTTTTATTTTCCGGGAAATGAGTACTCTGTCGAATATGACAATATACCGGTGTCTTCCTGCAATCAGTGTTAAATATATCTTATCAGGCAGGATTATCTGTAATGTAAATTTGTCTGCTTTTATCTGCAAAATTCGTGTTTACAGGGTTTGGCACAGATTATGATAAAAATGAAAACAAATTCTAAATCGATGTTTAACTTAAAAAAATAACAAAAATGTCAGAAGTTAATATTAAGCCTTTAGCTGATCGTGTTCTTATTGAACCACAAGAAGCAGAAGAAAAAACTGCAAGCGGTATTATAATACCTGATTCAGCAAAGGAGAAACCACAAAGAGGAACTGTTGTAGCCGTTGGTAGCGGAACAAAAGATGAAAAGATGGAAGTTAAAACGGGCGATACAGTGTTGTATGGTAAGTATGCCGGTACGGAACTGAGTTATGAAGGAAGGGATTTCCTGATAATGAAGCAATCTGATATTCTCGCAGTTATTTAACAAGAACTGATAAACCAGAACAATAAAAATATATAAAACATGGCAAAAGAAATTAAATTTGATATTGAAGCAAGAGACCTCCTCAGACAGGGAGTCGATGCATTGGCAAACGCAGTAAAAGTAACATTAGGGCCAAAAGGAAGAAATGTGATCCTTGAAAAGAAGTTTGGAGCACCACAGGTTACTAAGGATGGTGTGACCGTTGCAAAAGAGATTGAACTGGAAGAAATATTTGAAAATATCGGTGCGCAGCTTGTAAAAGAAGTTGCATCAAAAACCAATGACGATGCCGGTGACGGTACCACAACAGCAACCATTCTTGCCCAGTCAATTGTAAATGTAGGCCTGAAAAACGTTACTGCAGGAGCAAACCCGATGGACCTGAAGCGGGGTATTGACAAAGCTGTAAAGAAAGTAATTGAAAACCTTAAGTCACAATCACACGAAGTGGGTGATGACAGCACAATGATCCAGCACGTTGCATCCATATCAGCGAACAATGATCCTGAAATAGGTAAGCTGATTGCAGAAGCAATGGGTAAGGTAAAGAATGAAGGTGTGATAACGGTTGAAGAATCGAAGACTGCTGACACTTATTCGGAGGTTGTTGAAGGTATGCAGTTTGATCGCGGATATATTTCACCGTACTTTGTTACCGATTCGGAAAAGATGGAAGCTGTGCTGGAGAATCCTTATATCCTTCTGCACGATAAAAAGATCTCTACAATGAAGGATCTGCTGCCTGTATTGGAAGCCACAGCTCAGGCCGGCCGTCCATTACTGATCATTTCCGAAGATATTGATGGTGAAGCCCTGGCAACACTTGTTGTGAACAAACTGAGAGGTTCATTAAAGGTAGCAGCGGTAAAAGCCCCGGGTTTTGGTGACAGGAGAAAAGAAATGCTTGAGGATATCGCCATACTGACCGGTGGAACTGTAATATCAGAGGAAAAAGGTCTTACACTTGAAGCTGCCAAGCTTGATATGCTCGGAAATTCCGAAAAAGTTGTAATTGACAAGGAAAATACAACCATTGTCAATGGTGCGGGAGACAAAGCCAATATCGAAGCCAGGGTAAAACAAATAAAAACCCAGATTGACAATACAACTTCTGACTATGATAAGGAAAAGCTTCAGGAACGCCTGGCCAAGATTGCCGGTGGTGTTGCTGTTCTTTATGTAGGTGCAGCATCTGAAGTGGAAATGAAAGAAAAGAAAGCCCGCGTGGAAGATGCATTGAGTGCTACACGTGCCGCGGTAGAGGAAGGTATTATTCCCGGGGGCGGTGTTGCTTACATTCGGTCGGTAAAGGTTATTGAATCACTTAAGGGTGATAATGAAGATCAGACTACCGGGATAGCCATTATCAAAAGGGCACTTGAAGAACCATTACGGCAGATCGTTGAAAATGCCGGACTTGAAGGTTCTGTTGTAGTTCAGAAGATCAGTGAAGAAAAGGAAGATTACGGTTATAATGCCAATACCGATAAGTATGAACACTTATTGAAAAGCGGGGTGATCGATCCAACGAAAGTCGCCCGTATAGCACTTGAAAATGCTGCTTCAATTGCAGGCATGTTCCTTATAACGGAATGTGTGGTGGCTGAAAAACCTGAAGAAAATCCACCGGCACCACCGATGGGTGGCGGAGCTCCCGGCATGGGCGGCATGATGTAAAAGATGATTAAAAGATGATATAAAAACCCTTTTTCCGGACGGAAAAAGGGTTTTTTCTTTTTCGTTTATTTCCCTGTGGCCATCTCCATTTCAACATTAGCCATAAGGAAGGGTCCGGTACCTTTACCATCGTTCGGAATAATGGGTTCCATGTATACATAATTCCAGTTACTACAGACCTTCGGGTTTCTGTTCATTATGGATTGCGCAAACTTTTCCGACATAGGTTCCTGAGCAATCACAGAATATGATAACAGAGGTACGGCTATAATAAATCCTGTAATTTTATTCATAGTCGTCATAATTTTAGAATGGATTTTTTTTAAAAGATAGAAAATTCCTTTATTGTTAAGGTCAGTAAAGTTCTCCTTTTTCATCTACCATCGGTACAAAACGCACCGGCAGCACATCTTTTTCAACAAGCTCTCCGTTTTTTTTGACAAACAGATGTAATTTCTGAACATAACGGTCGCCAACCGGGATGATCAGCTTACCGCCCTCAGCAAGTTGTTGTTTCAGGGGATCGGGCACGTGCGTGGGTGCACAGGTAACAATAATAGCATCGAACGGGGAATACCTGGGCCAGCCTTTGTATCCGTTCCCAATTTTGACATTAACATTGGAGTAATCAAGTGAATGTAACAGATTTTTTGACTTTTTGCCGAGTTCTTCCACTATTTCAATAGTAAAAACCGAATCACAAATTTCCGCCAGGATGGCTGCCTGGTAGCCCGAACCGGTGCCTACCTCCAGAACCTTGTCCTTTTTTTCCAGTTGCAGTGCCTGGGTCATGTATGCCACAATATAAGGTTGTGAAATGGTTTGTCCGTATCCTATAGGCAGGGGACGATCGTCATAGGCATAGTTTTGGTAATCTTCAGGTACAAAAACATGGCGCTTTACCTTAGACATAGCTGACAATACCCTTGTGTCGGTTATTCCGCGGTTTTTTACCTGGTGCCTGACCATGTTTTCACGTTGTTTTGCATAATCATTTTTTGATTGGCTTACACTACCACATTGAAGCATCGTGAAAACTATCAGCATAGAAAATAAATAAATCCTGTAGTGTTTTTTCCATATTGTTTTCATAGCCTGGATCTTTTTGACAGGAAAAGGTAAAAGATATATATTCCTGAATTATTGATAATAATGCCGGGTTAATTCAAAGTTAATAAATTCAATCAGTTACTGCAACTATCTGTTTTTTTTGGTCTGTTTTGGTCATGCGACAGGTTAAACATTTTGGCAGCAACGCGGATATCGGACATTATGGACAGACACTAATTTGTGTGAGTCAATAAAGTTGGTAAAATGTTTATCCAGACATGTGTCTGTTCATAAAGTTCCATTAGCAAGGCTCGCGCGGTCCGAAAACGCGGAGTTTACTGGTCGTAAATGAGCAGTTTTCGGACAAGCGTAACGCTGCAAATGGGACATTATGGACAGACACTAATTATACTGGCGAAACCAATAATGCAGGTTAGATAATGAGTACAGTATTAAGGGAAGTATAGTGCGGAAATAGAAAAAGGAAGTTACCGGGAAATTCAAAAGCCAATCAATTTATATTGAATCAGAGGTTTTCTCCTTTTAAATTAATAAAAGTAAAATCAGTCAGCTTTCTCTCTTCCCGGTAACATATCCCATATTATAATTGATCCTATGGTTATTGCAATTGCAAGTCACTATCCGGTGATTTATCACCGGATAGTGCGTATATTTAGATTTCCGAATTTTTTCACAAGGATGATCAGTTCCTTCAGATCCGGGTCAATATCTTTTAAGACAATTGATGAATCATAATTATCGGCTATACGTGCAACCCTGTTCAGTGCTTTAAATCCGGAGCTATCGATAAATTTGATGCCTTTCAGGCTCAAATTAAGGTTTGTTCCGGGAACACGTATGATATCGTTAAGATCCTGCTGTACATTTTCAGCATTGAATACATTGATTTTTTCCTGATTATCAAAAAAGACATTCACATTGGTTTTTTTGTGTTTTATGATCAGGAAATTCAGATTACCCTTTTTCATCATCATAGATTTTAAAACGAAATCTTCAACAAGTATACCACATTTGACAACTCAATAACAGTTCTTTTCGATCAGCAGAGGATTTTCATTGATCAATAAGGTATATATTATTGGAATTAAAGTTTTTGGTGATGAATTATACAAATTTGGTGATAAAAAAACCCCGGTTATGCGAAACCGGGGCCTGATGTTAAAACACCACTGAATAGAAACCCTACTTGATATGTTCTTTCTTTAGGTCTTTTTATTGTTCCCTGCCCGGATTTACCCATATTCTAAGGGTTATTAAACTGTAATCGGCTAAAGGGTAAATCCCCGGGCAATCAGGAACAACAAAAGGGATAGAGTCAGGAGATATTTAAAAGACCGTTTATACTTTAATCGTAATTATTTTCTCTTTTACTATTAAGACTTAATGATCCGGAAACGTTCCCGGAATTATTATTATTTTTTAAAGAAATATTCTAATCCGTGAGAAACTGCATTGATTGCATCTCAATCCGGCCCACGGGTAATAAGTATTCTTCCCATTGTTTTTCTTCTTTTCTTCCCAAAAAAAATATAGTTTTGATTTATGATTTTGATTATTTTAGTCTTTTAACTATTTCTTTAAGAATTGATCATACTATAGAGATTTTCTGATTAAATTTGGTTTTAAAACCTGAATCCTATGAGACATATAGAAAATCTTTTGTTGATCATTGACATGCAATATGATTTTTGCACGCCCGGTGGATCATTATACGTGCCGGGTGCTGAAAAAGATGTTCGCCGTTTGGCCGGGTTTATAAGCCGGAACTCGGATAAGCTTGAGCAGATCATTCTGACCCAGGATAATCACCAGGTAATTGATATATCACATCCTTTCTTCTGGAAAGACAATAAAGGGGATCCTCCCGAACCTTTTACCCGGATATCAGCGGAGGATGTTGACAATAAAAAATGGACACCTGTTATTGCCAAAGAGGAGGTTGCCGGATATCTCGCCGGGCTTGCCCGGCAGGGAGAATACCCGCATACCATATGGCCCGAACATTGTATTATGGGATCGAAAGGCGCTGCAATAGTTGAAGGGATCATGCAGGTTGTCACTGACTGGGCGCGGAAAGGGAGGTTTTATGATTTGGTGGTAAAAGGGACACACCCCCTGACCGAACATTTTGGAGCTCTGCGTGCATCAGTCCCCATACCGGGTAAGCAGGAGACCGAACTTAAGAGTGATCTGGCCAACCGGCTTAAACATTCTAAAAAGATCTTTATTGCAGGTGAAGCAAAAAGCCATTGTGTAGCTGCCACTATAAAGCAGATATATGAAATAGAAGATTTTCGTAGTGAGCTGTATTTGCTGAATGACTGTATGTCAAATATTCCCGGCTTTGAAAAACTTGCTGATCCGATTTATAAAAATGCCTGGGAGCAGGGCGCCAATCTCATTAACAGCGATTTTATGCTTTAATCTGAGCTAATAAACAGAATAGGATTGTTTTATTTTCTTCCCGTGTGCCGGGATTTCCAACTGCCAGCAGGCATTAGCAAGTTGCGGACAAACGAGACGTGATATTTTAACCCGCCTTAAAATTCAGGCTAATGGTGCGGATCAGCTCGTTTCTGCTAACAGGTTTTGAAAGGTAATCAGAAAAGCCGGCAGCTAAGACTTTTTTCCGATCTTCTTCCTGGGCATATGCTGTAAGGGCAATGACAGGTATATCAAGCTGCATTTTTTTTATTTCTTCAAAAGCTTCATACCCGTTCATTCGCGGCATTTTCAGATCCATGAGAATAATATCTATATTATCATTTGACTTAAGGGTATTTATCGCTTCAATACCGTTTTTCGCCCAGGATATTTCTGCTTTTAATTTTTTTAATGCTGTATTTATATAATGAAAATTCGAAGGTTCATCTTCAACTACCATGATATTGCTTCCCTCAAGATGTTCAATATTTATCTCAGCCCCGGCTATTGCTTTGCTTTTTTCAATAGTAATGCTTTCAGGCGAAGTGTTTGGCAGAGAGAAATAGAATACAGACCCTTTGCCGGGGGCTGAGTCAAGCCATAGTTTACCTCCCATAAGTTCTATCAGACTTTTTGATATTGAAAGGCCGAGACCTGTACCACGGTATAATTTTGCTTTTTCTTCAACTTTTACAAACCGGTCGAATATTGTCTTTTGGTCTTTTTCTGAGATACCTATACCGGTATCTTTTACAAAAAACCTTATCTCCGATCTTTCTACCGAATATCCAAAGCTAATGACCCCGTTATTTGTATATTTAATAGCGTTGTTCAACAGATTGGATAATACCTGCCTGAGCCTGACCGGGTCCGAAAAAATGATAAATTTATTATCAGAATCCCGGGGAGCAGTATATATTATGTCTATTTTATGTTTGCTGTTTTTAACCTGCTCGGTATATGTTACATATAATTCATTAAAAATATCATCCAGGGCAAAATAATCCTTCCTGATCTCCAGTTGCCCGGCTTCGATCTTTGAGATATCGATGATATCATCAATTAGTTTTAACAGGCTTGCAGAATTGTTATTAATATATTCAAAGCAGGTTGCCTTTTCTTCGGGTGTAATGTCTCCCTGGTCGAGAAGGGAAGAAAAACCAATGATGGCATTAAGGGGTGTGCGGATCTCATGCGACATATTGGCAAGAAAGGATGATTTAAGGTTGTCTGATTCAACAGCCTTTTCTTTAGCGATTTCCAGATCACGGGTGCGTTCCTGTACTTTTCTTTCGAGTTGTGAGCGATGCATCTCAATCTCCTTTTTCTGCTCTTCAATCATCTGGTTACGATTAATGAGCTCGGCATTTGTCTCGTGTAATTTCCGGGTACGTTCCCGTATTTGATTTTCAAGGATCTCTTTTGCCCGGTTTACCCTTTTGATATTGATACTATAAATACTGATCCCTGCAAAAAGAACGATCAATACCGCGGAGATACGGAACGCCCATGTGGCATAAAAAGGGAGGGTGATCGTAATTTTCATACTTATGCCTTCATTATTCCAGTTTCCCAGCTCGTCGGCGCCCCTGACAAGAAACAGGTATTCTCCCGGATCAAGGCTGTTGTATGTAACATAATTCCTGTTTTCATTATTTTTCCATTCTTTGTCCAGTCCTTTTAACATATATAAGAATTTGTGCTTGTAAGGATCACTGTAATCGGCAAGAATGAATTCAATGGAGAGGTAATTCTCATTGTGCTTTAGCTCAAGTTCCTTATATTCCGAAATATCCCTGAGAATATCCTGATCAAATACCTTCACTGACGTAATGACCATGGGAGCTGTAACATGAGTTTTTTCCACACTATCCGGATGAAATATATTGAATCCGTTGTGTCCCCCGAAAAGCATATATCCTCCTTCAAGCACTTCACTGACACCTACCTCAAAGATATTTCCCTGCAGACCGTAATCTTTATTGTAATTAACTACTGTTTCGTTAAAAGGATCAAATTTGGATATACCATTGTAGGTGCCCAGCCATAAGTTCCCGCTGGTATCTTCTTCAATACTTACGATGAAGTTGGTGGGTAAGCCGTCATCAGTAGTATAATGGTAAAAAGTATCCCGTGAACTGGTAAATTTATTCAAACCGTTTGCTTTTGTCCCGATCCATAAGTTCCCCTGCCTGTCACTATAGACAGGCCTGATCATGTTGCCGGCAATACCGTTTTCATTATCAGCGCCCTTTTCATAATGTACAACTTCGCCGCTTGCAGGGTCAAATCCATATAATCCGTTGTACCTTGTTGAAAACCAGATAACATTATAATTGTCCTGGTAAATGTGTAGTATGTCATTATTGGGATTTGTAAAAAAGTTGTTTCCTGATAAGTCGTACCGCTGAACAATATCCTTTTTTCTGTTGTATATGAAGGGACCGTTAATAGTGCCAAGCCAGAGGATATTCTGATTGTCGGAAAACATGCAACTTATCGAAGGGCTTTCATAAAGCCTGAATATGCCGGTTTTCTTGTCAAAATGATCCAGGCCGGCATGTGTTCCGATCCACAGATCGCCTTCTTTGTCATTTGTTATAGCTTGTATTTTGTTGGAAATGATCCCGTTTGGATTTGTATTTCTGTACTGGTAATTGGTAATTATCCCGTTGGTAAGATCAAATCTGAATAATCCTTCAAATTTTGTTCCTATCCAGTAAATGTTGTCGTCTTCCCTGTCAGTATAAAAGGATAAAATATATTTGTCTTTTAAAGGTAAGAAGCCTTTGTATTTATTTGGCCATTTTGTGAAGATCTCTTTGTTCATTTCGTGTTTGAAAAGGCCTTCAAATTTTGTGCCTATCCAAAGAATTCCTGTCATGTCCTTGTATATATAGCGAATATGGCCGCTTTTTAATCCTCCGTCAACATCTTGCTGTTTCCTTATCCGGAAATAATTTTCCGTGCGGGGGTCAATGACGATAATGCCTGATGTATAACTTCCTAACCATAATCTTCCGTTATCTTCCTTATATATAGTATTGATCCCTTCCGAACCCAGTTCATCCCTGTCTTCAACATTATAATTCCATCGAATAAATGTATCTTCACTCACATCATATTTATCCAGTCCTTGGTGGGTGCCAATCCACATATCACCTGCAAAATCTTCATTTATTGCCCAAATAGTATTGTGAACGGGGGCATTGGTGATTAATTCTGATTTTTTCCATTGTCTGCAGGTTTCATTTTCCCGGTCAAACCGTATCAATCCACTATTGGTTCCGAGGTACAAATACTTGTTATTATATTCATAAATCGTATTTACAGTGATTTCAACTCCTTCGGTTTCCGGACTTCCAAGATGAATAAAATTTGTAAATGTATCGTCCCGCGGGTTGTATCTTGCCAGGCCTTTTCCCGTGCCTGCCCATATCGTGCCTTTTTTGTCACGGAAAACCGTTCTGATCAAATTATCCGGTATTGTATTCGTATCATCAGGCTCGTGCATGTAAACACGGAATTTGTTGTTATAACGGTCATAGCGGTTAAGGCCATTGTCTGTGGCAATCCACAGGTAACCCGTATCGTCTTCCATAATGGTATTAACATAATTACTTGAAAGGCTTTCCGGGTCCCCAGGATCATTATTATACAGGGTGAATGTATTGCCCGCATATCGGCACACTCCCATGGCTTCAATCGATATCCATAAAATACCTTTTGAATCCTGGTATATATCACGAACATTTACTCCCGGCAATCCCTGTTCAAATGAAATTTGTTTGAAGGAATAATAATTCTCAAAAGCGTGTAAAACCGGTTTATAAGGAATAAACAGGGAAAAAAATAAGCAGATCAGATAAAAATGAAGAGGGCTACTCTGCCGTTTTGGTCGCATTCCTATAATCGTTTTCATAGGATACTGATTATGGAACATTTATGTTTCATTATAAAGTTATAATTTTTAATGATTTAATAACACAAGTCAGGCCGGTTTTTTGCCATTATGGCAGTACTCACATCATGCATGAACAAAGATGCGCGATTCATTATAGGTAGTCCTGACGGTAATATCGTCATTGAATTCGGGATTTCTGATGATGGCCGCTGTCTGTATGATATTTACTATAATGATTCGATTGTGTCGAAAGGATCAAAACCGGATCTTTTACGTGAAGACGGTAATTTTTCAAGCGGCATGAAATTGTTATCAGCTTCCGGTACTGAATCCGTAAAAGATACATACACCCTGTATAACGGGAAACGCAGGAATTGCAGTTATGAAGGGATGAGAAGGACCTTTCACCTTATAAACGGTAATGAACAAAAAATCGATATAATTTTCCAGGTATCAAATGACGGTGTGGCTTTCAGGTATTTTTTCCCGGATAGCGCGCCACGGGTAAAAAAGATTGAAAAAGAACTAACTGCTATTCATTTTCCGGATGGTACAAAGGCCTGGCCGCGACCCATGACCAATGCAAAAACAGGTTGGAATAAGGATCAGCCTTCATATGAGTAACACTATTAGTTCATTTCAGCTGGCATTACCCGTTCTGTTTCAATCAGGCATACAAAACCTGGCAGAAACCCCTGAAGGAATGTCCCATATGCCTGAATATGTTAAGGACCTTTTAAGGGAAATATTTGCAACATGGGATGAAACAAAGTTTGTTGACGGGTTTCCCGGTGAATTCGTCATACTGGCGAGGCGGTCAGGAAAAACCTGGTATATCGCGGGTATTAACGGGGGAGGATAAGAGCAGGAAGATTATGATTGATTTGCCTTTTCTTGAACCGGATGGCGTGGGTGAATTGTTTGCCGGCGGTAATACACCCTTGTCTATTATTATAAAAGAAGTTGAATTGCCGCATGAAAAATATTTGCTTTGACACTTGAGGCATATGGCGGATTCATAGTGAAGTTTTAAGTTTATATAGAATCATTCAAAATAAGCTTTAGTGTTTTTATTTCATTTTTTTTTTCATAACTTTAAATAGAGTTTGTCAGTAAACTCGTAGTGTCTGTTCAGAAAGTTCAATTTGCAAGGCTTGCGTAGCCCGAAAATGCGGAGTTTACTATTCGTAAATGAGCAATTTTCGGATACGCGAAATGCAGCAAACAGGACTTCATGGACAAACACCAAATATGATTGTTGTGCGTATTTCATGGCTTGAAGGACGGGCAGTATATTCCGCGTAACCACCCATTACAAAGGATTGGATGTGATCGCATTATGTTAATAATACCCAAGTTGAATGTTAACATAATGAGTTAAATGAGAAATATTAATATTATTCAGTTCTAATCTAATAACGTATTATAATGGTAGTAATTTATAATGAAGAATTTGCCAAGCTGGAATTTGACGAGTCTGTTCCATGTATTACCTGGACACCCGTAAAATTTGTTACCGGTGAGAAATGGAGACAACCATTCCGTATGGGTATGGATTATATGGAGGAAAGGATAAAAGAAATGCCTGACCTTGGTTGGTTAAATGATACCAGGAGCCTTAAAACAGTCAAGATGGATGACCTGCGGTGGTTAAATGAAAATGTAAATGACCGTGCATATAAGTTTGGCGCTAAAAAGGTTGCTTTTGTGCTTCCCGAGAATATTTTTGGTAAGCTGGCAGTAAAGTTTTATGTGGAGTATACCACTAAACGAATGGATAACAAGTTTCAGATCAAGGCTTTCAATACTTTGGAAAAAGCAAAAGAATGGCTTAAAGCCAAATCTGACATCGTTATTGAAGAAGAGGCCATTTTGTGATCCCTCTTACTTACTGTCTATTATAGATTACATTATACCGGATGTATAATGCAAATCTATGAAAGTGGTGTTTTATTGTAGATGTAATATATAAGTTGCATTTAAGTAATACATTGTTATTTCGAATAAGCAGGTATCATGTGAAGAAAACCTTTTTGATACCTGATTTCCGAATAAATCTGACCTGAAGAACTGCATCAATCATCACATGACAAACGAGTTGTCAGTAATTTTTAAACAAGCAATTAAAAAAATGTAACATGAAGAGACTATCAAACAATGGAAATCGCAATAATTGCCGGATTGCAGTTATCGGAGCGGGATGTTATTATCCCGGGGCAAAATCCACCTTACAACTTTGGGAAAATGTGCTGGCCAGAAGGCAGCAATTTCGCGAGATGCCTGATATCAGGCTTCCCAAGAGTGAATATTATGATCCTGATCCTATGGTGCCGGATAAGACTTATCAGAGTAAAGCTGCCGTAATGGACGGTTTTCAATTTGACTGGTTGGATAAGAAGATACCGAAAGGCACTTTTGACAGCACCGACATTGTTCACTGGCTGGCACTTGATACCGTGTTAAAAGCATTGAATGATGCAGGTTATCAAAAAGACAATGTACCAAAGGATAATACTGGTGTAATAATAGGGAATACTTTAACCGGAGAATTTACCCGATCAAATAATATGCTTTTACGCTGGCCCTATGTTAAGAAGGTATTGCTTGCATCGCTTAAGCAAAAGGGATTATCGCATCACTTTGACAGTCTTGAATCTATCATGGAAAAATATTATAAATCAGTGTTTACCCCTGTTAATGAGGATACTCTGGCGGGCGGACTGGCAAATACCATTGCAGGCAGGGTATGTAATTTTCTTGATTTACACGGTGGGGGTTATATAGTGGATGGTGCATGTTCATCTTCCCTGCTTGCTATTATCACGGGGGCAAATTATCTTGAATCGGGACAGATGGATATGGTGATCGCAGGCGGAGTTGATATTAGTCTTGATACTTTTGAGCTTGTTGGCTTTTCAAAAACAAAAGCACTTGCCCCCGATGAAATGCAGGTATATGATAAGGGGGGCCGTGGATTTATTCCCGGAGAAGGATGCGGTACTGTGATCTTGAAAAGGCTTGAGGATGCCCGGAGGGATAATGACCAGGTATATTCTGTCATTACCGGTTGGGGGATCTCCTCGGACGGCAAGGGAGGGATCACCGCGCCGAATGCCAAAGGACAGTCAAGAGCCCTGATAAGGGCACATAAAAAAGCAGGTATTGATACCGGTAAGATCGATTTCATTGAAGGACACGGCACTGGAACTACAGTGGGTGATAAGATAGAGTTGGAAGGAATGGCAATTGCCCTGAATATTGATAAAGAGTTACCAAACCGAAGTTGCGGGATAACATCATATAAGTCGATTGTCGGCCATACCAAAGCAGCAGCGGGTGTAGGAGCATTCATCAAAACAGTTATAGCATTGAATCGCAGAATATTGCCTCCAACGGCAGGCCTCAGGGATTTCAACCCTGTTTTCGAGGATACAGCCAAAACGATATACCCGATAATACAGGGACAGGTGCGTGATCCGAAATCTGTTCTTACTGCCGGTGTTTCTGCTATGGGCTTTGGTGGCATAAACAGTCACGTAGTTATGCAGTCGGGTGATAAGCCACATGATAAGTTCAAGCCACATATTGAGGAAAGGAAATTGCTTGTATCTGAACAGAGCAGTGAATTATTCATGTTTAGCGGCAGATCCGTGGATGATCTGATACTAAAAATAAGCGATGCAAATGAAAAATGTGCAGGTATAAGTTATGCGGAAATGACGGATATGGCTTTTCATATCAATACAGGCATTGATCAGCAGGCAAAATGGAGAGCTGCCGTTGTTGCCTCAAAACCGCTTGAGCTCGGGCAGAAACTGAAAGATCTCATTTCAGCGGTCAAAAAAGATCCTTCAGAGTCTTTAATAACTATTGCAAATGATACGGTTGTTTTCGGTGAGGTAATAAAAAAACCAAGGATTGGAGTATTATTTCCCGGTCAGGGTGCTCAACGCCTTAATATGGGACGTGGGTTGATTGAGCGTTTCGACTGGGCTGAGGAACTGGCTTTGTATGCAAACAATTTGTTTATTGAAGAAGGAGATGATGATGTATTAAGTAAAATATACCGGCCTGTTGACAGGATTGAGGGCAGCAATGAAGAAAACCTATGGAAAGAAGAGCTAAAACAAACTAACATTGCACAACCTGCCATAACACTTGTTTCCCTGATATGGTTCCGTTACCTTGAAAAACTGGGAATAAAGATTGACGCGGTGTCCGGGCATAGCCTCGGGGAACTGATGTCTTTTTATGCCACCGGCCGCATGAACGATGAGCAATTATTGCGTTTTGCCGCTTTCAGGGGCAAAAAGATGGGGAGCTGTGGTTCGGGCACCATGGCCAGTCTGGTATGCACAAAAGAAAAAGCGGAAAAACTCATTATAGGTATCCCCGGGTATCTTACAATAGCCAATATCAATGCCCTCGAACAAACTGTAGTAAGCGGAGAGGCTGATAGTATACATAAGGTGATAAAAAAAGCTGAAGCCCTTCATATCGGGGCAGTTGAGTTGCCGGTATCTGCGGCTTTTCATTCAGACCTGATTTCCGATGCAGCTATTGAGGTAAGAAATTTTAAAGTCCTGGAGAAGAGTTCGGCAAAAGCAAATAGCATTAAGCTTATAAGTAGCGTTTCAGGTGATATCATAACACCCGGGGCAGGATTGAACAATTATTTTTCCGATCAGACAATCAGACAGGTAAATTTTATTAATACTGTTGACCGGTTAATAAAAGAGTGTGATATATTGATCGAGATCGGTCCGGGAAGGGTATTATCCGGCCTGGTATCAGGAATTACCGGAGATATTAAATGTTTTCCCGTAGAAGCAGAGGCAAATGATGACATTTCATTGAACAGAACAATTGCCAACCTGTATATTCGAGGTGCAGATATTAATGTTCAGGAATTGTATTCCAATCGTCTGATAAGGGATTTTCAACCTGCATCGGAAAAGGATTTTATAGTAAATCCCTTGGAACGTCCGTTGCCTGGTGAAGTGGAAGATAAATCTGACGCCAAAATATCAGGAGTTATGCCTGATAGTCTTTTCCATGACCTGGATAAGGATAGTACACTGTTCAGGGATTATTATAAGGTAAGGAAGGATTTTATAAGAGATGTTCTGGAAGCCGACATGAAACATTTTCATTTGTATAGCACAAAGGATGAAGTGTCTCCTGCCGGTGTGGAGGAATCAGTTCCGGATAGATCATACAGAATCCACGATAAAGATAAAAAAGATAATAAAAAAATATCGGTAAGAAAGATGCTGAATGAAGCCCTTGAGTTAGCAACCGGCTTTCCGGCAGCTTCTTACTCTGACAACATGAAATTGCTCGATGATTTTAATCTTGACAGTATCAAGGCAGGTGCATTAATTGCCGGCTTGTCGAAAGCATTAAGTATTCAGGGTAAGATATCCGCGGGTACACTCGCCAATGCATCAATCGGTAAGATCGTTGAAACCATTGAGGAACATATGCCTGCCGGTGATTCAGTAAATAATATGCCGGCAAAGCCTTCAGGAAATGAGAATGTTGAAGATATTGTTTTGAAAATGGTCGCGGATAAAACAGGTTTCCCTTTAAAAGATCTGCGGCTGGATTTCAGGATCCTGGATGATCTGAATCTTGACAGTATTAAAGCCAGTGCACTGATCGCCGAACTAAGCAGGAAGTTTAATATACAGGGTAAATTGCAAGCTGTTAATTATGCAAATGCAAGGCTTGAAGAGTTGATAACCGGAATAAAATCACAATCGGGACTAACTGAAAAAACCAATTTGGAGAATACTTCTGAGGATTTGGGAATGACAGATAATTGGGTGCGTGATTTTACAGCAGTTATTGAGGAGGAACCTTTGATTGTTGATAATGAGCAACGTAATGCATACTGGCGGGATAAGAGTGTTATGATTGTTTATGCTAAAAAGAATGTTTGGATTGAAGAATTTAGCCGTGAACTGGAGAAAATGGCAATTCATGTAAAGATAACCGGTTTCCGTGATATTGTTTATGATGAAAAGGATAATCCGGATGTTGTGTTTATCGTATTACCTGATGAGGAAGCAACTGAGGGGTCTGTTAAAGAGACGGTTGAACTGCTGTCAGCCGCTGCAAAGTATACGGTTAATAAAGATGTTGAAACAGGATTTTTACAATTCGGCGATGGTTATTTTGCGCACGGGGAAGGAGATACCGGCATAAAAAACCATTTCGGTGCAATAGCTTTTGCTGCAAGTATACACCTTGAAAGGCCGCGAGCAAAGATAAGAGCTGTTGAGCTCGATAATAACATGACGGTACAACAAGCATCAGTTTCTGTACTTGATGAATTCCTTTTGTCTGACAGGTTTGTATCCTCGGGTTATAATTCCGAAGGTGTAAGAAGTGTCAGACTTTATGAAATAGCGAAAATGCATGCCGGTGGATCAGGGAGTTATACTCTTGATAGTAAAGATGTTGTTTTGGTGACCGGCGGGGCTAAAGGAATAACTGCGGCGTGCGCGTTTGCCGCAGCACGCAAATACAGGTGTACTATGGTTTTGACAGGCAGTTCAGCCATCTCTGATGAGATAAGGCTGACAATGCAAAAATATGAAGAGGAAGGTCTGACAGCTTTATATTATACCTGTGATATCACTGATCCCGGCTCTGTAAAGAAAATGGTAAGTCTCGCGGGAAAGGAAACGGGAAGAATTACTGCCGTGATCCACGGGGCCGGCAGGAATATTCCCCGAAGGGCTGAACAGGTAAGTGCCGGGGAGGCTTTTGAGGAAATATCGCCCAAGATGACAGGAGCTATAAATATTGTAAATGCTTTAAGTGAGGGCCGGTTAAAGGCTTTTATCGCACTTACCTCTGTCATTGGTGTTACCGGTATGCCGGGAAACAGCTGGTATGCCTTTTCCAATGAGGTGCTGGACCTGTTTCTTCGTAATGTAAAGAAAAGAAGTCATGTTAAGACCAAATCCCTGGCTTATAGTGTATGGAGCAGTATAGGTATGGGAGCACGTATGGGTAGTGCAGAAACACTTGGCAATATGGGTATAGGTGCGGTTTCGCCGGAAGAGGGAACGGATCATTTCCTCAGGTGTTTTGAGCATGAGGCAGATGACCAGCAGGTGATCATCGCCTCACGGCTTGGAGGATTGGATACATGGAAACGTAAAAGGCAATCATTGCCTGACAACTTCCGGTTTCTTGAAACAGTCAGCTACCATGAGCCCGGTGTTGAACTGAAAATCAGGACAAAGCTCAACCGTGAAACAGATCTTTATTCTGAAGATCATAATTACAATGGTTCTTTATTGTTACCAACGGTTTTTGGACTTGAAGCCATGGCAGAAGCTGTTGCTGCAGTGCTGGGAAGGGAGAAGCTTGATGCAATAAAATTTGAGAATATCAACCTGTTAAAGCCGATCGTTATTCCTGATGAAGGCTCCGTTGAGGTACAGGTAAGAGCACTTGTACATGAACCTGAAGGGGAGGATGGTTTAATTAAAGTATCTGCCGGAATATCAACTGAGGATTCGGATTTTACCGATGAGCATTTCTCATCTGATTTTATTGTGGGTATATGGGAACAAACAGAACATTCGGATGTGACACTGCCGGAGAAACCATTACCAATCATTCCCGGAAATGACCTTTATAACTGGTTATTGTTCCAGGGTAAAAGGTTTCAATACATTGACAGGGTATATAGTTTGAATTCGGGTGAAGCTGTTTATAGAACCAAAAGGGTACAGAATGATACGTCAGGATCATGTTTCCCGGAAAAGAAAAGCTGGTCATTTATCCTTGGCAGTCCGTTATTCAGGGATGCATTACTGCAATCAGTACAGCTTATATTAACCCAGAACAAGTATTTGCCAGTCAGGATCAAAGAATGGGAAATCCCGGCCGTTAACCGCCAGGTGGAAGGAGATCTGGTGGTATGTGAAATGGTTAATCAGGATCTGGACAGTGGTGTATGTGATGTGCGTCTGATAAGTGAAAGCGGGGAGATACTGGAACATATAAGGGGATATGAAGTTAAAGCACTTGAACCCAGTCCGGAACATCCCATGCCTGAAGAAATGGCTGATTTTTCCAGATATTACGGGAAGAAGATCTTAAATGCTTTTCAGCAACATAGTTCTATGATAAGGCATGAGCCGATACTGATCATTTCAAAGAATGACAGATTTTTTAACGTGATGAATAATAAAGAAAGGCATGCAGCAGAACAGGAACTTTTTAAGCATGAATTTGTAAATAAGCATGAAAAGCCTGATAATTTGAAGATTAGCTGGCAACAGAACGGGAAACCGGTTATTGAAAATAGTGAACTGGGAATTTCAATATCTCACAGCAGATCCGTATTAATTATGTCAGTTGGCAAGGAAGAACAGGGATGCGATATAGAGTTTGTTGAGTCGCGTTCTAAAGATGATTGGTGTGACCTGCTTGAAAACAAGCATCTGGAATTGTTTGATCGCCTGGAAACAGAGGATAAGGACATTAATATTTCAGGCACACGTATATGGAGCATCAGGGAAACGGTTATTAAAGCATTCGGGCAGCTACCCCTGAGCATAACAATAGCAAAGATCCTGGATAAACATATTTTATTCACTGTCAGAACACCTGATCATATAGTGAACATTCTTACATTTCCTGTCCGGGTGCTTCCGGGTAATTCATATGTCGTTGCTGTCATTACCGGATTACCTGATGATGAAAACCCTGATGACAATTCGCGAATTGCAACAGTATCTGATAATTTGTTCAATGAACGGACCGGGGCATTTTCGACGGAATTCATAACCACCTTTAAAGAATGTAAGGGTTTTTACGGTAAGACATATTTTACCGATTTTCCCTTGTGGATGGGATCCCTCCGGGAGCTTGTACTAAGTCCTGTGAGTAAGCAGTTGCTTGCCGATCTGGGGTCGGGTAAATATGGCATGGTGACCAATCATTCGGACATAAACGTATACAATGAAGCCGAATCACTGAACAGGATCAGTGGAAGTATGAGGATCACGGGCAACTCGGATCTTGAAAATTCATTTATTGATCTTAGCTTCGAATGGTTCAGGCAATCTGATACAGGTAATCTGATCAGGCTGGCCGATTGCAATCTGTCAACAACCTGGGTAAGCATTGAGGGCCGGGGTATTGTGAAAAAAAGTCCGCTACCCGGTTATTTTCGAGACTTTTTATCAGAATACATGAGAGAAGGAATGATTAATAGTCTTAAGAATGGCATCGATAAGTATATCAACATGAGTGAACTTGGGAAAACAATATACAGTGCACCGGCTTTTCCACGGCCCGAAATATTGTTGAACAGGGTGATCCACGAGACAGGGATGTATGACAGTAATGCCGTTGGTAACCTGTATTATTCAAATTATTATGACTGGCAGGCAAAGAGTATTGAAAGGCTTATCCACGCGACTATACCTGAGATATTTCTAAGCGGGGGGAAGAAGGGTGAATATGTTTGCCTGCAGTGTGGAGTGAATCATATACAGGAGGCCATGCCTTTCGAAGATATTGAAGTATGCATGTATCTGGAAACACTTTTCGAAAACGGTATCCGGTTTTACTTTGAATATTTTAGTTCGGATAAGGAAAACAAACGAAAGCTGGCTTATGGGAATAATACAATTATCTGGGCCAAACGGCTTCACGACCATTCTTTGCCTTATGTTAAATCATTACCGGAAAAGCTTCTGGCACAGGTTATGGATAAGAAAGCCGAACTTATATAGTGTTTGTCCATAATGTCCGATATCCGCGTTGCTATTCATATTTTATTGCCATTGCCGGGTTGGTTTTTGATGCTTTTAACGAGCGATGGAGAATTGTAAGCAGGGCTATGACCAAGGCAGAAAGAAACGCGTAAAAGAACGGAGCCGGTTGTAATGATATACGGTAATAAAAATTTTGCAGCCAGTTTTGCATTACAAACCAGGAAACAATCCATGCAATGATCGTTGATATGCTTATCAGGATAAGGATTTCTTTCATTAACATGAAGACGACATTTTTCCCGGATGCCCCGAGTACTTTCCGGATACCGATCTCACGGGTACGTTGTTCGGTGGTAAACGCGGTTAATCCAAATAAACCCAGGGTGGCGATGAAAATGGAAAAGACGGAAAAACCCAGTGCCACTTTACTGTTTCTTTTTTCCTGCTGATAAAGACTGTTAAAATCTTCATCAACAAAATAATATTGCATGGGTTCATTCAGGGTATGCTTTTTCCATGTATTTTCAATATTATTAATTGCACGGTTCATGTCCCGCGGTGCGAGGCGAACTGTGACGGATCCCCAGTGCCAGTCTCCGGGCCTGAGAATAAACACATGGGGCTGGATCTCGTTGTGGAGTGACTGAAAATGGAAATCTTTAACAACACCTATTACTGTCAGATAGTTGAAGGTGTTGGGTTCATCTGCCGGTTGCATGAACCTCGTACCTATAGGATCTTTAAGATTAAACTTCCGCACGGCTGTTTCGTTTATCACTATCGCCGAGCTGTCGGAAGCAAATTCCCTGGAAAAGAACCTGCCTTCATCAAGTTGGAACTTATAAGTTTCAAGATGTTCGTAATCAATCCATGTAGTGTTCATAAGTATGGTGTGATCAGCTCCCCGTCCCTCAATCATATAACCGTTGTTATTATTCGGATGTCCCGGTACGGCTGTTGAAATGCTGGCCTGAGTTACACCGGGATATCTGGCTATCTCCTGTTTAAAGGTTTCTGTCTTATCACCCAGAGCACCTGCTCTGCGTATGGCCATTAGCCGTTCTTTATTAAACCCGAGATCTTTGTTTTGCATATAACTTATCTGCTGGTATATAATTAATGTACCAAGAATAATAATAATGGAGATAGCAAACTGGATAACCACCAGAAAGCTTCGGAAATTACCGTTTTTAAGTCCTGACTTTACTTTTCCGCTAAGAACGGTTACAGGCCGGAAGGAGGAAAGGTAAAAAGCCGGGTAACTTCCTGCCAAAACGCCGACTATTAATGAGAGTATTATAAGGCCCGGCACGATATACCATTTGCCGAAATAATTCAGGGAAAGATGCATATTGATCAGATCATTAAAATAGGGCATTGTCAACTCTACTAGCAAAACAGCTATTATGAGGGCCAGGAAGCTCATTATGACCGATTCGAACAGGAATTGCCGGACCAGGTTACCTTTTGAAGAGCCCACCACTTTTCGTATGCCCACTTCTTTTGAACGTCCTGCCGAACGGGCTGTGGACAGGTTCATATAATTAATGGCGGCAATCACAATTACCAGAACTGCAATGACTGAAAATATGTAGATGTATTTTTTATCGTTGGTGGGTTTTAATGAATGATCTATTTCATTATTCAGATGAATATCAGTGAGAGGCTGAAGATAAAGGCCATATTGGTTTCCTGCTTCAGTAAATTCTTTTGTTGAAATGCCAAGGAATTTTTTCAGTTGCGGACCGACATATTTTTCAAGCAAAGCCGGGATCTTTGTTTCCAGCTTATCAGCTGAAGTTCCGTCTTCAAGCAGTATATATGTATTGAAACTGTTTGATAGCCAGAAATCATCCAGTGCCCTGCTATGGGATAAAAATGAACCGGCCATGGTAAAATTAAAATGACAGTTTTCCGGGGGGTCTTTCAATATACCTGTGATGGTATAATAAGTTGTATCGGAATTAATTCTTAGTTGTTTCCCGACAGGGTCCCGGTCACCAAAGTAACGTTTAGCTGTGGATTCGGTAAGTACCAGCTTATAAGGTGCATTCAGAACATCATTCTCGTTTCCCTGTATCAGGTCGAATGAAAAAATGTTAAAGAAGCTCGAATCAACCAGTATCATATCCTTTTCAACAAAGGATTTATCATCATATTTAATGACCACTTCAGCCCACCGGTCCAATCGTGCAGCATCAATTACTTCGGGAAAATCTTCAAGAAAGGCTGCAGCTGTCGGAGCGGCAGTATATGCACCATTAAGTTCTGCATCACCAAACTTTCCGTTAAGGATAAGGCGATATATGTTATCTTTTTTCTCATTGAACCTGTCGTAACTCAGTTCATACGCAACAAACAGTATGATCATTATGCTGCAGGCCAGACCAATGGCAAGCCCCGATATATTGATCAGTATATAGGTTTTATGACGGAGCAGATTCCGGATGGCAATCTTAAGAAAGTTCGATATCATAATTACTTTATTGAATTTGGAACTTACTCATAAGACGACCGGCATATGTGAATCGTTACAAATGAAATTATAAACAGTGTCTGTCCATAAAGTCCCATTTGCCGCGTTACGCTTGTCCGGAAATTGCTCATTTACGACTGGTAAACTCCGCGTTTCCGGACTGCGCAAGCCTTGCAAATGGAAGTTTATGGACATACACTAAGTAGTATGTATGTGTTCGATATTTTAATTATTTCACCCTGAAATTATTCAATAAACTGTTCTGCATAATAGCTTGAAGTAAGGGGCTCGCCGGTGGCATTTTCGATCATTTCATTCCAGTGGTAACTCGCTCCGGGATAAAATACATATTCCTGCAGGTAATCACCTATGCCCGGATTGTTAGAAAAGTTGTCATAGTATGGATCTTCACTCATAAGGATTTCACTTCCTATATAACTAACAAGTTGTGAAGCTAGTAATTCGCCAAGTAAATAATTATGGTAGTAACATGGATATAAGGCTATATGGACCTTAGCGGCCCAGTCGGGATTATTTCTTCCTTCCGGTTGCCGTAACAGCTGATAGTTTTCCACCAGGTCACGCCAAAGGGCATTGAGGTCCTGATCAGGATTCTCATAGAGCTGTTTTTCGAAACGATACATTACCTGGCACCAGCGGGAGAACACCAGTTGTCCGACCCTCAGGTTTGCATGCAGGTCATCTTCGAGTTCTTCCATTTCATTTTCGAGTTCTTCAGTTTCATCCTCGTCATTACCTGTATTTTCAATGATCCATTCCGGATTTGAGTATAATCTTCCGAACATATTGGCAATAGCTTCCGTGGTAAAAGCATGTGCATGTGTACGCAGGAAATACGGAAGTTCAGGGTCATTGTATTTCGAATATACACCGTGGCCTAATTCATGTAACATGGTATTCATCCAATTACCATTGCTTTGGATATTGGCCAGGATCCTTACGTCACCTTTCCTGTCGATATCTGTACAGTATGCATGCTGGTTTTTCCCCTCTTTCTCAAAGAGATCGCTGTTTTTCAGGATATCATCAACAGGAAGGCCTATTCCTTCGTAATAATCCCTGCTGATTGCCACTATATCTTTATTCTTGTAATATTTGTCAACATCAACATTAAATATCTCGGGAGCCTCCTGGAAAAACCGGTTCTGATAATGCCAGGGCCTTAATTCTTTTATTTTTACATTATACCGGCCGGCAAGGTATTGATCAATTTCCTTTTTTACTTCCGCGAAGGTCTCTCCGGTCAGTTCATCCAGCTCATTAAACAGTGATAGAACATCTTCCGGATCCTGCTCGCTTAGTTTTAATGACATTTCATGATAATTAGTGAAACCGAGCTCCCGGGCCAGTTTATTTCTCAATTTAACGAGCTTAACCACATCTTCCGCTACTTCATCTCCGATAACCTTACTTGCGAGCCATGCCTTTTTCAGGGCTGATTTGTCTGTTGATTTTTTCAGGATGTTCTCCAACTGGTTATCAGTATACTGATCTCCTTCAATGCTTGCCCTGAAGCCGGTATATTTCTTTTCCAGGGCTGTTTCAGCCTGGATGATCTCTTCCAGAAGGAGAGGGTCTGCCTGATTTCCCAGAAATTTATTATACAACAGATCAAGCTGCCGCTTCAGTAATTCATTATCAATACTGTCCTTTTCCTTAATGGTCTGCAACTGATTAAAACGCTCTTTACCCGAGTAGATACCTGCCAGTTTGATCTGCAATTCGGCAGCTTTTTTAAATGCTTCCTCATTGCCGCTGATGTTGGCTTTGTGCCAAACAATGTTCAATTCTGTCGATAAAGGAATAACATCTTTTTCCAGGCTGTCTATGAATACGGCCAGTTCCTCTTCAACCTTGCCGGGTTCTGAAATACACTGCATAAATAATAAAATGGATAATGTTGTGATCAAAGCCAATTGTATACCTGAAGTTCTCATTTTTATTAATTTAAATATAACATCCAATATTAGTTGATTTTCGGATGATCTGCAATACAATATTCATCTATTAGTAAGAAAACATTATTTTTACTCAAATTGAATGGTTCTTGCTTATAATTGATAACGGGTTTTTACTGAATAAAGCGCTTTTTCAAAGTGTTTAAAACGCTTATTCCGGGAACAGATTGCTGTCAAAATGACAAAATTGCATGGCAAATAAAAGGGTGGTAAAGAATTTGCTGGTGATTATTGTATAATTAAAACATAAAAGAGATGATAGGATACGGACATATTTTAATTTTTGCGGTATTCATGATCCTGAGCATGGTCATCGGGCAACAATTGAAATCAAGGTTCAGGAAGTATTCAAAAATACCTGTCAATTATGGCATGAGCGGTAAGGATGTGGCGGAAAAGATGTTACATGATAATGAAATTTATGACGTAAGTGTTGTTCCTGTTAAGGGGCAGTTGAGTGATCATTATAATCCACAAACAAAAAAAGTAAGCTTAAGTCCTGATGTGTACTACGGGCAAAGTGTGTCAGCAGCTGCGGTTGCTGCGCATGAATGCGGGCATGCAGTGCAGCATAAACATGCATATGCATTTCTGAAGTTGCGAAGTGCTCTTGTACCCGTACAAAATGTTAGTGCCAAAGTATTGAATTTCATTTTTATTTCTATGTTCTTTGGTTTTATGTTTTTGCCCGGCTTAATAAGTATTGATACTGCTTTAATCATTATTGCAGCATGTTATGGGGTTTTCACATTATTTGCTTTTGTTACTTTGCCGGTTGAGATCAATGCCAGTCAACGGGCACTTGCCTGGCTCAACAGCAGTGGAATAACCAGCAGGTCAACATACCCGCAGGCCAAAGATGCATTAAAATGGGCTGCCTATACTTATGTTGTTGCTGCCTTATCTTCATTGGCAATGCTGTTGTATTACCTATCATTACTGGCAGGCAGGAGAAGTTAATAATATTATACATTACTCCGGATTCACTTATTTCTTTTCGCGGTGAAATTGATGCCGAAGTAGAAGAATTCTCTTAGAATGGCATATTTTGTCCAAATTTTTTGTTCCTGAGCAATAACGTCATCATAATTGCATTTCTTAAAACGGGAAGGAGGGAATAATCGTATGTATTCGTGGAAGCCGGGTTCAAAGCCATGGTTGTAAAGCAGTTTGGTCCATTTGTTGAGGCTTCGGGTATTCTCATTCCCGAAAAGTATGTTACGCTGCAGTTTGTCATCATATATCTTTATCACTCTTTTGAAACCACGTTGTTTAAAGTTTTTTGCCCTGTTAAAAAGGTTGTTCCCGTTTTCTTCGCTTACCACCAGTTTTCCTTCTTTTTTCAGCGTGTTACTGAAAATGTCAAGTGCGTCATGAACAGGTTCCAGATGATGGAGGGTGTCCTGGGCAAGAATGATGTCAAAACTCTCATCTTTTTCTTTCCTGTCGAAAACATTTTCATATTTAATTTCAAGTGAATCTACATTACCGTATTTACTCCAGTATTCCAGACGCTTGCGAATCTTGTCGTAATAATACTCCAGTGTAGTGCCTAACACATCAAATCCGTTCAGAGCCAGTAATATGCTTGTTGTTGCATAACCACAACCCACATCCCAGATCTTTTTCGGAGGACCTGTCACTTGTTGTAATACAAATTTCATCCGCTGATGAACATAGGCTTTTCGAAAGGCATATAAATCTTCGGAATTTACCAGCCGGTGATAATGTGTAAGGTCTTTATTTAGCTTAAGTTCTTTTATAAACAATTCCAGAAATTCATCTGCATTCATTCCCTGCATAAATTAATGATGTGTAACCCTAAAGTCCAGGAGTTTAACCAAAAATACGTGAATAATACAATTTGTGGTTATAAATATCGCTGCAATGTTAGTAAAAATAAGGCTAAAAACCGGATCCGGGTAATAAAAAACCTCCGGCAGTTATAATTGCCGGAGGTTTTTTTATATTTTATTTACCACTAAATAGTGTCTGTCCATAAAGTCCCATTTGCCGCGTTACGCTTGTCCGAAAATTGCTCATTTACGACTGGTAAACTCCGCGTTTTCGGACCGCGCGAGCCTTGCAAATGGAACCTTCTGAACAGACACATGTCCGGTTAAACATTTTGACTACTTTATAGACAGACTCTAAATAATGATACTATTCTTTATTCTGGTCAGTGGCTTTTTTTGGTTTTCTTTTGTGTATCTGTTCCTGTACTACACTGCCTGTTAAATACCCGATAAGCAGTCCGTATGCCATACTGCCATACCAGTTGGAAGTGATCGGGCATGAACCGGAATTGCAACCAATATAATACCAGTAAAGATAACCGGCAAATCCGCCGATCGCTACAAACAAAATGTATAGCCAGTATTTTTTAAACAGTTTATTCAATACTAAAATATATTTATGGTTTATATTACAATTTTACAGGTTCATTGACTTTTAATACATCGGCAATGGCTTTTTTAAAAGTTTCCTTTGGTAAAGCCCCCATTGCCATTTGAGGCTGACCTTCGGCCGGAACGAACAGGATCGAGGGTATGCTTTGAATACCAAATATCGAAGCGACTTCAGGTTGTTCTTCAGTATCTACCTTATAAATATTCAGCTTATCTCCGTATTCATCCTGCAATTCTTCCAGTATTGGAGCAACCATTTTACAGGGCATACACCAGTCGGCATAAAAATCAATAATTGCCGGCTTATCTCCCTTGAATTTCCAATCTTTGTTTGTTTGATAATTAAAGATCTTTTCTTTGAATGTTTCGTTTGTCAAATGTTCTAGTTTCATCGTATCTGTATTTTAATAGTTATTTCTTATTTCAGGACAAATCCCGTACCAAAGATACAAATATATAAATAAATAAATAAATACATATATATAATATAAAATAAATACAAAGATTTTAATAAACTTTAGGCAAAAAACCTGCACTTTACAAACAATGAGACATTGTATTATGCTGGTTATAAATTTATTTTGTGTTTTTTAGCGGGCCTTGTTTACCAGAACATTAAATAAATTTGAGGCTATTGTATAGAATAATATTGCTTTAATTTCTTCCCCGCGAACCGGGGTTTCGAACTGCCTGCAAGGCAGTTCGACCTACTTTTTTATTCCCTACGGTCATGAGATCGCCTTCGGCTAAGTTGTCTTCCACACAAAAAAGCAGGCAAAAAAAGTCACCGTTCCACAAAAATCGCTTGATTTACTACGAAAGGTTTTCTCCCCGCGGAACCCAAACTCACTCCTCCTTCGTCGTCGTTCGGACAGGGTTCCTCCAGGACCCCGCGACGAAAACCTTCCTTGAAATCTTACGCGATTTTTCTGAGACGGTTTCCGCTACTGCACAACTATATGCTAATTTCAATGAAGGTGGA
>Ga0307422_1000163_pt1 | contig 38421 bp, 35 predicted proteins | sample SalMarWE160290MG_FD_202153 | JGI IMG/M metagenome (GOLD analysis project Ga0307422, IMG submission 202153) | Salt marsh sediment microbial communities from the Plum Island Ecosystem LTER, Massachusetts, United States - WE1602-90 | ecosystem: Environmental > Aquatic > Marine > Intertidal zone >...
GGCGAATTATATAGCCGATTTCACAAAACTTTCTTTGACTGATACCGCTTCTGATGAACGCTATCGAAGGATAACAGAAGAATATCTTAAATTAATGCAGAATTCAACGCCAAATTAAACTAGAGCCTTTGACTTTTACATCATGTTCCATATCAGATGTTTGCGTTTCAATAGGGTTATTATTAACAACAAAATGTATGGTCTGACCTGGTTTTGCTTCATAATAAAGATAAAATGAATATACTCCTGGATGAACTGTAATAAAATTTCCGCTACTCGGGTTATAGGTGATGCCTGAAATTTGTTCTGCAGTGAATTTAATTGCTTCAGGATTATTTTGAGCATCGCTTGGAGATTCTTTTCTTACATAAAAACTAACACTCTCCGGGTTCCGGAGTTCCGAAATATCCACCGCGTTACCTCCGGAAATGCGGATGGAATCTTCTTCCATGGCCAGTGTTTGTTTGTCCGTGTTGTCAAGATAAGGACTGAGGTCGATGGAGCGTGCATCCGGGTTATTTGTAATTTCAAGAATGTTATCATTAAGCCTTAGATTCTGGATTTCGTTGGCTGGTTCAAAATCGTTCTCAATTGTGGAGTATATTTCACCGTTTTTTTTCATCAGTGCCAGCGGGGAATCGATCTTTGCAAAATGTTGCAATTCATTTTCAGGGTCCTTGTCAAGATCATCAGGATCACTGCCGCCGCCTGTTCCGCCATTGGCTGCATATTCGGCATACAGGGCATAGGGTACTGAAAGGAGCTGGGTGGTCCCCATATTCATGAATCCGTGAACATCGCCCTCAAAATCGATTTCCACTTTAAGGAAATGGGGATCGGCACCCCAGGCAATATCCGAAAATCGGTTTTTATCCCCGCCTGTCTGTGTCCCCTGGCCAATGGTTACAGTAAACAGGCCGAATTCATTGGTTTTAACATTGTGGGTTTCCACCCACTGAGGGTCGCCCTGGGCATCACCTGCAATGATAGTAAAACGTACGGTGATCTCTTCATTGCGAATTTCTTCCCCGTTGAAGCTGCGCGCCACGGCCTGGTAATTCATCCCTTTAGGGGCCCCTTGCGAAAAGAGGAGCCCGGGGACTGTAAGCAGGATAGCCAGGGTAATATACAGATTAATTTTTTTCATAGTATTAAGTTTATTACAACTTCTGAATTTTTTCAGTTCGTATCATTTTACCGTCGTGCGAATAGATGTGAATAATATAGGTACCCTGTATGTATTGCTGCATGTTTATAAATGTGATCTGCCCGTTGTAAATATCATCCAGCTTCAGATGTTGCAACTGTATACCTACGATGTTTACCAGTTCGATGGTGTACCCTGTAATATCTTTCACCCAGAACTGAAGGCGTAAATAATCCCTGACGACAGGATTGGGGCCTATATCTATCGCGTTGGATTCATGTGAATCAGGATATAATTGCAGGGGGGGCTGATGAAAACCCTGGGTAAGGAAATAAGTTTTTGCATTATCTGCAAATGTTGCCACCATGGTTTCTCCTGCCGTGGAGGCAATATATGTAAAGCCGTCATACCAGAAAGAACCATAGGAGGAGATCACGGAACGGGTGATTTTCTGGCCGGATGTGATCATGGCCAGAAGGAGCAATGCAGCCGTCAGAAATATTCGAGATTTCATTCGTTCCCCCTGTAACACCATGTGAAAAGGCCAAAAATAAGCAAAAAAATGAATAAATCAAGAGTTTGCCGACAGTTTACAAGGCTTTAGCTTATATTTTGAACATCCACAACTATATCTCCGGGTTCGAGAAAAGCATTGATCAGGGAACAATGGTCGAAAGACCGAATATCATCAACAGTTATCAGGGAAGGCCTGATCTTACCCTCATGCAGCAGCCTGGCCCTTGTTGTACCCGGCAACAATGGAGTGGCCGGGGTATACATTTCATTGCCACGGTGAAAGACCAGGTTACAGGAAGAAGCATCAGTGAGGGCTCCGTTTTTAACGATGATAATATCATCACAGTTGCCTCTTTTTTTAAAAAGTCTGTTTATCATCTGCCGGTCGGTAAATTTGTGACCGTAGGAAACGGAATCATCATAAACCAGTTTCAGTGACCTGATAACCCGTTTTTTATAGACAATGAATTCTGTTTTTTCAATTTGTTCCGAATACAAAACACGGCATTTCACATCGGGCATGGAGATGTATTCTTCCGGGCATTGTATATGCTCTTCAAGCCCAATGCCGGTGATATTACCAAAAATGGCCTTTTGGGCAGCATTGTACCGTTTATTGTGCCAGGCAATATTCTGTACCTTGCCATAGGATATCCGTATTGTTTCAACCAAAAGGGACATAGATCTTATCAATAAGTTCGTTATATTCTTTTTCAGGATCACTCATAAAGGTAAGGCCCCCGCCGCTTTTATAAAACAATTTACCATCGCGCTGTTCGATATACCTGATGATTACACCAGAATCGAGGCTGGTTCCGTCACCCCAGCCAAGGACACCGGTGTAAAACCCGCGGTAATGATTTTCCACTTCCCTGATGATCTCCACGGTCTTTTTTTTCGGGGCCCCGGTTACCGAGCCGGCAGGCATCATGGAAAAAAGTACATCACCCGGTTTATTTTTTACCCGGGATTTAAGTTTTCCGTTTATCACGGAACTTACCTGAAGAAGATATTTCCCGCCGGCAGTTATTTTGTCAATGTAACGGAAACGTTTGACCTGCACATCATCTGCAATCCGGCTAAGGTCATTTCGTAACAGGTCCACAATGGTTGCATGTTCGGCTTTTTCTTTGCTGTCATTCAGTAATTGCGAGGCTGCATCCGGCAAGGCTGCATCAATAGTACCTTTCATTGGAAAAGTGGATATCACCCCTTCTTTTATGGTGATAAAACATTCGGGAGAGAATACAACGAACCGGTTTTTGTGCCACATTTTATATTTTGCCGTACTGGCAAAAAAGACTTCCCTGAGAGATGCATCGCAAAATACGGGAGTTTCAAAGCTGAGGTTAAGTAAAAAAGTGTTTCCGGCATTGATGTGTTTCATCACAGGGTTAAAACGGTTCAGGTAGCCCGGATAATCTACAGGATTTTTTTTCAGGTTTATCCGGCGGTTTGATTTGATGTTGCTGTTTTTGTATCCTGAAATATCGAACAGCAATTCTTCTTTATTGATGTTTTCGACCGGTATAACAAATCCACCCGTTTTATCGAAATTAATACAAAATACAAAAGGCACACCTTGCTGCCAGTAAAGGTTAATTTTTTTTCTGAGAGTATCCACTGTCAATGCACTTCAGGTTGAACCGGAACAAAAATACAAAGAAAAACCGAGGCGGGACACATGTCACATAAGATCCCGGTGTATGCCGGGAGAGACTGGCCATGGTTGCGGGATTATTATCAGGAAGGTTTTATTTTGTTAAAATTTCAAACTCCTTCCGGATGAGGAGCTTATCCTTGTGTATGATATCGATAATCCACTTTCCGGAATATTGTTCAGCCGGAGTCCGGATGCTGTCACCGATATAAAAATCATAATCATTGGACAGTATAATATGTTCACCGGTGAAATCAGGCATTGGTATTCCTTTTTCGTCAGTTATGGGAGGATGAGTGATACAATAATCGAGCGTGATGCCCTTTCCTTTTTTTATGTTAAGTATCATACCGAATTCAGTGCCTTCTGAAGCCGGGATCTTATTGGTAAATTCAATTATGCGGGGTAGTTCTTTTCGTGCATTGTCCCAGCCGGCGTAGAGGCCATGGCTTTTAAGAGTGATTTCAAATTTCTTTTTTGATTTTTTCATTCGAATATGTTTAATTTTGTAATTATTTGATTAAAAAATAATTAAAAATTTGAGAACGAATGTAACCGCTTCGCTCTCGCGTAATATTTTTTAAACATATTCTTTTGTGATATTTATGCTTAAAAAATATCATGGTCGTTTCACAAGTATTTATAGCATTTAATTAGAGTTTGTCTATAAAGTTGTCAAAATATTTAACTGGTCGTGTGTCTGTTCAGAAAGTTCCAATTGCAAAGCTCGCGTGGTCCGAAAACGCTGTGTTTACCTGTTGTAAATGAGCAATTTTCGGACAAGCGTAACGCGGCAAATGGGACTTTATGGACAGACACTAACTAGAGTCTGTCAATAAACTCATAGTGTTTGTTCAGAATGTTCAAGATCAAGGCGCGCAAAAATTTTAAACCGTAGTACACTAAGGTATTCGAGGATTTAAAATTTTGGCAGCAACGCGGATATCGGACATTATGGACAGACACTAACTATATATTTCCCCCTTCTCGTATAGGCATAAGAAACAAAAAGCTGAATATATTCTTCTATCTTTGTCTGTATTATCTGCTTCGCCGGGCTAAAGGTTCATAAAAATGAATGATAATCATGGAATGTGTATGCATGAATAATACAGTTTTGATGTTTATTTCAATTATAGTATAATGCAATTACATTTTTTTTCCAAATACAAAGGGGTAATCTTTGCCTCTTTTACAGCGCTATTATGGGGTTTTCTGGCAGTAGCCCTGAAAATATCATTAGCTGATCTTTCACCTGTTGATGTGGTATGGTTCAGGTTTGCAATTGCTTTTGTTGGTTTGGCGGGTTATTATTTGTTTTCAAATCCGAAGCAGTTGAGTATTCTTGTTAAACCACCCTGGTTGCTGATACTGGGGGGAGTATGCCTGGGGCTTAATTATCTGGGTTTTATTACAGGTATAAACTATACTTCACCAAGCATAGCCCAGGTTTTCATTCAGATGGGACCGGTAATACTTGCCATTTCCGGTTTTGTTTTTTATAAGGAAAGTATAACATGGAAACAACTTACAGGTTTTTTATTAACTATAACAGGTTTTTTTCTGTTTTATAATGAACAACTGGCTGTTTTGATAGGTGATCCCGGTATATATAACCGGGGCATACTGTGGGTGATCTTCGGGGCAATGGCGTGGGCAGGATATTCCATTATACAGAAAATACTTGTGCGTAAGAGGTCTCCCATGCCTCTTAACCTGGTTTTATTCGGGTTGCCTTCCCTTTTTTATTTGCCGTTCGTGAACTTCGGTAAAATCCCCTCATTATCTCCCTTATATTGGGGATTATTGATTTTTCTCGGGTTGAACACACTATTTGCATATGGTTCACTGGCCCTGGCATTGAAATATCTTGAGGCAAATAAGATCAGTGTGGTAATTATGCAGAACCCGATAATTACTTTTATTGTAATGGCTATTCTCGGAGCATTTGAAGTAACATGGATCACTGCAGAGAATTTTACGGTAATGACCATAATTGGTGCTGCTATGGTTATTTTCGGTGCAGTTTTGGCTGTTTTTTACGGAAGAAGGAAGAAAGCAGTAAACAGTAAACAGTGAACAGTGTGGTGTTTGGATGTTGGTGGCTGGGAATGAAGAAATGTGGTAATCGGCAGAATAAGTTGAAAGCTGAAAGCAAAAGGAGCTCAAAGCTCAAAGCAGAAAAGCCGGAAGCCGGAAGCCGGAAAGGGGGAGAAGGTGAAAGGTGAAAGGCGAACTATAAAAAGCTGAAGAAGTTAGAAGCTTTGAAAAAGCTATTCCCCTCCTGGAGGGGCAGGGGTGGGTCAAAAAGGTAAACGGTATTCAGTAATCGGTGGTCGGTAAATTAAGTTACTACAGATAAATTGAGTGTAGTATTGGTTTCGCCGGGTGAAAGTTTCATTAAAATGAATTATAAATACGGGAGGCATACGCAAGAATAATCCAGCTTAGGGTATTTCGGTTTAAAAGCGTCATGATGTGGGTGGGATTATTGGATTTTATTTTTACATTTGGGGTGCAAAAAATTAATCTTATAAATATAAAAATTACTATGCAGGAAGAGATCAGAATTAAGTTTGCGGAAATTTACGGCAGTTCGGAAGCACCTGTTGATGTGTATTTTTCTCCGGGAAGGGTTAATCTTATCGGGGAGCATACTGATTATAATGGCGGATACGTGTTTCCCTGCGCGTTGAGTTACGGCACCTATCTGGCTGTGAGGGAAACAGGAGAACAATCTCTGAAATTTACATCGAAGAATTTTGACTTTAATACGGAGATCCCGATTGATAAACTTTCGGAAAAGGTGGGAGATCAATGGGTAAATTATCCGCTTGGAGTTATTGATGAAATGAAAAAAGCAGGTTTACAGGTAAACAGGGGATATGAATTATTATATAACGGCAATATTCCAAATGGAGCCGGCCTCTCATCATCTGCTTCTATCGAAACAGTAACCGCGTATTTTTTGAATAATAAGTTTGGCAATAACCGCCTGAGCCGTGAGGAGATGGCACTTATCTGCCAGAAAGCGGAAAATAATTTTGTAGGGGTGAATTGCGGTATCATGGATCAGTTTGCTGTTGCAATGGGTAAGGAAAACCATGCCATATTTTTAAATTGTGATACTCTCGGGTATGAACTGGTACCCGTTAAACTTGACGGTCTGAAAATCATTATTTCCAACACGAATAAAAAACGCCAACTGGCAGTGTCGAAATACAATGAAAGAAGAAGCGAATGTGACCGGGCAGTAGAGAATATAAGACAGGGTAGAAAACTCAGGAATCTGGGTGAGCTGAGCCTTGATGAATTTAAGAAAGTCGAAAATCTTATTAAGGACCCCGTGGTGAAGAAACGTGCGCTTCATGTTGTTTCGGAAGATCAGAGGTGTGTAGATGCTGTTGATGCGTTGAAGGCTGGGGATATAAAAAAGTTTGGTGAGTTGATGAATGCCTCCCACGATTCACTTCGTGATGATTATGAAGTAACCGGAAAAGAGTTGGATACCCTGGTTGAGGAAGCGCGTAAGATAAGTGGTGTCCTGGGTTCCCGTATGACCGGTGCCGGTTTTGGAGGATGTACGGTAAGCATAGTCGAAGAACAGGTAATTGACGGGTTTATTGAAAAAGTGGGTAATGCATATAAGGACAGGATTGGTACTGAGGCCGATTTTTATATTGCAGATATTGGAGATGGTGTAAGAAGGCTAAAAGAATAATAGGTTTTTAATATATTATGCCAAGGTTCCGTAATCTTTAAATATAAATACCAGATTATTTAGCAGTTAAACCAAAATCTATTTATATGAATTCAAGTATCGCTCTCACGTGGATAGACTACACTGTTATGTTGGTCTATTTTCTTTTTGTTTTAGGTATTGGCTGGGCTTTGAAACGATATATGAAATCGTCCGTGGCCTTCCTTGAAGCAGGCCGTTCCCTTCCGGCCTGGGTTACCGGATTGGCTTTTATTTCTGCCAATCTGGGAGCACTCGAGGTGATCGGGATGGCGGCCTCCGGTGCAAAATACGGTATGATGACTGTACATTTTTACTGGATAGGCGCTATACCTGCCATGATCTTTCTGGCACTTTTTATGATGCCGTTTTATTATGGTTCAAAGGCCAGATCGGTTCCTGAATATCTGAAATTACGATTTGATGAGAAAACAAGAGGGTTTAATGCATTTGCATTTGCCTTCATGACTATCATGGCCTCTGGTGCTTCAATGCATGCTTTGGCATTACTTGCCCAGGAACTGCTTGGTTGGGATTATACATTGAGCCTGATTGGTTCTGCTACGATAGTATTGATTTATACTTATCTTGGAGGGTTATCATCTGCCATATACAATGAAGTACTGCAGTTTTTCCTTATTGTAATAGGATTTTTGCCCCTGGTGATCATAAGTCTTATTGCCGTCGGTGGCTGGGAAGGTGTGCAGGCCAATTTGTCCGATACAATGGTCCATTCCTGGAAGTATGCCGGCAGTGCCGAAGCCAATCCTATGGGTGTTCAATGGTTTGGTATTATTATGGGTTTAGGGTTCGTGCTTTCCTTTGGCTACTGGTGTACCAATTTTCTTGTCGTTCAGCGTGCTATGGCAGCAGGATCTATGAGTGCAGCAAAACGAACACCGCTTATCGGTGCTATCCCGAAAATGTTCCTTCCCTTCCTGGTGATCATTCCGGGTGTTATTGCAGCAGCCCTTCTTAAAGTCGATCCTGATTTTATTCCGTTTAAGGAAGGCAGTGAAACGGTGCGTGATTTCGATAAAGTTATACCTGTATTACTGATCAAGTATCTGCCTACCGGTGTTCTTGGCCTAGGTGTAACAGCCCTTATGGCATCTTTTATGTCGGGTATGGCCGGTAATGTTACGGCTTTTAATACGGTGTGGACATATGATATTTACCAGAGTTATATAAATCCGAAAAAAAGTGACAGGCATTACTTTGGTGTGGGACGAGTAACTACCATTATGGGTGTGCTTGTGAGTATTCTGGCGGCATACGTTGCAAAACAATTCAACAATATTATGGATTTTTTGCAATTGATATTTGCATTTATTAATGCCCCGCTTTTTGCCACTTTCCTGATGGGAATGTTCACCAAACGGACGACAGGTCACGGGGCATTTTGGGGATTGTTGTCAGGTACTTTTGCTGCGGCTGTACATCATGGATTAACTATCCCACAGGGTGCTGATACAATGGTTAAAGGCGGTTGGCTTACAGGCAGCCTTGATAATGTCCTGCATGTATACCCGAGTGAAATGGCACAGAATTTCTGGACGGCTATCTTTGCTTTTGGCATTGCCCTGGCACTTACTTTCGTGATCTCGATGGGTACCAAAAAGATTAAAACTGATAAACAGCTGACAGGGCTGGTTTATTCACTAACACCAAAAGTGCCGGATGATTCAAAATACTGGTATCAGCGGCCGGTTGTTATGGCTGTTGTTGTTGCTGTTGTAGCTCTTGCTTTAAGCATTATTTTCTGGTAAAATTGGAACATTGTAAAAACAGTAAAATTCTACTATTATGGGTTTAGATATAAAAATTCCGATCGGTTTTATGTTTGGTATAATAGGTTTATTTCTTACGATTATCGGACTTATTACCATATCCGATGCCGAATTATACGAAAGATCGCTTAATGTGAATATTAATCTGTGGGCTGGCCTTCCAATGCTGGTTTTTGGTATATTGATGCTGGTTTTTTCGGATCTGCGCAAGAAAAAGATTCAGGAAGAGATCAAGAGTAATATAGAAGAGGATCTTCACTGATAATCCGGAAATTTTTTTTAGTAGCCACGGGTATGCATTAATTTGTGTGTTCGTGGCTTTTTTATCTGCTGGCCATAAAGGCATCAATGCTTATCGCTGACCTGAAGATGTTTTATATACCGGGCATTATTTTTCTTTCCGGTTAAATTTTGTACCAAATTGGAGATGATTGTTGAAATATCCGGGTTTATCAATAAATTTGCCATAAATAAATCAGCAGTAAATAAATATGGCATTACTCACTTCCATAATAAACTGGATTAATTATAAAAGGGTATATCAAATTGATCTGATCAGAAAATATCCGGTAGATGTTCAAAGAGAAACTTTGTTTAAGATCATCAATAAAGCTGAAAATACCAAATGGGGGATAAAACACGATTATAAATCCGTTAAGAATATACGGGAATTTCAGGAACGTGTTCCTCTTCAGACTTATGATGACGTAAAACCTTATATTGAAAAAGTACGAAAAGGGCAAATTAATATATTGTGGCCGGGAGAAACCAAATGGTTTGCCAAATCTTCGGGCACGACAAATGATAAAAGCAAGTTTATACCGGTAAGCAAAGATTGCCTGGAGGATTGCCATTTCAGAGGTGGACGTGATGTTTTAGCAATTTATACAAGTAATTATCCCGACAGCAAGATCTTTTCAGGTAAAGGACTTACACTGGGAGGAAGTCATAAGATAGACAATATAAATAACCAGTCGTTTTACGGTGACCTGTCAGCAATTCTCATCGAGAACCTGCCGTTCTGGACAGAGTTTATACGTACACCGAGCCAGGAAGTCGCTTTACTGGATGAATGGGAGGAGAAGCTTGAAAAGATATCAGGTGAAACCATACATGAAAACGTAACTAATATTGCAGGGGTTCCTTCCTGGAACCTTGTGATGTTAAAATACATCCTGAAAAAAACAGGTAAAAAAGACCTTCTTGAAGTCTGGCCGAATCTTGAACTTTTTATCCACGGAGGAGTTAGTTTTGCCCCTTACCATGAACAATTTAAAAAGCTGATCCCTTCTGATAAGATGCATTACATGGAAACATATAATGCTTCGGAGGGTTTTTTTGCCATTCAGGATGAGCCTTCATCTGCCGATATGCTGCTTATGCTCGATTATGGCATTTTTTATGAATTTATACCGATGGATGAATACGGAACTTCAAATCCGAAGATTCTGTCAATTGGCGAGGTAGAAAAGGGTAAAAATTATGCACTGGTTATTTCAACCAATGCAGGCTTATGGAGATACATTATCGGTGATACCGTCAGGTTTACATCCCTGTTTCCTCATAAGATCATCATATCGGGACGTACAAAGCATTTTATTAATGCTTTTGGCGAAGAAGTTATCATTGATAATGCAGAAAAAGCTTTAAAAACGGCCTGTTCAAAAACAAAAGCCCAGATCACGGATTATACTGCCGCACCGGTATATATGAGTGATGAGCAAAAGGGGAAACACGAATGGCTTGTTGAATTTGCCCAGCCACCCGAGGATATTGAATATTTTTCCACAGTATTGGACCATGCCTTAATGTCACTGAATTCTGATTACGAAGCGAAACGTTATAAGAATATTACACTGGATAAGCCTGTTGTACATCAGGTAATAAACGGCACTTTTTACCAGTGGCTGAACAGGAAAGGAAAACTTGGGGGTCAGAATAAAGTACCACGTTTATCCAATGACAGGAAGTATGTTAATGAATTATTATTGATTGATGAGGAGCTGAGAGGGTAAGAAAGTTAATAGTGTAAATAGTTTGCAGCAAGGTTTCCGGTAAACAAAAATATTTGTACTTTCGTGGTTAATCAGGGGAATCTCAATAGAAAATCATAATACCATGCACATTGCGATAGCCGGCAATATAGGATCAGGTAAAACCACATTAACCGGATTATTAGCGAAACATTTTTGCTGGGAACCACATTATGAGGATGTGGATGATAATCCTTATCTGAATGACTTTTATAATGATATGCAACGCTGGTCTTTTAACCTTCAGGTTTTTTTTCTGAACAGCAGGTTCAATCAAATATTGAAAATCAGGGAATCCGGGAAAGATATCATACAGGACCGGACTATTTATGAAGATGCCTATATTTTTGCTCCTAACCTGCATTCTATGGGACTAATGTCGACACGTGATTTTGAAAACTACTTTACCCTGTTTAACCTTATGACATCACTAATGCAGCCGCCTGATCTGATTATATACCTGAGGGCATCCGTTCCTGCACTGGTTCATCAGATACAAAAGCGCGGCAGAAAATACGAGAGCAGCATTCGCCTCGATTACCTGAAACGGCTTAATGAGCGATACGAGGCCTGGGTTGAGGCTTACAATCTGGGTAAACTTTTGATAATTGATGTGGATAATTATAATTTTATTGAAAAGAATGAAGACCTGAGTCAGGTTATTGACAGGGTGAATGCAGAATTACATGGCTTGTTTTAGTCAGCATACAGGTATCTTTTTTATATGGTTGATTATAGGATCCCATTCCTGATCAGGGATTTTGGCCCCGATAACCTCAATTACCTTACCGGCAAGTATTGAACCGATTTTCGCACTTTTCTTAAGGGAAAAATTGTTGGCCAGTCCGTATAAAAAACCGGCAGCATATAGATCTCCGGCACCAGTAGTATCAATTACCGACGCCTTAATTGCTTTAATATTATATTTTTCTTTTTCCCGCCTGATCATTGATCCGTTTTTACCTGTTTTTACTACTGCAATTTCCGACATACAAGCCATTATATCAAGTGCCTCATCAGGATTTTTTCCAGTAAACACACGGGCTTCGTCTTCATTGGCAAATATGATATCTACATATTCGTTTACTATCCTTTTCAGGAAGTCAATATTTTCTTCGACCACATTATAACTGGCCATATCGATTGAAATTTTCAATCCTGCATTTTTAGCATGGATCAATGCCTGTTCAATAAGTTTAGGGTTTTGTACCAGGTAACCTTCGATATGGAAGAAGTCAAATCCTGTAAAGATCGAAGGTGACAGGTCTTCCCCGGAAATTTCAATGGCAGCTCCCAGGTAAGTGGCAAATGTGCGTTCCGAATCGGGACTTACCAGTGCTACTGCCCGGCCTGTACTGGCTTTACCATAAAGCAGGTATGGTTGTATGCCGGATTTGATCATATCTTCTTTAAAGAATTCTCCCAGGGGATCGTTGCCGATTTTACCGATATATCCTGTATCCACTCCCAGTTTGGCAATGCCATGGATAGTATTTGCAGATGAACCACCCGATGTAAGTTTTTGATTAAGATTATTGCTAAGCTTTTCAAGTGAATTAACTGTTCCGATATCTACCAGTTGCATGCTTCCTTTCGGGAATGAGAAATTTTTTAAAAATGTATCGTCTTTCAGCAGAGTCATTATATCTACCAGCGCATTACCCATTCCCAGAATTTTCATTCGTTTCATATATTATAATCTTTAGAAAGCCCAAAGATAATTATTATTTGGCATTAAGGTTTTTAGGTTTAAGGTTTATGATGTAGCCTGATGCTGGGACAGGGTTCCTCCAGTGCCCCCGTGACGAAAACCTTCCTTGAAATCTACGCGATTTTTCTGAGACGGGTCCCGCTACTGCTGAACTTTACGCGAATTTCAATGAAGTTAGACTTTGCAAAACATAGGTTCCCTTCTGCATGGCAAAACTTATCATAAACAACGTAAATTTATGACAGCAACAACCTTTCCAAATAAATTATCACAAGAAACGGCATTTTCTGTCAGCGGCGGCATTTCTTTGTTTACTTTCTTTTTGCTGTAGAACTTAGCCGAAGGCGGTCTCACGACCCGCCAGGGGAGTAAAAGAAAGTAAATCGAACCGCTTGGAGAGCGGTTCGAAACAATTAGTTCTTGAAAGGGCATTATTTAATAAAGCAATCATATTCTATGTGAGAGCCTAATGCAAGGACAATATCAATGGGATATACCGGTTAATTTCTTTTGTCCGGCTGAAAAAAAGATTCAATGTATTGCATAATTTGTGAAATTGAATTAGTTTTGCCCGGCAATTTACTCAGTTTATTGATATCGCCTACCTGATGAGATTGTAATATTCCTCATTAGCTCAGTTGGTTAGAGCATCTGGCTGTTAACCAGAGGGTCCTTGGTTCGAGTCCAAGATGAGGAGCATAAGAACGGATCGGATCTACGATCCGTTTTTTTTATGGTGCATCCTGCATGACAGCAGATAAATACATATTATTTCTTAACCCTGAAAGGCTTTTTCCTTATTATGGATTTCTTTACCATGTATTGTGTGGGTTCATTGACAAAGCGGATGTCTTCTATAGTGTAAAATGCCTTAGGATTGAATTTTTTCATAAATGCGATAAATTCTTTCAGGTCGGTCCGTTTAATTACAGAGTATATTACACCGACATCTCCCGTGCTGCCTTTCGCGGGAATTTGCGTGATGCGATAACCGCGTTCCAGAAGAGCATGTACCAGGTTGTCAGAGTCTTTTCTGGTAATGATCCTTATCAGTTCATATCCTAATGCAAGGCGTTCCTCTATAAGCATGCCCACATAATTTCCCATGGCGAATCCTCCGGCATAACCAATATAACAGGCCCAGTTGTTAAGGTTTTGTATGATTTCTGTAATGGCTATTACCCAGATCAGCACTTCCAGAAAACCCAGCAGGGGTGCCAGTCTTTTATATCCTTTGGATACCAGTATAATCCTTATTGTACCGATGGATACATCACATACCCGGGCCAGGAAAATCAGGGAGGGAAGGATAAAGTATATATATAATCCGGATTCATTCATTTACATGATTGGATTATTTATTTTATTGTCTGCAAGTTAATAAAATTAATGTATTTAGTGTCTGTCCATAAAGTCCCATTTGCCGCGTTACGCTTGTCCGAAAATTGCTCATTTACGAGTTGATAGTATATGTTGATCAATTGTAAGCCGTATAAATTATGAGGGGTAAATTTAGCCTGTATTATTCATGCGTCAAGTTTGGGGCAGATGCAAGGCGTCGGAAGCTGAAGCTGTAGTAACCTACCGCGAAGCTTTCGCAACGAAGCAGATGCCCTGAAATTGGCGCGCTTTGTAAAAATGAATGAAAAATAAATTTCATGGTTATAATATGTTATTTTAATGTTCTTCAACATATTACATAATTCTCATTCATTTTTATGAATAATGCAGGTCAGATTATTGATCAGCTAAATAACACAGGTTATTTAATAAGGTGATATTCATCACCGGGAATATATAATAAATCAATAATTGATTGTAGTTAATCAATGGATTCAATCAAAATTTGTTTTTTTGCGTATTTAAGTATAACGAAATAACCCCATCACTTAACGATACAAAATTTTAAAAAATGGAAAATATTGTTATTGAAGGCACATTTTATACACCGCGGGTCGAATTTTATGCCGACGGCCGGTTGTTGATCGAAGGACGTTCATTACCGGAAGATGTATCAATTTTATATACTCCATTGATTGAATGGGTAATGGGATTAAAAGCTGAAAGTGTTGTTTTTAATATCAACCTTGAATATTTCAATAGTGCATCATCAAAGAAGATTATGGAATTGTTAAAACACCTGGATGCAAATATTAATATTAAAACGCTTCAAATTAACTGGCATTATGAAGAAGGTGATGATGATAGTGTGGATACTGCCGAAATATTTGAAGAATCTTTACTTAAAGCCAATTTCAGATACCTTGAATACGAAGAAGCAGCATAATAATTAGTGTCTGTCCATTGGTTCACGCGCTTTGATCCATAACATTATGAACAAATACTATGAGGTTATTGACAGACTCTGATTAATCTTTCGGTTCTGTTTTCAAAAAGTATAGCAAAAAAAGCCCGTACATCCATTTACGGGCTTTTTTAATTTATATAGATTTTTTACCGATTACCGATTACCGAATACCATCCCACCCCATTTCATTACACGCCACCAACATCCAAACACCACACTGTTCACTGTTCACTGTTTGACGCTCTCCTCTTCCGGGCATACTCCTTTACGGTATCCATAAACCGGTCAAAAAGGAATTCAGTATCTGTTGGCCCGCTTGAAGCTTCAGGATGAAACTGGGTGGAGAAAAATGGTTTAACAGTATGCTTCATCCCTTCATTTGTATCATCATTAAGGTTTGTGAATAAGGGTTTCCATTGCTTTGGAAGTGAACTGTTATCTATAGCGTAGCCGTGATTTTGAGAGGTAATATAGGCATTATTTGTTCCTGTAAGCATTACAGGCTGATTATGGCTGCGATGACCGTATTTCAATTTATATGTATCTGCACCGGCAGCAAGGGCCATTAGCTGGTTACCCAGGCAAATACCGTATATCGGCAGTTCACGTTTATATTCCATGCTTAGGGATTGTATCGTCTGTATGCACATTTTCGGATCACCGGGGCCGTTGGAAATAAATAAACCGTCGTATTCCTCCTTTGAAAGGTCCCAGTCCCAGGGGACAAGGATCACTTTTGCATCACGTTTGATAAGGTTCCGGATTATATTATATTTCACCCCGCAATCAACAAGCAGGATCCTGTATTTTCCGTTGCCATATACTTTTCTTTCTTTGCTGCTTACACGGGCAACAAGGTTTTCCTTGTTCGGGTCGTACCAGTCAATATCTTTATCACCGGTCATGATCTTTCCCAGCATAGCTCCTTTTTCTCGTATGACTTTGGTGAGCTCCCGGGTGTCAATACCATAAATGCCCGGTATATTGAATTCATCAAGCCATTTACCAAGGCTTTTATTGGCATTCCAGTGGCTGTACTCTTCCGTATAATCTGAAATAATCAATCCGGAAATATGCAGAGCATAAGATTCATAGTACTTATACATCTCATACTCAAGTTTATCTTCGGGCACTCCGTAATTCCCGATCAGGGGATAAGTCAATACAAGAATTTGCCCTTTATATGATGGATCAGTAAGGCTTTCGGGATAACCGGTCATAGCCGTATTAAATACCACCTCACCGGAAGCCGGAGTGTAAGATCCAAAAGCTTTTCCGGCAAATTCACTACCGTCTTCAAGAACAAGTTTAATTGAATGATCAGATGTCATTTCAGTGTAAAATCAGGTTATAAAGAATTTTTATCCCTTAACATATTGATAATGTCCCTTGCCTGTTCAGGACTTACTTTTTTGGCAATGATCTTTTTTTCTTTGTCAAGAACAAACATAGTAGGTGTTGATTGGATATCATATGACAGTTTGAATTGATAATCATAAGGGTTCCATGCATTGATCCATCCGTACAATTTATGTTTGTTGACAAAATTTATCCAATCAATTTTTCCTTCCTCACCAAAAAGTGTACTGACCGATATTACTTCAACACTTTTGTCTTTCAATTCATTTGTATATATTTTGTTCATTTTGGGAACAGCTGTTTTACAATGCCCGCAGTCCGCTTCCCAGAAAAGCAGTATGATAAAATCTGTTTCCAGGTCATAAAGATTGAAAAATTTGCCTGCATGGGGATATCTTTTCAATGCCGTGTCATTCTGTGCTTTTGTAAAATGTTCATCCGGAACCCATACCAGTTGAATGTCAGGAGCTTTTTTACCGATTAGCAAAGGCTTCAATTTTTCAACCCGTTCCTTCAGATCTTCAATAAACTTATCGTTACTCCACCATGAGTCGGTGATATAGAATTTTTCTGCAATATGTACCTGAACGGCATCCATACCCATGATCTGACTATTGCCAAAATGATTGAAAAGGGTAATCAGCATGTATCTGAAAAGTGAACTGTCATGCCTGGTACTTTCGATCAGCATATCTGTTTCGGGTATGATAGAATCGGGTATCTGCGGGATGACTTTTGAAATATAATTCATGATTTTACCTTCATAAAGCGGTGTTCTCAAAAGGCGTGGATCTGAAAAGTCAAAGTTATCGAAATAATGCTTTTTGTAATAGCGGTACTGCCATGCGGGATCGGTAATATTACCCTGCTGATCCTTTGGGGGATCAGGTACCTGTATATCAACAGTGGCTTTCAGGAATTTTGAAACAAAAATATCAGGGTAAGCTGAGGCTATTGAATCAATATACCTTATTCTTTCTTTATTAACTGTTTTAAGCTTCTGAGATATGCTTTCTTTTTCTTCATCCGTTTCTGCTGCCTGCAAATTTTGCTGTAATTCCTGTGCGCTGGTTCTCAAATCGCTCATGAACAGCTGAAAATTACGGAACTGAGTATTTTCCTCAGAACCTTTTATTTTCATGTTTTTTATAAATTCAGTTGTATCGGTTTCAAGTGAGAATTTTTGGTCATCTCCGACTATCATTTCAAAATAGGCGGAATTTGGCAGAACAATAAGGTACATTCCTTCCGGTAATTTTTTACTGCCTTTAAATACGGCTATTCCATTATTATTTGTTATGGCCGTATCGTCCACGAGAGTTGTTTTACTTAAATAATGGCCCATAATCAGCGGTTCATCTTTCAGGCCGTTTATTTCGATCCTGATCTCGTATGACTGTGCTAAAAGTGTTTTGCCTGAAACAGACAGGAATAATATCCAGAGCAGAAAGAATAGTTTTTTAGTCATTATTATTCATCTGTTGACTTGTTACACGCCAAAATTAGCCATAAAAACGGGAATAAAAAACATGAAACGAGCATGAACGTTATTAAATAATAATTTCGCGAACAAGAGTTGATATCAGAATAAAGTATAAGTTCTGCAAGGCCAATAAAATAAAAAATTTTTGGGCTCTTATATAGGATAGTATTGTTATTATATATGCCTTCAAAGGGTCAATTGTTTCGAATCGCTTAGGGAGCGGTTCGAAATCACTGTTAGCGCGGAAAAATTAAAATAATAATATTCTATAAAATAGTCAATTTTTATGAATATTTATTTAATATTTTAAACGGGATACGAAAAACCTTATTGAATAGCAACAGGAAAATTTTAACTTTATGACCGGATACCTATATAATAAATGATATGTATTCTTTTACAAAATGTCAGAAGATGATTGCTAAGGGGCTTAAGGATATTAAGCTTGATATTTCACCTGAAGAGCTTTATCAGCCTGTTTCGTATATTCTTTCGATGGGAGGGAAAAGGATACGCCCTGCATTGGTATTGCTTTCAGCCAACTTATTTTCTGATGATATTGCCCTGTCACTAAAACCGGCCATCGGCATTGAGATTTTTCATAATTTCACCCTGATGCACGATGATATTATGGATAATGCTGAGCTAAGAAGGAATAAACTTACAGTATACCATAAATGGGGCTCTGACATTGCGATCCTTTCCGGCGATGTCATGTTGATCATTGCTTTCAGGTACATAGCCGAAAGCGGTTGCAGGAATCAGCCCGCGATCATCAGCCTTTTTAACAGAACGGCTGTCCAGGTTTGCGAAGGCCAACAATATGATATGAACTTTGAAAAAGTAAATCATGTATCGGTGGATGAGTACCTGAAGATGATAAGGTTAAAGACTGCCGTACTGCTTGGCGCCTCGCTAAAGACGGGCGCTTTATCAGCAGACGGGCCTGCAAAGGATGCTGACCTTTTGTATGAATTTGGATTACATATGGGTATGGCTTTCCAGATACAGGATGACCTGCTTGATGTTTTTGCTGATAATGCAAAGTTTGGTAAGAAAAGGGGCGGTGATATTATTTCAAATAAAAAGACTTATTTATTACTTACGGCGCTGCAGGATGCCGGCCCTTCAACCCGTGAAGAATTGCTTTACTGGATCAGCAGCAAAGATTTCGTGCCTGATGAAAAGATCATGGCTGTTAAATCCGTGTATGACAGATTGAACGTTAAGGAAAAGACAGAAGCCAGGATCAGTGAGTATTTTACAATGGCTTTACATGCATTGGAAAGAATAGATGTTCCGGATGAAAGAAAACAGGAACTAAAAAATATTGCATATCAATTGATGGAGAGAACATGGTGATAAAAATAGTATCGCGTTCATGCTGAAAGAAGATGCATGAACGCGATACTATTTTTATTAATACGCTAACTGCTGTGATAAGACATTAAAATGCGCGTTGAACAATTCATCGGCTTTTTCACTGATCTCATCCTGGTTGTATTTTTCCGCGGTTATGGTAATATTGCGCAAAGCCTGTAAATGATAGCGAATTTCATTTTCAATTCCTTGTACGAAATCAGCATCAGTTGAAAGATAATATTGTAAGTGTCTGTCACAGATATCCATATATTTTTCCATAATGTCATTTCCTTTTTCAAAGCGGTTTACCCGGTAATAGGATTCCCCTATACTGACAATAAACATATCATAGGAGATCTTTTCATGAGGTGTTAATTCCATACAGCGGTCGAGTACTTCAACGGCCTTTTCCGGCTTGCCTTCTTCGATCAGGGCATTGGCAAGGCGGTTGAAACGGTGTCTTAATCTAATAATGCTGAATGTACGCAGATGAAAATGATCAAGGTACACATCATCTTCGTTCATACGACCCCAGTCAAATTTCTGTATCATGTTTTCATAAAGAATATCCGTATCGATTCTTCCGTGACTGATTCTGCTGCTTGTTTTTGTTTTTATAGGGACAAGGCGGTAAGCAAGTCCTTCGAGTTGCATATAATTTTCAAGTCCCAGCGCACCCCCATGACTCATAGAGACATAATAGATTGGTCGTTGCCAGTTGTTATTTGCAAGCAGATCAAGCACTATCATTTCTGCCTTGCCAATATTGTTTTGTGAAAATCTCCAGTCGATCGAAGGAAGAATCTCTGAAGCATTTTCAGGCTTAACCGTACCGTTGGCAATCACCTTTGCCGAATCAACCGGTAATCTGAAATTTCGGGTGGGAAGATAGTCGTATTTCTGGCCTGTTCTCGTATTCAGTTTGGTTTGAGGGTTATCGCTGGCAATAAAATCAACAATATCTTTCAGATCTGCCCACTGGTCGGTACGTTCATAAACTGTAACAAGATCCCTGGTACCCATGCGGTATTTGTCAGTGGACATGGATATCGGCAGAGGTTCTGATTCATATGCTTTTCTTTTCATTTGATCAATGTACCAGTCCATGTTCAGCAGCATCAGGTTAACAATACGTACATCGGTTCGTATGCCCTCAACCTCCTGTGCATACCAAAGAGGGAAAGTATCATTATCACCGTTTGTAAATAAGATGGCATTAGGTGCACATGAATTAAGGTAGTTATAGGCTATGGCCCTTGCGGTGTAACGCCCTGACCGGTCATGGTCATCATAGTTTTCAACCGCCATAATTCCGGGAACAGCCAACAGGCAAACCAGAATCACCAGGATCGCGTTAAATTTATTGCGGTATTTTTCACCTATCGTATGGATTATTCCCATAACACCGAGTCCGATCCATATTGCAAATGCATAGAACGAACCTGCATACGCGTAATCCCTTTCACGCGGCTGTTGTGGGTTTTGGTTAAGATAGACAACAATGGCAAAACCGGTCAATATGAAAAGTGATACAACGACCCAGAAGTTTTTTTTGTCCTTATGTGCCTGAAAAGTAAAACCGAGCAACCCTAACAACAGGGGTAAAAAATAATAGGTATTTCTGGCTTCATGGTTTTTTATTTCCTCCGGAAGATTTGACTGGTCACCAAGACGTATTTTATCAATAAAATTAATGCCGCTTAACCAGTTTCCTTCCAGGGGCCCGCCATGACCCTGTATATCGTTTTGACGGCCGACAAAGTTCCACATGAAATACCTGAGGTACATGTGTCCGACCTGGTATTTAAAGAAGAACAACAGATTTTTTCCAAATGACGGGCTGTTTTTGGGATTTGAACGGTCATATACTATATTACCGTTGCGGTTACGGATTACATTTCCGTTTTCATCTCTGCGGGGATGATAAAGATTGCTTTCTTTAAGGTTAGCCCAGTTCATATATACCTGCACGTGTTCAGATTGTGAGCTGTACATGCGCGGGAAAAAGGTAGTAAAATCGTCATCGTACCTGTATGATAATTTCTTGTCGGTTACTTTGTATTTCCCGTCAATTTGTGAATATATCTTTTTGCCTTCTTTCGTGCCAGTCGGCCGGGCATTAAAATACTGGCCGTGCAGAAGTAAATGTTCACCGTATTGTTCACGGTTAAGATAGGAAAGAAGTGAGAAAACATTATCGGGGTTGTTTTCATCTAATGGCGGGTCGGCAAGAGAACGAATAATAATAACAGAATATGAAGAATAACCCAGGATAATCACAGATATACACATCAGGACGGTATTCATAACCACCTGATTCTTTTTTACTGTGTGGTAAATGCCATAGGTCAGGGCAGCAATCAGCAATGCTGCATAAAACAGAACGCCGGAATTATAGGGAAGCCCGAAATTATTTACAAATAACAGCTCAAACTTTGTGGATAACCACACTGTTCCCGGAATGATCATGTACATGATGGCACCAAGAATCAGGATGGATATCAGTAAAGCTTTAATCAACCCCTTAAGGGTGACCCGGTATTTTCTGAAATAAAAGACCAGTACGATTGCAGGTATAGCAAGCAGGTTAAGCAGATGAACGCCAATGGAAAGCCCCATTAAATATGCAATAAAAACAATCCAGCGGTTAGCATTGGGTTTATCGGCTTCGTTTTCCCATTTTAGGATGGCCCAGAAAACAACCGCTGTAAACAGGGAAGAAAGGGCATATACTTCACCCTCGACTGCCGAGAACCAGAATGTATCGGAAAAAGTGTATGCTAAAGCACCAACAATACCGCTGCCGATAATAATTAATACATTTTTGCCTGTCATTTCTTCATTTGAAGGAACCATTTTTTTTGCAAGATGTGTAATGGTCCAGAACAGGAAAAGAATGGTAAATGCACTGGCAAGGCCCGACATTGCATTGATCATCATAGCTACTTTGGTCACATCGCCCGTAAACAGAGAAAAAAAGCGGGCCAGGATCATGAAAAAAGGTGCACCCGGGGGGTGTCCCACCTGGAGCTTATAAGCACTGGCAATAAATTCGCCACAATCCCACAGGCTTGTGGTAGGTTCAATGGTCATTAAGTAAGTGACTGCCGCTATAAGAAAGACGATCCAACCTGTAAGGTTATTGTAAAATGTATATTTTTTCATGTGATTCATTTACAAGGTAGTTGCATTCTGATTTACGGCAACGAATTTACTATTTTTTATTTTTCTACCCTAATAAATACTTTACCCGTGTTATTTATGAGATATGAAATGGTTACAGGAGATCCTGGATTTTGGATTGCCTGAAAATAATATATTGCTGTATCAAATGATTAACATAGCATCACCGTATGATCCAAAGCGGTATTTTTCCTTAATGGCAATATTATATGCTTTGAAAAGAAATTCATACCCTGCAAAAGCAGAAACCATCATCAGTAATGTTGACAAGGGTAAGTGAAAATTAGAGATCATTCGTGTGGGCACTCTGAATTCATAAGGAGGAAAAATGAATTTATTTGTCCAGCCGTCGAATGGTTTAAGGTAGCCCAACGTGGAAACGGAACTTTCAAGAGTACGTAAAACGGTTGTTCCTACAGCACAAATTTCTTTTCTGTTATCTTTTGCCCGGTTTACAATTTCAGCAGCTTTTTCTTTTATAATAATTTGTTCCGAATCCATTTTATGTTTTGTAAGGTCTTCTACATCAACGGTTCTGAAATTACCCAGACCCACGTGCAACGTGATCTCAGCGATGTTAACGCCCTTGATCTCAAGTCTTTTTAGCAATTCCCTGCTAAAATGGAGTCCGGCAGTAGGAGCTGCAACCGCTCCTTCGTGTTTGGCAAAAATAGTCTGGTATCTTTCCCTGTCTTCGGGCTGGACTTCGCGTTTGATAAACTTGGGTAAGGGAGTTTCGCCCAATCTGTAAAGAGTTTTTTTGAATTCGTCATAGTCACCGTCAAACAGAAATCTGAGCGTCCTGCCCCGGGATGTAGTGTTATCAATAACTTCAGCAACCAATATATCATCCTCGCCAAAATAGAGTTTATTTCCTATCCGTATTTTTCTTGCCGGATCAACCAGCACATCCCACAGACGCTGTTCCCTGTTTAATTCCCTGAGCAGGAATACTTCGATCTCAGCACCGGTTTTTTCTTTATTTCCGTAAAGACGGGCCGGGAATACTTTAGTGTTATTGAACACCATGGCATCTCCATCATGGAAATAATCAATAATTTCCTTAAATACTTTGTGCTCAATTTTCTGATTTTTCCGGTTAAGGACCATTAATCTTGATTCATCCCTGTTTTCAACAGGGTACTTGGCGATCAGTTCATCCGGCAAATCATACTTGTATTGCGACAGCTTCATTTTATTATGTATTTTGGTTTCAAAAAATTAAATTCATTAATATACGTTTGCTAATTCTGTTTGTTGCGTTTAATTCAATGATCTGAGAAAGGTATCAACAGTGAAAGCATCTTCTATCCTGTAATTACCGATGGCTGTTCTTTTAAGATCTGTCAGATGGGCTCCCGATTTTAATTCTGTACCCAAATCCCGTGCAAGAGAACGAATATAAGTTCCTTTGCTGCATTCAACCTTTATTGTAAGAAAAGGAAGTTCAAAATGTGTAATTTCAATTGAATATATATGTACCCTTGATGTTTTAAGGTTTACTTTTTCTCCTTTACGGGCATATTCATATGCACGGATACCATTTATATTTTTTGCTGAAAACAGCGGTGGCAATTGATCTATACTTCCAACAAATTTTCCAGTTGAATGTTGAATTTTATCAATTGTAATATGTTCAACAGGATATTTTTCATCAACTTTTGATTCAAGATCGAATGAAGGGGTGGTTTCCCCGAGTTTCAATGTTGCAATATATTCTTTTTTATATTCCTGCAATTCAGAAATTTTTTTTGTTGCTTTTCCTGTACAAATAATAAGTAATCCTGTTGCCAGCGGGTCAAGGGTTCCCGCGTGCCCGACCTTGATCTTACGAAGACTGAATTTTTTTTGCAGTGTATAGCGCACCTCTTTCACGATACTAAAAGATGTTTTTTTGTAAGGTTTATCAAAAAGTATTGTTTTCCCTTCAATAAAATCCTGTGCTTCAGGTTTTTCCGGCATATTTTTATGTTCCAAGCAAAATAGTTATTATTCCAATAACAGCACAATACAGGGCAAACCAGATCAGCTTGCTTTTCTTCACCAGTTCGATCATCCATTTGCAAGCCAGCCACCCGGTAAAGAATGCCGCGATAAATCCGACAAGCAAAGGTATAGTATCTACCGATCCTTTACTGAATTCTCCTGAAAAAATATCAAGAAGATTTTTCCCGATTATCGGGACAAGAACCATCAGGAATGAAAATTTGGCCACATTTTCTTTCCCGTTGCCTAACAGTAATCCGGTTGAAATGGTTGCTCCTGACCTGGAAATGCCCGGCAATACGGCAAATGCCTGTGCTATTCCTATGATAAATGAATCAAAAAATGAAATTTCAGGTTTCCCTTTAACCCGTGCAAAATAAGTTAATGTAAGTAATGTAGCTGTGATCAGTAACATATATCCTACAAAAGTAAGATTTCCTGAGAAGAAGGATGAAATGTACGATTCAAGAAAAAGTCCTGCTATAAGTACGGGTATAAAAGAAACAAGAAGTTTGGCCAGGTAGCGGTTCGAATCATTCCACTTCAGAGCAAATGAGCCGTTAAATAATTTTTTCAATTCACCGGCAAAAACTACGATGGTGCTGCATACGGTGGCGCCATGTATGACTACCGTGAAGGATAATTCTTCCCGGATATCTATTTGAAGGAGTGCTTTACTTAACTCAATGTGCCCGCTGCTGCTAACGGGTAAGAATTCAGTAAGTCCCTGTAGAATTCCCAGGATCAGTGCCTGAAGCCAGCTCATAATAGTTTTTTGAAATTAAACGGAGAAATGATTTTGTCGGTCAGCTTAAGTCGGTCTGCTGTTTTTTCGGTTTTTTCATTATAGCATAGATTTCAAAAATAAAACCAAACAAAACAATTAAGGGAGCAATAGTGATCCGGCGTGTTGAAAAGATTTCTTCTCCGTTAAACACAGTAGGATCTTCCGATTTACCCCCTAACATAAGTATAAAACCGATTACGATGATCGCGAAACCAATGAGAATAAGAATGTAATTTTCTTTTCTGAGGGCAAATTCCGGTTTTTCCTGAGTGACTTTTTTCCTTGCCATAAGTTATATTTAAGAGTATAATTGATCGGTTTTAATATTAAGATATTTGTTCACTGCTAAATAAGTTGATATCCAGTTTATTATTATTCCCAGGACAAATATGGAAGTGAACAGCAGAATCAACAATTTAAAATCCTGAAAATTGATAATTTCTGACAGTTCACTTTGTGCTGTATAGATTAATCCTGTAAGCAAAAGAATTGCAAAAAACGCACCAACGGCTCCTAACACAATACCCTGCCTAAGGAAAGGTTTGCGAATAAATGAATGATTGGCACCAACCAGGTGCATGGTACGAATAAGAAAACGTTTTGAATATATGGATAAGCGTATAGTATTATTAACAAGCGCAATGGCAATCAGAAATAATAAGGCGCTGAACACCAGGATGACAAGGCTTATTTTTTGAACATTGTCATTTACAAGATGAATGAGTGATTCCTGGTAGGCCACTTCAGTGATCTGAGGAAAACGTTGTAGGTCATTCTCAATTACCGTGATGCTGTCAGGATTGGCATAACCGGCATACAGCTTAACGTCAATGGAGGGTGTAAGGGGGTTAAATCCAAGTATATCAATAAAATCCTCTCCAAGTTCTTTCTGAAAATCTACTGCTGCTTCCTCTTTGGTGATATAACTGGTTTCTTTTACATAGTTTCTTGCATCAAGGGATTTTTGAATGTGAAAAACATCAGCTTCCTTAACATCTTCTTCAAGGAAGACCGTAAAACCAATATTTTCTTTTACATAATCAGATAGTTTCCTGGTGTTTAATAACAGTAAGCCTATCAATCCCAACATGAATAATACCAGTGAAATACTGATGGTGGAAGTAATATAGGAACTACGTAACCTTCGTTTTGTGATCTTTTGTTCTTTTCTTGCCATACACCCGGTTAAAAGCCATGCAAATATAAATATTTTTATAGCTGAACTCTAATGATCTGACGGATAAATTTGCTTTTTGATGTTCGGACCTACTTTTTTCTACAGCAAAAAAAGTCAGCAAAAAGATCGATCTTTCACTAAAATCGCTTGAATACGTCAGACTTCCTTCTGCCATAGACTAGTCACGGATAACATGGTTACTTTATAGGTTAGGATAATCTTATTTTAGTATGCCATCCCGCGGGCTGGGGTTTCGAACTGCCCGCAAGGCAGTTCGACCTTCTTTTTTGTCTTCTACACAAAAAAGAAGGCAAAAAAAGTCACCGTTCCATAAAAGTCACTGGATTTGCCACGGAAGATTTTTTCCCCGCGGAACCCAAACTCATTCTTCCCTCGTCGTCGCTCGGACAGGGTTCCTCCAATGCCCCGCAACGAAAACCTTCTTTGAAATCTTTCGCGATTTTTCTGAGACGGACCCCGCTACTGCATAACTTAATGCTATAATATCATTACCCAATTATACGGATCTTCTTCATCACCAGAATGCAGGCCGGAAAGTTTTTTGAATAGTTTTGTGCTGATCTCACCCGCTTTGCCTTCTTTGCAGTATGAATATATTTTATTTGTGCCAGGATCCACAATTTTTCTAATTGGTGTAATAACTGTAGCTGTGCCACAGGCGCCTACTTCATCAAATTCTTCAAGTTCCTCAACGGGTATTTTCCTTTGTTCCACCTCCATGCCTGAATCTTTAGCCAGTTGCATAAGGCTCTTGTTGGTTATGGATGGAAGAATGGATTTGGAATCAGGTGTGATGTATTTATTGCCTTTTATGGCAAAGAAGTTTGCAGGCCCGCATTCATCAATATATTTCTTTTCTTTTGCATCAAGGTATAATCCTGCTGCAAAACCTTGTTCGTGGGCTTTTTCTGTTGGGATCAGGCTTGCTGCATAATTGCCACCAACCTTAAGATGACCGGTACCCAAAGGAGCTACACGGTCATAATCCCTGATAATGAGCATATCTACAGGTTTAAAACTATCCTTAAAGTATGGGCCAACCGGAGTAGCAAATATTATAAACAGATATTCTTTTGAAGGTTTTACACCAACTTGAGGTCCTGTTCCTATTAATAATGGGCGTATATACAGAGAAGCCCCCGATCCGTATGGCGGAATGAATTGTTCATTCAGTTTCACAACTTTTTTCATTGCATCAACAAACAGGTCCAGGGGGACTTTGGGCATTATAATACCTTCCGCGGAAATCTCCAAACGCTTTGCATTTTCTTCAGGCCTGAAAATTCTTATTTTACCGTTTTTCCCTTTAAAAGCTTTTAAACCTTCAAATGATTCCTGACCGTAATGGAGGCTGGTGGCAGCCATATGCATTATAATAAACTCGGATGATGATACTTCCAATTTACCCCATTCCCCATTTTTATAATAACAACGGACATTGTAATCAGTTTTCTGGTATGCAAAGGGCAGTTTTCCCCAATCTGTATTTTCCATATAATTCAGATTAATTTTACCCAAAAATAAGCGTTTAGCGTCATTAAAACAATTACCTTTATCAGTTTATATGTTATTAAGATAAATTATTTGCAGGTAATAAGATCAGATAATTTGTTAAACTATAAATTAATTACTCATAAATTATATAACCCTGGAGAATACTTTTACGTTAAATAAGGCGTTTTATTTTTGTTTTTAATAATATTTTTAAAATTTTGCGTATTTGAAGTATTTCGAGTATAATTGTTATTTCATAACGAACTCAAAGCAAACAGCCCATGGAAGAGCATCAAAAATTAATTCTGGCTACCTGGGATTTCACCGAAAAATCTGAATATGCATTGCTTCATGCAATAAACATTGCACGTGGCTTGCGTCATGAAATTGGTCTTATTCATATTGTAAAAAAGACCTCTGAAATACCCGCGGTTGAAATCCAAATGAATGAAATTATCAAATCCAAATTCAATATTGACCCTCTTCCCCGTTATTTTATCAGGGAAGGTTCAATATTTCATACAATTGGTGATATTTCCGACGAAGTGAATGCACGGATGGTTATTATGGGAACTCATGGTATTAAGGGAATGCAGAAATTAATGGGAAGCTGGGCACTTAAAGTGATCGCCAGTTCAAAATGTCCCTTTATCACTGTTCAGGCCCCGCCTCGCAGTGACTCATACAAAAATATTGTGATCCCTATCAATTACAGGAGAGAAAATAAAGAAAGTGTGAATTGGGCATATTTCTTTTCAAAGTATTTTCATGCGCGTTTTCATATTTACCAGGCTCACCATACCGATACAAATTTTGTTAAAGGAGTGGAATCGAATATTTTATTCCTGACAAAGTTTTTTAAGGCGAAAAATATTCAGTATGACCTTCATGTTGCTTCCGGGAAGGAAGAATATGTTAAGGAGGTAATGGAATTCTCCACTGAAAATAATGCTGACGCGATATTAATAATGACAACCAAAAGCATAGGACTTACGGATTATATGCTGGGTGCACAGGAGCAATATATCATTGCCAATGACCAAAAGATACCGGTTATTGCCATTAATCCCCAACCGCTTAAGCTGGGTGGTGGATTCCGGGCCGGTGGGGGATGATATTTTTACAAATATAAAATAATAAAAACAAGGACATTGTCCTTGTTTTTTTATTTTATTAACTATTATATAAAATGAAACTTATTTTTGCTACAAACAATTCACATAAATTCACGGAGATAGTTGATATGCTTGATCCGGGGATAGAACTATATAATCTTAGGGATATGGGTTTTTCGGGCAGCATTCCGGAAACCCACGATACTTTGGAAGAAAATGCCATTGAAAAGGCAGATTTTATTTATAATAAATACGGGATAAATTGCATTGCAGATGATACCGGCTTATTGATCGATGCATTGAAAGGCGAACCGGGTGTTTACTCAGCGCGTTATGCAGGGGATAACTGTTCTTTTGAAGATAACATCAATAAGGTACTTGTAAAAATGAAAGGTGTTAAAGACCGTCGGGCACGATTCCTCACGATTATTGCTCTTGTTGAAAATGGTAAGGTGCGTTTGTTTAAAGGAACGATAGAAGGTGAAATAATAAAAGAAAGACGAGGAGACAGGGGCTTTGGTTATGATTCCATATTTTTTCCTGCAGGATATACAAAGACTTTTTCAGAGATGGGCACGGAGGAAAAGAATAAAATATCTCACAGGGCACGGGCATTTAAGAATTTGGTGGATTATCTGAACAATAAATAGTGTCCGTCAATAAAATTGGCAAAATGTTTAATTTTGGCTTATCATTACATAATAAGTTTTTATTTTATCCGTATTTACATGTATATTCTTTAAATCATGGCGTTCAGGGCATATTATCTCAGATTGTTCATTATTTTCCTTACATGGCCGGTTTTGCATTCACAGATACCCAATGGTGCATGGCGTGATCATTTGCCTTATAGCAGGGCAAAACATATTGCTGAAGTTGAAGACAAGATCTTTTGTTCAACAAACGGAGGCTTGTTTTCTGTTGATAAGCGCGATAACAATATTCAGAAGTATACGAAAATTGAAGGCTTGTCGGATGTGGAAATATCCGTAATTGAATACGACAACTCAAGCAAAACATTGATTATTGCTTATACTAACGGTAATATTGATTTGATCAGAAATGATTCGATAATTAATGTCCCCGGTATTAAATTGAAGTTGCTGCAAAGTGAAAAAATCATCAATTCCATATTAATTTCAGGCAATATTGCTTATTTGGCCTGTGGTTTTGGCGTTGTTGGATTGAATATTGATAAGGCTGAAATAAAAGACTCCTATTTGTTTGGTGATAATGGTTCGTATATATATGTAAATGATCTGGCTTCTGACGGAGATTATATATATGCGACCACACGGCAGGGGATTTATAAGGCTTATCTTCAAAGTCCCAATCTTGTTGACTATTCATACTGGAACCGCATGGATACTATTTCCTTTTATGATAATGAATTTAAATCGATAGTCTGGTATAATAATAAGTTATTTACATATTACCGTAATCCTTCAACGAATTTTGATGATATTATTGTTGTTGATGGTGAAAACCGGGAGGTTTGGCAACATGATTTTAATACATATTATAAGTCAATAAGTGTTCATAACGGTTATTTGTCGGTATGTTCGGACTATAAAAATTATTTTTATAATACAGCTGAAGAACGCATTGGTGAGGTTGGGGTTTTGTATCCCATGCACGGCATTATTGATAGTGATAATAATTTATGGACAGCCTCTAATGAAGATGGATTAAGTAAAAATCAGGTTTCGGGAGGCCGGTCGGTTTATGTACCCGACGGACCGGCATACCGTGATGTGGGCCACCTGAGTATGACAGGCCGTGATTTGTGGGTTGCAGCAGGTAATGAAGCAAGTAAATACAAAAGAAGAGGAGTTTATTCATTCATTGACGGGAAATGGGAAAGCTATAACCACAATAATTTCCCAATATTAGACAGTGTATTGAATATTAGTAAGATAGCAATTGACCCTGTTCAGAAAAATCATATTTTAGGTGGTTCAAATGGTTATGGGATTGTTGAGATTCTGGATGGTGAAGTAATAAATCTTTTTGACCATACCAATAGTATATTAAGAAACATTGAAGGATATGATAAGGGATACATCTGGGTAAACGGACTGGATTTTGATGATCAGGGAAAGCTTTACGCGGTTGTTTCAAATATTGAAGACCCGGTATATATTTTACATCCGGATGGTAAATGGGAAAATTTAAGTTTTGACAGTGACATTTTTGGATTTGATAACGAAACAGGTGAATTGCTGATCACTTCAAACGGATATAAATGGTTACTGGCAACCCGGAAAGGAATATTTATTTTTGATGATTCAAACGATGCAATTCGTGAAAGGATGATAACTGTATCCAATCAGGAAGGTGATATTATTGATCGCCTATATTCAATAACCGAAGATCTTGAAGGCAATATCTGGGTAGGGACAAATAAGGGTCCTGTTGTTTATTATAATCCTGTTTCAGTTCTGGATGATGAAACAATCACCGGATACCAGGTTAAAATTGCCAGAAAGGATGATTCGGGACTGGCTGATTTTTTGCTGGATAATGAAAAGATTAATGACATTGCCATTGACGGTGCAAACCGGAAATGGTTCGCTACGGAAAATTCGGGTGTTTTTTTAATGTCGGAAGACGGGAAAGAAGAAGTTCATCATTTTACCTCGGAAAATTCCCCCCTGTTTTCAAATAATGTGTTGAGCATTAGTGTTGATCATACGAGCGGTGAGGTTTTTTTCGGAACGGGAAAGGGATTGATATCCTTCATGGGCCATGCGACGAAGGGTGGAAACGATTTTGGTAATGTGTATGTGTATCCCAATCCAGTGCGGGAAGATTATCACGGGGATATTACTGTTACCGAACTGGCAGCAAATGTTAATGTGAAAATTACCGATGTAAGCGGTAATCTTGTATATGAAACCCAAGCCCTTGGCGGACAGGCTGTTTGGGATGGAAATAATTTTGCCGGTGATCGCGTTAATACGGGAGTCTACCTGGTTTTTTGTTCTAATGATGATGGTAGTAAGACATTTGTTACCAAGTTGCTCTTCATTCATTAATTAGTGTTTGTCCATAATGTCCGATATCCGCGTTGCTGCTCACATTTTGAATCCTCAAATACTTTAGTATACCGCGGTTTAAAATGTTTTTCACAACGTGTTTTATTTTTAAAGGTGTTCAAGAGCTCACTTTTATAATAAGTTCTTTAACTCATTTAAAAGTGTTCCAAAACTCACTTTTAAATGAGTTCAAGAGCTCACTTCGTTCGGTTCACGCGCCTTGATCTCGAACATTCTGAACAAACACTAAGACTTTATGAACAGACACATGACCATTTAAAAATTTGAGCTTATAGACTGATCTAATTAAGAACTTTACCTATGATTGGCAAAACACGGGGTATTGTACTGCATCATTTAAATTACCGTGAATCAAGCATTATTGCCTGTATTTATACTGCCAGCCATGGCAGGCAATCTTATATCATTAACAGTGTAAGAAAGAGCAGATCGAAAATAAGAATGAATCTGTTCCAGCCGCTTACAAGGCTTGATATGGATACATATTACAATCCCGGCTCCCGGCTTCAAAGGCTGAAGGAGATCAGGCCTGCCGAAATGTTGAGGTCAATCCCTTTTGATATGGTGAAAAGTACAATTGCCTTATTTCTTGCAGAAATATTATATAAAACATTACGTGAAGAGGAAAGAAATCCTGTGCTCTTTGAGTTTCTTGACAGTTCTGTGCAGGTTCTTGACATGACCGATGAAGGTATAGTGAATTTTCATCTGGTTTTTTTATTGCATTTGTCCCGTCACCTTGGCATATATCCTGATGAGGAAACCCTGGTTCACGCAACCGATCACCCGGAGCTGAAGGAAACTATCAAATATCTTCAGGCACAATCATATAATAATTTGGGTTTAATAAGACTAAATCAGTCTTTGCGCAGGGAAATCCTCGACTGGCTGGTAAGCTATTATTATTTTCAGCTTGACGGCATGGGTAAAATTAATTCTCTTTCCGTACTAAAAGAGATTTTTGACTAACTTATTATTCCCTGACGGTCGTTAAATCGCTGAGCTAAGTTAGCTGTCACCCAAAAAGTCAGCAAAAAAGGACAAATGTTTTTTGCGAATGCAGTATTGTCGAATGTGATTTAGTGCACTTCTCAAACTTTTGACTATCTGGTTTTAACCACAAAACTGCAATATCGAAAAGCTAAAGCAAACTAAGCAGTTGAAAACACAATATTAAAAAGGTCATTGAAATTGGATATACAGTGGCATAAGCAAACTGTACGGCATTTTTATTACTGAATGAATCGGCGGTGGCGAGTCCGGGCGTGCTGGTCAGCGCACCCGTGAATAAGCCAATGCTGACTTCTTTGTCAATATGGAACAGGGGAATGATCAGGTAGCTTAACAGGGATCCTGTAAATATCAGTATCAAAGAAAATAAAACCAGTTGCAGTCCGTTTTTCCTGAAAGAATGAATAAATCCCGGACCTGCCTGCAGTCCCACGGTGTATATAAAAAGCAATAAGCCTATATATTGCAGGCTGTCATTGATCTGAATGCCAAAGTAACCAAATAATAATGCAACGAAAATTATTCGTAAACGTCCAGTGATATTCCTTTGATCTTAATTCGTCCGATAAAGAATCCCAGGGCGATTATGAAAAATAATGCCAGATAATTGGTCATCACGGTCTATTCAATTTATAACAAGAGGCAAATATAAAAATATCCCGGGATAATGTAATATAAGGTTTATTCGTCTCCCATCTCAAATTTGTAACGTGCAGCGCGAAGTTCGAATTTTTCCATTTCCAGTGCAGTAGACCAATCAACCCTGGATGTGTACTTATTAATCAGTTCAACCTTACAGCTGGCACAAATAATATCGGTTGTCAGATTTTTATTACACCTAATGCATTTTTTCTCCTTCGCGATTCCTTTTCTTTTATCCATTGGTTATGGTTTTTCATTAGTATGATACGAAAAAATCGTTTTTTAGTTGCGATAAAAGTCCATAAATCCATTGATAATCCTGAGTTTCCTCATGATTAAGGATATGCAGAAAAAAAAAGAGGCACCTGGTATGGTGCCTCCCTGAAATATCATATTATTAGAGTTTGTCAACAAACACTATGAGTTTATTGACAGACACTATTTATGATTGTTTTTGTTAAAGTTTTTAATAAACAAATCCAGTGCCATTGTCATTGATGGAGCCTGAGGTAAGGGAGCTTTAAGATCAAGTCTCAGGCCGGCTTCTTTAACAGCTTTTGCTGTAGATTCGCCAAATGATGCAATTTTTATATTATTTTGCTTAAACTCAGGAAAATTTTTAAGTAATGAACGTATCCCTGACGGACTGAAAAAAACCAAAAGATCATAGTTAATTGCAGCAAGATCTGAAAGGTCACTGCTAACGGTACGGTATAAAATGGCTTTAGTATATTTCAGGTCGTTTTTACTCAGTAACAAGGGTATTGTTTTATTGTGCTGATCGGATAAGGGAACAAGAAAATTTTCATCTTTGTGTTTATTGATCACATCGAAAAGCTGGGGGAATTTACCGGGCCCTATAAATATTTTCCTTTTACGGTAAATAATATATTTTTGGAGGTAATAAGCAACCGATTCAGAAACACAGAAATACTTCATCGAATCAGGAACGGTAATTCTCATTTCTGAACACATGCGAAAAAAATGATCAATAGCGTTTCGGCTCGTGAAGATTACTGCAGAATGGTCCAGCATATTTACTCTTTGTTGACGAAAATCTTTTGCAGAAATTCCTTCAACATGAATAAATGGTCTGAAATCGATCCGTACATTATTTTTTTCGGCTAAATCAAAATAGGGTGATCTGTCTGATTTCGGTTCTGGCTGGGAAATTAAAATTCTTTTAATTTTCATACTTGCAATTCCTTCGTTTAACCGCTTCTAACCCAATGAGTTTAAAAATTTTATTCCTAACAAAACAGGCAAAATTTCAAGGGTACAAAGGTACAAAATCAAATAGAAAATAAAAACATCTTTTTTGATTATTATCTGAAATCCCCTGATTATCTTTAGAAATAATCCGGCTAAAAGCATGATTGCACAAAAAATAATGACTGTATTTTTTATATTGTATGGTATGTATATCAAGGCAATGACAAAAGGAAGAAGAAAAACAGCAAGGTTTTTATTGATAAGGAATATATTATGTATGTATTCATTAAAAATGGCGGAACTGTTGAAAAAAAACCCTACGAGTTTTAATGATAAATATCTGAACAACAGTATTAGGAGAATAACAGAAGAAATGATCAGCCAGGCCGAAAAGCCCTTGTAACTGAATATTTTCAGATTGTAATAATCCAGGACCAGCAATATAAACAAGCTTAGCACAATACCATAAAGAAGATTTAATATTATCGAGATACGGTAGTACAGTATGTTCTTTGAAACAAACAACCTGAAAGAGATCTGATAGCTTTTGACTGCATTAATCGTTGCATTTAGTGATTTGCCGAAACGTATTTTAAGCCATAATAACAAAAGGATACAACCAACGGCAATTCCCAGCATCCATTCTTCATTATTAGGTATATCCCGTGTAATGACAGGATAATCCGCGGATTTCCGGTAAGAGGATGTGTTTTCTTCAACCAGTACGGGCCCTTTTGTTAAAAGTACGGAGGAATCGGAATAAAGATTAAAGTTTACAAAGTCGATCTCCTTTTCAGATTGGGCATCTTCATTTTTAGCAAGCGTATCCGGGGCAATGCTTGTTCCCGGTTTTGTTGTTTCATTGAATTGGCCGGGAGCAGGTGCTGTTGTTTTTTGTTTGGTGTCCGGGGGAATTGCAGGGCCGGGTTTGATTTCCTGTTTTGCAGGTATTACCGTATCGCTTATAACTGAATCATCTTTATGAAGAGAATCAGAAGTTATATCTTTGGAAAGCGAATGTTCCGGCAGAGTATCATTATCAGTTGATACTGCCAGAGAGTCTTTTTTCTGATTGAGTTGAGATGTATCCTGAAAAGCCGTAAAACAGATGTTTCCCATAGATCTCTGTTACTGGTGTTAGATTCTCATTTCAAAAATACAAAATATCCTGCTTTTTACCTTTAATGCTATATGAAATATCTGATAATATTTTATTGGCAAGACGGCTGGCTCCAATGCGAAAAAAGGATGGCTGAAGCCATTCTTTACCTGCCGTCTCACGAAGGATAATATAATATTTCCAGGCATCTTCTGTTGTGGAAATTCCTCCTGCAGCCTTGATCCCTTTTCGTATGCCATATTCTTTGTAAAAACGTACAATCGTATTGGTCATAATATAAAAGGCTTCCGGTGTGGCAGCAGGAGTGAGCTTACCTGTTGAGGTTTTAATAAAATCCGCACCTGCTTCAAGGGCTAGTTGAGCGGCTTCCTGAATAGCAAGGCCTGAGGGAAGTATACCGGTTTCAAGTATCACCTTCAGTTTCAGATCTCCCATTATTGATTTTAATGACCGTATTTCTTCCTCCACTTCTCCTGTTTTGCCCGAGAGGAATTTACCCGCCGGCAAAACAATATCCGCTTCAACGGCGCCCTGTTCAACCGCGAGGCGTGTTTCAAGTTTTTTTACTTCGGCAAAGGATTGTGCGGAAGGGAAAGATGCCGAAACAGCAGCTATTTTAATTCTTGTATCTTTGAGATGGTATTTTGCAGCTGAAACAAGATTTGGATAGATGCACAGCGCTGCAACATTGTTCATTTGCGGAAAATGTGATGAAAAGCTGTTTAATTTCCTGCATATCGACGCAATTCTGCTGTCCGAATCATCCGTGTTTAATGATGTAAGATCGATATAGGAAAACAGCTCATTTAACAGAGCATAGTCAGGAGTTAAAATATTTTGTCTGATAATATTATTTACCTCTTTTTGTGCCTCCTGAATTGTCATTATTCCTTATTTTTTGTATCAATGAAAAGGGTTACCGGGCCGTCATTTATGAGTCTTACCTGCATGTTTGCTCCAAAAACACCTGTTTTTACGGTTTTTCCGGTAGCCTCGGAAAGCCGGTTAATAAATAAATGGTAAAGGGGAACAGCAGTTTCCGGCCTGGCTGAACGGATATAACTCGGACGATTGCCCTTTTTTGTGCTGGCATGAAGGGTAAACTGACTGACCACCAACACCTCACCTGAGACTTCACACAGCGAAAGGTTCATTAACCCCCGGGGGTCGTTAAAAATTCTCAAACGTGCTATTTTCCTGCTGAGCCATTGTATATCATCCCCGTTATCATTTTCTTCGATACCGATAAAAATCAATAATCCGTGGGTGATCTGTGCCGTGTCTTTCTCTTCGATAAAAACGGAAGCTTCCTTTACACGCTGAATGATTGCTCTCACTATGCTTGTTTTTGACCTTCAAAAATAGTAATTATATTTGAAAGGGATGATATGTGATTCTGCGTCCCCTCGACCCCCGCTGCATCGGTTTACAGGGAGTTCCTGGAATAGCGGCAGATAATAATGCCGGCAGGGGAGCTATCGTATCTTTTTTATTAATCACACGTAATATTTGTATGATATTTTCTAATAGAAGCAGATTGAATCTTCCCACATCCTTATTATTGCTGTTCTGGCTGATCTTATTGCATTTACCGGGAGACTGTCAGAAGATAGTAAGGGAATATTCCAGGGAAGAAGCCGAATTGATGGCCGATAGCCTGGATAGCCTGTACGGGTACAGAAAGGGTCTTATTAATGAATTTTCACTTTCAGCACTGGTGGCACTTAGTTATTATCCGGAGCTGGATTCTACTAAAATTGATTTCAAATATAAAAAGATCAGGACAATTATGGTTGCCAGGCCAAAGTTGCATTGTCTGTTTTTTAAAAAGGAAAACCGTCCGTATCAGATTATTATCAATAAATCAAAAACCTTTAGGGATTCGCTGTTTGTTAATATGAGCTTTAACGGTAAAACTGGAATAATGGGGCATGAACTCGCGCATATATATGATTATTCAGACCGGTCAGTGCTTGGTCTTATATGGTTTGGTATAAAATATATGTTGTTCAGCAAAAGGGAAATCGAAAGATATACAGACAGGATAGCTATTGAGAGAGGACTTGGTTGGCAGTTATACGATGCATACAGTTATATACATAATAATCAGCAGGGTCTTCCGGAAAAATACATAAAAAACAAAATGGAATATTATTTGAAGCCGCGGGAAATTATCAGGGAAACAGAGAAGAGTATGAATTTATACGGTCCGGACTGATCCTTTTTCAGGATTTGGAAATATAGCGGGCTGCAAAAAGTAAAAAGAACTACCTTTGCCGTTGGGTTTTTAAATTAAAACGAATGAAACCCTCACCATTAAGAGAGTTTAAAATATGAAGTACAAAGACAAAAAGACATGAATATTTTTGTAACCAAGTGATTGGTGAGGCAACAACCGATCCCGCGTAAGCGGGAGAGCTCGTGAACACCATTTAAAATAAACAACAGGTGAACAAAAACCACCAACTTTGATTAAACGAAATAACAAATTAATTACTAATAACTT
>Ga0307422_1000164_pt1 | contig 38367 bp, 35 predicted proteins | sample SalMarWE160290MG_FD_202153 | JGI IMG/M metagenome (GOLD analysis project Ga0307422, IMG submission 202153) | Salt marsh sediment microbial communities from the Plum Island Ecosystem LTER, Massachusetts, United States - WE1602-90 | ecosystem: Environmental > Aquatic > Marine > Intertidal zone >...
CCACTCAGGGAAGACGCATCAGAATTTTCACCATCTATAATTTTTTTTATATCCGAAGCTAAAAGATAAATTTTTTCATAATTTTTTAAAACCCTTGCTTCATTTTCTAAAATCTTTTCTTCATCCTTTTTAATATTTAATTTTGTAATCTCTTCATATTTGTAATTTAAATCTTTTAAACTCTCTTCTTTAACTTTATTTAGTTCCTTGAGTTTTTTTAATCCATTTTCTCTTAGAGAATATTCTTCCAGGCTTTTAGAATAATTTTTTTTTGCAACCGATATTCTGTCACCTCCGAAACTGTCAATTATTTCCAGATGCGTACTATAATCAAGCAAATACTGGTGGTCGTGCTGTCCATGAATATCAATAAAAAATTCACCCAATTTTTTTAAATTACCAACTCTGGTAAAGATTCCATTGATAAACGCTCTATTTTTCCCATCCCTGTTCACTTCCCTGGTTATAACTACATCATCACATTCCTTTTCATTTTCAATAAATTTTTCCGATAACAAGAAATTTGCAGCCAGAATGCTGCTTTTAAAGTCAAAATACCCCTGAACCATCAGTCTATCCTCGCCATCCCGTATTAAATCAGCATCCGAACGCTCACCAATCAATAGATTAATTGCTTCAATTATTAGAGTTTTACCGGCACCGGTTTCACCGGTCAAAACATTTAAACCTTTTTGAAACCTTATTCTGACATCGTCTATTATGGCGAAGTTTCTTACCTGTAATTCCTTAAGCATATTTTAATACAAGTATCCCCTGATTAAATTCTCTCAATAAACTTTTCCCTGAAAACTTTAAAGAAAATATTTCTGTTAAATGTTATAGATTTTAATTTCAACTTTGACTTTTTTACCTCAAATATATAATCAGATTCTATTTTAAAAGGTATTGTTCTTCCGTCTACGCTTACACTATCTTCCGGGTTCCTTGAACTGGTTATTATTTCTATTTTATTTTCAGGGTTTAAAATGATGCTTCTATTTAACAGAGTGTGAGGACATATAGGGGTAATAATTAAAATCTCGCTTTTTGGTTCAACTATAGGGCCTCCTGCTGAAAGCGAATATCCTGTAGAGCCCGTAGGCGTAGAAATAATCAATCCATCAGACCCGAATTCTTTTATTGATATTTCATTTACCATAATTTCAAATCTTATTATTTTACCCAGAATAGACCTGTTTATTGCAAATTCATTTATTGCTAGTTCCGGAAGTCCTGTGTTTCTAACCGCTTTTTTGTTCCTGTAAAACCTTCCCTCAAGGAGCATTCTTTCTTCTATTTCATATTCATTCTTTAATACTTTATTTATGGCATTATACATATTGCAGGTATCCACTACAGTCAAAAAACCCAGGTTCCCTGCATTAACTCCTAACACGGGGGTCCCTCTCCTGATTGCATACCTTGAAGCTCTTAGAAAAGTTCCATCTCCACCGACCGATATTATTAGTTCACTTTTATCAATAAAATTTTCCCCTGAAACTGACGGCAGCGAATATTCACTGGATACCCTGTCCCCTTCTATCAAAAGAGGGGTTATTCCCTTTCCTTTTTTATTTATATAATCGTATATTTTTTTAGCTACTTCTGCTGCTTCTGTACTTTCGTTATTAGAAACTATGCCAATATTTTTCATTTTTTCCAATCAATTTTATATTTTTTTGGTTAAGTTAAAGTTAATTATAATAAAAATGCGCTTCTCCAACCACACACCTAATTATTTTATCATAATTTGGAATATATTTAGTTTCTTTATGTAATTTTATTAAAAAAATCCAGAATTCTATGTTGCCTTTTGTACCTTTTATTTTAGAAAAAGAAAAGTTTTTTACTTTAACGGGTAATTTTTTAATATATTCCGTTACTTCTTTCAATGCTTTAAAATGCAGATTTTTATCTTTTATAACACCCTTATTTTCAACTTCTTCTCTTTTTAATTCAAATTGCGGTTTCACAAGAAGCAATATTTCTCCACCGGGTATGGTTAAATCAAGAATTTTTTTAAAAATATTCTTTATGGAAATAAAAGAAACATCAACAACAGTAATGTCCGATCTATAGGGTAGTTTTTCTATATTAAGATTTCTTATATTTGTTCTTTCATAAACAATTACATCAGGAGATTTTCTAAGTTTCCAGGATAGCTGGCCGTATCCAACATCAATGCAGGTTACTTTTTCAGCTCCGCTTTTTAATAAAAAATCAGTAAATCCACCGGTTGAAGAACCTATGTCAACAGCTTTTTTACCTTTTGCATCAAGACCAAAATCCTTAAAGGCGCCCTCTAACTTTATACCTCCCCTGGATACATATAAATCTTCCGGTATTATCTCTACGGCAGAATCTTTTTCTACAAGTGTTCCGGGCTTTTCAATAATACTCCCATTAACCTTTACCTTTCCAGCCATTATTAGTGCCCGGGCTTTTTTCTCGGAAAGAACTAATTTTTTATCCAGCAAAATTTTTATTATTTCTTTCTTATCGTTTTTCTTTATATTCTTTATGCCTTTCTTGAAATTATAAAGTTTGCTATCCTGACCAGCCATTCATAATCTATGCTCATACTTTCTACTATAGAAATAGCTTTATTTATTTTTTCCTGTGCGATTTTCTTTGATTTTTCAATGCCCCATATAGCAGGAAAAGTATTTTTTTCCTGTAATTTATCCTTTCCAACTGTCTTTCCGGCTAAATTTTTATTGGAAGTTACATCAATAAGGTCATCGGTTATCTGAAAAGCAAGCCCCAGATTATCTGAATACTCGGTAAATTTATTAAGATAATTTTCGCTAACTCCACATAGAATAGCCCCGCACCGGACCGAGGCTGTTATTAGTTTTCCTGTTTTATTCCTGTGCATATATTCAAGCTTTTTCTTACTTATTTTCTTCCCTGTAAAATAAACATCCACTACCTGACCCCCGGCCATTCCATCAGCACCCGTGGCATCCGATATTTCTTTTAAAACTCTCATTTTTATCCTGTCATCAGCCAGCTGATATTTTAAAATAATGTTGAATGCTTCCGCAAACAAAGTGTCCCCGGTAAGTATAGCTATGTCTTCACCAAATTTTTTATGGCATGAAGGTTTGCCCCTTCTAAAATCATCGTTGTCTATAGAAGGCAAATCATCGTGGATTAACGAATAAGTATGTATAAATTCAATGGCGCAGGCTGTTGGGAGCAGCATCCTATAATCCTTACCCAGACTTTTTGCAACCATCAGGCACAGAATTGGCCTTAGCCTTTTCCCTCCATTCTTTATGCTGTATTCAATTGCTCTTCTTAAAATATAGGGTATTTTCCTGTATTTACCTGCATAGTATTTTAAGCTATCGTTTATCTCCTTTAATAAAAATTCAGGATAAACCATATCATTATCATAAGAATTATTATTTTTACCGGGTGAAAACATATATTTATAAAGTATAATAAAGTATAAAAAAAATAAAATATAATTAATCTGCGGGCTTAATTCCGGTTTTGTTTATATTGCTTAAAATCTTTCCAAGAACACCATTTACAAATTTAGGAGTATCCTCTTTTTGGCCCATAGTTTTAGCAATTTCAATTGCTTCGTCTACCGAAACTTTCAGAGGAATATCCTCTTCATAAAACATTTCATATATGGCCACTCTTAAAATATTCCTATCAATTATTGCTATCCTTTCAAGAGTCCAGTTCTCTACAACTTTTTTAATCATGTTATCTATATTCTTTTTATTTTTTTCTACTCCCCTTGAAAGTTTTAAAGTAAAATTATCATATTTTCTGCCTGAAATTAAATTATTTTCTATTATTTTATCTATATCTTTTCCCAGTAAATCCCTCTGATATAATAATATTACGGCGTTAATTCTGCTTTTTCTTCTTGGTATTTTAAGCATATCATAAAAAATATTCTGGTTTTTATCCACTTACCCTGATTATATATTCTCCTGTTCTGGTATCAATCTTTATTATGTCTCCGTTATTTATAAAGAGCGGGACCATAACTTTCGCTCCGGTTTCAATTTCTGCAGGTTTAAAGGTTGTACTTACTGTATTCCCTTTTACACCTGCCTCCGTTCTTATAACTCTTGCTTCTATAGAAATTGGAAGTTCAACTGAAATGGGTTTGCCCCTGTAAAATACGACCGTGATTTCCATATTTTCAAGTAAATAATCTTTTTGTTCTTCCAGCAATTTTTCTCCCAGCTGGGCCTGCTCATAGTTTCTGGTGTCCATAAAATTATAGAATTCATCCCTGTAGAGATACTGCATTTTTTTGTTTTCCAGTATGGCCTGCTCCATTTTCTCCCCGGCTCTGAATGTCTTATCTATAATAGCACCGGTGTTTAAGTCCTTTAATTTTGTCCTGACAAAAGCACCGCCTTTGCCGGGTTTTACATGCTGGAAATACAATATTTTGTACAGCTGTTCTTCATACAGTATTGTCATTCCATTCTTAAAGTCACCGGTACTTATCATTAATCAGCATCCTTACAAATTTCTTATTTTTTTAAATGTTTCCTTCTTTTATTTTGATAACACCCTATTTGTTATTTCCTATACTCCGGAACATTTAAAAATCAGCCATTATAAAAAACTCTTTTGTTGAACCATATAAAACTTCGCAAGCGTTCTTTTTTACAAGCAACATGTCTTCTATCCTCACACCGCCAAAATCTTCTATATAGATGCCCGGCTCTACGGTTATAATCATATTTTCTTTTAAGACTGTATTGCTTTCCGGATTTACTATCGGCTCTTCATGTATTTCAAGACCAACGCCATGTCCCAGGCCGTGACCAAAATTATTACCATAACCCTTTGAGCTTATAAAGTTCCTTGCCGTGCTGTCAAGCTCCCTGCAGGTAATTCCTTCCCTGCAAAATTTTATTGCCTTATACTGCGCCTCTAAAACTATATCATATATTTTTTTAAATTCATTACAAATTTTATTATTTCTGGTAAAAATAGTTCTTGTCATATCCGAACAGTAATTTGTATACCTGCAGCCAAAATCCATCAGCACGATACCGTCTTTTACCTTTATTTTTTGTGGTGAGTAATGAGGCATTGAAGAATTTTTATCATAGGCAACAATTATATCAAATGACTTTCCTATTGAATTATTTTTTACCATTAATTCTTCCAGACTAAAGGATAGTTCGACTTCGGAAAGGCTCTCAACCTTTTTAGCGCCATAATCCAGTATTTTATTAAAGGCATTATCGGTAATTTTGCAGGCATTTTTTATTTTAGAAATCTCTACTTCATCTTTAATAATTCTTAATTTCTCAACCAGACCGTCTTTAATTTTGAATTCCTTATTCTGCCGGGATAACATCTTTCCGAGATTCAATCCGTCTTTAAAACTGATATTTTTGCCCTCCAGGTTAACAGACTCAAAATTATAACCTTCAAGTATTTCTAAAAGCTTTTTAAATCTATCCCTGCGGTAAAACACAATATTTAAACTGTCGTTATCAATGGATTTTTTTGCCTGTTCAAGATAAAGGAAATTAGTAATAAGGTGTAATTTATTATCAGTTATAAGTAATAAACTACCCGAGTTTTTTCCATAAAACCCGGTCAAATAATAAATGTTTTCATCACTTAAAATAAGAAGATTTGAAAGATTTTCACTGCTTAAGATATTTTTTATGTTTTCAATTCTTGATTTAAATAAATCAGTCAATTTATCCCGAAATTTCCCGTAAAACCAAACCTGTTTAATATTTTAATTAATTGCTTCCTGCCATTCTGCTCTGGTAATGACTATTTCCCCTCCACCCGGATCACTGCTGGGAAGCTCGGGAGGTAAACTATCTTTAATTCCCTGCTGGTAATAAATTTTGGCATTATAATAATCAGCATCAAGAAGGCCACCAGTAATCAACGTACCCTTTACAATGGCTGCATTTCCTCCCCCTCCCGCTATTTTTATATTGCCTTTTGCAATCCCTACCATATACATAAGCGGGGGCTGGTCATTAATATTACTTGCGACAATATAATCATATTCTCTCCATACATATGATTCAATAGTCCCATTTGATACCAGCACCAGGAGAGTACTTTCAGGAAAATCTTCCAGGGGGTCGGGCCAGAGCGTGGTAACTGTCTTGATATTTCCGGTGGTATATATAATTCCTTTACCCCTGTAATATATTTCATTGGTGCTGGGACCGCTTAATTCAGGAATCCACCAGTCTTCAATTCCAATCTGTAAATTACCATCTACAATTATATTTCCATTAATTTCCAGTACATAGTCATCTCCCTCTTTCTCAAAACTGAGACTGTTTCCATATGTATCTTCATAGTTATAAGGTACGTTTTCATCACTCAGTGTAAGATTTCCATTAATAGGATCTGCAGAGTCCTGAACTTCAGAATAGTATTCATCAATAAGACTACTAACATCATACTGAGGGTCAACAAATGTATATGTCAGACTGTCATCCCTGGTGGCGTATATCGGGGCCCATGAATTTGGAGGCCAGGGGTTTATTGTCCCGTTACATGATAGAATAAGGTCTTCCCCCGATTCTCCTATACGGGGGCTGCCGCTGCTCATATCAATATCACCCATTACAATCATCGGGCTTACCAGCCCCTCGTCTATATAAGTCCCTCCGGACATGGTAAGGCTGCCTGCTATGTTAACCTGGCCACCCAGTATCTTTCCGCTGCCTCCCATTACCACATTTCCACCTACTGATAGAGATTCCTGCTTTACACTAACTGCATCTCCACTTATATATAAGTCACCTTTTACAATTATTGGCCCTTCGCTCTGGTCCTGGGATATACCGGAACCTGCGGTAATATTTAGATCTCCATCAGTATAAAAAGGCCCATCTACAGTCTTGAAGTCCCCGCTGGTAGTAGCTGATGTCGCTGTATATACATAGTCATAAATGTCAAGAGCGGGACCTGGATTTAAAACATTTATTTTTACTCTTACCATTCTTTCCATACCATCTTTGTCAACACCTGTAGAAGTAACATTGTATATAGTCAAGTCCCCATCAGACTGTGAGTCATATTCAACAGTAAAAGTTCCCTCTGAATTACCATTATCAATTATTTCTCCGGTATAGGGACTTGAGGGTAAAGTAACATCTTCTTCGGTATAATGTTTTTCAATATTCAAAAACATGTTTGATATGCCTGCCTCTGCGATATTTAGTGCCCTTAATTTTTTCCTGTCAAGTTCAACATAGTTAATGTCACGAAAAATATATCCAACCATAGCAGTGGTCAGCAATATTACTGCAAAACCCATTATTAAAATAAGTATGGTTATATTGCCTCTTTTTTCTTTTTTTAAATTTAATATTACTTTTATCATTTTAATCACTTTAAAAATATTATATAAAAAATAATTTATATTCTATTTCTCAGAGAAACAACAGTTTCAAGTTCCATTTTTCTCTGGGTATCTCCTCCACTCTGGTCAATTTTCAGTTCAATTCCAATTAATTTTATATTTCCTAACTCTTCTGCACTAACAGGAGTGACAACTCCTCCTTCTGGAGTTCCTATATCTGTATAATAAGTAAATAGGTTATTATCAATTATATTGGTGGCTACAAATTTAGCAGGCTCTGTATCTATTTTCCTGTAAAGTTCATAATAACTACCTACAGCTGTTAAATAGTAATTTACTACCTCATCATCCCCATCATCATCAACGTTGCTTGTAAAAATTATACTGTCTGCATATGCCTGAGTTATATCAGATGATTCCCTTAAGTCTTTGGTCAATCTGTATATAACAACCCTTGAGTCTATCATTGAAGTGGTTATATCAACAATATCTCTTGATGTATTTCCCGATAGGAGATATGTAGCCGAAACCATGCTTACAATAACGACAATAAGAAGAACTACCAGAAGCATCTCAATCATTGTAAAACCCTTATTATCTGTTATCTTTTTAAAAATTTTTCCTCGTAACTTAATCATTTAGTTTATCTCTTATATTTTTATTAAACTATTTATATAATTATAACTTCTTTCATTTACCCAAACTCCAAAAATAATTCTTATATAAATTAATTTAAATACCATTACCCTATGGACCAATTTCTATATGACCATTCTTAGAACTTGCTTTATAATAAATATACCAGTAACCGTCACTTTCTGGCGGTATATCATGTTGTGCCTTCCACTTATTGGTATAATTTACCCCGTTAATCTCAAGAATGTCTAGGCTCCATGAGTTCACATAGCTTGCCCAATCCCCCGGGTCAGTTGAAAACCCGTCTGATTTCCAATAATATTCTCCTGCCCCATCATGCTCAAACGGTAAACTTATATAAGTATATTCTAATAATGTCGTAGCGTCTGCCTGAATAGATGGGTCTGACTCATTACTGCTGTTATCCACTGCTGTTACTCTGTAATAATACGTTGTTGTGGCAGTTAGTCCAGTATCAGAATACAAACTTGAAGTCGCATCTGCTACAAAATTACCGCCATCGGGTGTAAATCCGCTTACAGTATCCCTGTATACTTTATATCCTGCCAGGTCTGGCTCTGTGTTGTCATCCCAGTCAAGGTCTATACTGTATGAGCCGGTTGCTGTAGCTACCAGCCCGGTCGGTGCCTCAGGCGGTGTAGTGTCACTTCCTGATAATGTCGTAGCGTCTGCCTGAATAGATGGGTCTGACTCATTACTGCTGTTATCCACTGCTGTTACTCTGTAATAATACGTTGTTGTGGCAGTTAGTCCAGTATCAGAATACAAACTTGAAGTCGCATCTGCTACAAAATTACCGCCATCGGGTGTAAATCCGCTTACAGTATCCCTGTATACTTTATATCCTGCCAGGTCTGGCTCTGTGTTGTCATCCCAGTCAAGGTCTATACTGTATGAGCCGGTTGCTGTAGCTACCAGCCCGGTCGGTGCCTCAGGCGGTGTAGTGTCGCCCGGGTTTGTTCCTTCCCCGCCCCCTGCCAGGGGATAAATCTGTGTAATTACATTTATCGCTGTATTCATCGGATCTTTTGAGATAGATAACTTTATCTGCTTATAGCTACTTCCACTTACATAAACTTCACTGACTTCATAGCTTATACCATAACCATCTTCAATAAGCGCAGGGTTATCCTCACCCCAGTCAGGATTTACGGATGTAAGCTCAATGCCTTCATAATCCATTGCCCTTATGAGCTCCATTTTTTCACTGGCAACCGCTAAAGCTTTAGTTTTTGCTTTATTTACTTTTATAGTATCAACCGCGATCATAGTTCCCCTTACCAGCACGACAGTTATAATAGACATTATAAAAAAAGCTACTATCACCTCCACAAGGCTAAAGCCATCTTCCTGTTTTAAATTTAATTCCTTATTTATATATTTTTTAATAACCTTTAAATATCTGCTTAACATTTTACTTTTTTATCAATCATTATAATTAATTATATATTCAACCGCTATTCTGTATACATCCATACCCAGCCCGATTATAATACCCGATGCAGCAGGAGATACAACAGACTTTCCTCTCCAATCTTCTCTTCTGAATATATTTGATATATGCACTTCTATGGTTCTGATTTTACTCGCCACTATGGCATCATAAATACCATAGCTATAGTGGGTTAATGCTCCGGGGTTTATAATAATACAGTCTATACTACCCATACACTCATGAATTTTATCTATAATCTCTCCTTCATGATTGGACTGGAAATACAGGAGTTCTGCTTTTCCTTTTACAACTTCGTCAAGCTCTCTTTCTACATCATTGAAACTTTTTTCTCCATATATTTCTTCTTCTCTTTCACCCAGCAAATTTAAATTAGGTCCGTTAATTATAATAATTCTTTTCATTTTTTCTTTTTCCTATAATAAAAATTTACAAACCCGGTATATTAATAAAATTAGTATAAAATTCAGTCTCTGCTCAACTATTAATAATATATTTGATATATTCCTTATATATATTTCTATTTAATTATACATACTTTTTTTTATATTATCAACAATTGTACCCTTACTGAGGTTATAATAGAAAACAGGTTTGTTTAGACCTTTAAGAAGAACAAATTTATTCTTGGAAGACTTAAATTTCTTATCATATTTTATTACATCAATAATTTTAGCCAGATTTATCTCCGGCAATCTGAAGGGTAGTTTTAGCTTTTTATACAATTCTATTATTCTGTCTTTAAATTCTTTTTTTAACAGACCAAGTGAAATTGATATATCCATTGCTATTATCATTCCGATACTAACAGCCTTACCATGGTTTATATCTTTAAGATTGAAGACATTTTCTATACTGTGACCTATTGTATGCCCAAAATTTAATAAATTTCTGTAGCCGGTATCAAATTCATCTTTCTCAATTACCTTTGCTTTTATATAACAGCACCTGTATATAATATCCCTGAATACTTTTTTCTTAACAAGTTTAAATAATCTATCTCTATCATCACTGCATACATTTCCTTCCAGTTTTTCCAGTATTTCTTTATCAAATACTATCCCGTATTTTACTATTTCACCCAGCCCGTTTATTATCTGGTCTTCATCAAGTGTATATATGAATTCCGGGTCAATAACAACTGCATCAGGTTGATAGAAACTTCCGATTATATTTTTTATATTACTATAATTAACACCCACTTTTCCGCCTATGCTACTGTCAACCTGCCCTATTATAGTTGTGGGGCACTGGATAAACTTAATTCCCCTGTGAAATGTAGCAGCTGCAAATCCCGCTATATCACCTATTACTCCTCCTCCAAATGAAACGACAACATCATTTCTGTGTACATTAAAGTCGATAAGGCTTCCATACAGGTAATCAACACTTTCCTGGCTTTTAAATTCTTCGCCATCCCTTATTATTGCAATCTCACTCGGAAGCCCGCATCCTCCGAGAGAATCTTTTATGGTTTTTTTATAAATTCCATATATTTTATCGTTGGTTACAAGGAGGATTTTTTCGCAATCTTCAAACCTTTTTTTTATCAGTTCCGGTAAAAAATCTTTAAAAACAGTGTCTGTATATACAGGGTACTTTTTTAAAATTGTTTTAACTTTAACTATTTTCATTTACTTTTTGGTTATCCACATATTTATTTTAAGGTTACTCAGGAGTTAAGCAGGTTTAATATTCGCCCCGAAGCCCCGGCAGGTTCATCCCGGTCATTATTTATAATTATATCTGCATATTTTCTGTAAAGCTTATCTCTTTTACCGGCCAGATTTCTTATAGCCTCTTCCCTGTTTTCTACTTCAATAAGAGGTCTATCTCCTGTATTTTTTAAACGCTTAAAAACATTTTCAGGAGAAACGCTTAAATAAATTACCAGGCTGTTCCTCCTTATTATTCCCATATTTTTGCTTCTGTTTACAACTCCGCCCCCACAGGCAAAAATGCAATTTTTGTTTATATATATTTTTTTTATTACTTCTGACTCTAAATTTCTGAAATAATCCTCTCCATATATTTTAAATATATCTTTTATTCTTTTATTTTCCTCTAACTCAATTATTCTATCCAGGTCAATAAACAAAAAATTTTTTTCCGCTGCCAGTATTCTTCCCAGCGTAGTTTTACCGGAACCCATAAAACCTATAAGAGATATGTTCTTGTAATCCATATCATGTTAAATTTTTCCAATATATTTTTTATAGTTTTTATAATTTTCTAAAATTTCATCTATATTATCCTTACCAAACTTTTCCTGTATTTCATTTAAAATCACTATGGATAACATTGATTCGCCAATCACTGAAGCAGCCGGAACCACACAGACATCCGACCTTTCTTTAAGGCTTGCTGAGGCTTTTTTTGTTTTTATATTAACCGTGCCAGGACCTTTAGATGTGGTGGGTACCGGCTTCATACTTACCCCTATAACAACCGATTCCCCGTTTGTTATTCCTCCCTCTATCCCTCCGGCTCTGTTTGTTTTTCTATAAAAACCGGTACCTTTTTTATAGTAAATTTTATCATGGAAATTAATCCCGGTTATATATGGTGCCATAAACCCGTCCCCGATTTCAATAGCTTTTACTGCAGGTATGCTCATAAACAAACCCGCTATCCTTGAGTCAATCCTTTTATCCCATTGCTCATATGAGCCAAGACCCGGAGGTATCCCTGTGGCAATGACCCTGAATTTTCCTCCAATGCTGTCGCCATTTTTGATTACTCTGGTTATTTCTTCCTTCATTTTTAAACTAATTTCTTTATCGGGGCACCTGACTTCTGATGATTCAATTTCTTTTAGCGTGCTCTCATTTATTCTTCCTTCTTTTACTCTGTTCCCCAATACAATATTTCCTATCTGATATACATAACTGAATATACTTATTCCAAGCAATTTTAAGATTATCCTGGCAAAACAACCCACGGCCACTCTTGCCGCTGTCTCTCTTGCACTGCTTCTCTCTATTACATCTCTTATATCATCAAGCCTGTATTTTATATAACCATTTAAATCTGCATGTCCCGGCCTGGGATTCAATAATTTATCTCCACCCCTGTCCCTTTCTTTACCCCGTGGACCTGTATCCATTATCTCTTTCCAGTTATCCCAGTCCCTGTTTGCTATAATAAAAGATACCGGGGAACCAGTAGTTTTACCTTTCCTTACTCCGGAAATTATCTCTATGGTGTCATCTTCTATGGACATCCTTCCGCCTCTTCCAAAACCGCTCTGTCTTCTGTGAAGCTCTCTGTTTAATAAATCTACATCAATTTCAACACCTGAAGGATATTCATCTATAATTCCTGTAAGATATTTTCCGTGAGACTCACCGGCTGTTAGAAATCTCAAATTTTAAACACCTTTTTCAGTCGTATACCGGAATTCCGATATACAGGGTTATTATTTCGTCTCCCTTTAATAATACCAACGAGTTTATATTTATTGCCTTGATTAAATAAACATCTGATAGAGTATCAGACTCTTTCAAATTATAAATATATTCATTAAAATTTATTTCGGCATATTCAACCCCATCTTTGCTAAAGATTCTCTCCAGTGTAATAATATTTTCTTTTTCCTCTTCTTCTACTATATAAAATGGTTTAAATGGGTCTCTTATTGAATCATCAATTAGTTTGATTTCGCTTTCAATAACATAGCCTTTCTTTATATCTTCTTCCCCCTTTTTAATTTCTTCAACTTCGCTTTCATCTATTTCAACTTCTGGCAGAACCGGTTCCTCTTTTGCGTCGCTATAGTCTTTACTCATGAGATTAATGACAGAACATCCATAAACAGATATGGACATAATAATAAAGACCGTTATAAAGCCGGCTGCAATTATAATATCCTTAACGTTAAAACTCTTTGATGGAATTATTTTTTTACTTTTTTTAAATATCATATTTTTTTAATTTATTTTTTATAATACAATTCAATTCTTATATTGGCGCTCAAATATTCATACTCGCTACCCGTAGATTGAATTATTATTTTATTGACCTTTGCTATCCTCGGAATTTTTTCAACCGTGTTTATGAAGTTTAATATATCATAATAAGAACCATCTATAATTAAATCGGCCTCAGTTATAACCAGGCCCATTTTTTCTTCTTCCTCACTTACAGTTTTTTCTGAATAATTAATAGAGTAAATATCCACATCTGAGTAACTGGCAATATCATAAATCTCATTGGTAAAAATACTGTTATCGCCGCCTGTCGGGAGTTGTAATGAATACTTCTGGTATTCTGCATTCATTAAATGATATTCATCCCTTACCAGAATAAGATTGTTCAAATTCTCCATCAATGCTTTATTTTCTTCTTTTTCTCTTTCAATAGAAGCATTGTTTTTAATACTTGCAGTCAGATTGGGAACAAGAACCAGTACCGTAAGTAAAACAATCACCAGAAAAATTGCTATTATTATAATTATTTTAATTTTAATATTCATATTAATATAAAAAAATATTTATTAATTTATCTACATTTACTGATTCAGCATCTCCAGTTCCTGGTCCAGTATTTCTTCGTCGCCGGTCTCTTCTTTTTCAACTTCATCCAGACCCAGTTCTTCTATATATGGCCCTATGTCAAGATATGCGCTGATATTAAAAGATAATACATCCAAATTGGAGCTTGTTACATAATCCTTACTGATATTGTTAATCCATACTTCTCCTATATTTTCCATATTTCTTAAATAAACCAGTAATCTCGTAACATCTTTGTAATCAAGCGCATTTCCCGAAATTGTAAATAATAATACTTTATTTATCTCTTCAACTTCACCCTCTTCAAGGCTGGAAATTAACGAATAAAACCTCTCACTGTCACCCTCCATATAATCAATATAAGCATTTTCCGGCATATTTTCTCCAAAATCATAAAGTATGTCCGACCATAATATTTCCCTGGCCTTTAAATATTCTATAACTTTAGCTTTCTTGTTTACTTCTTCTTTAAAACTGGTATAGGCCTGTAATTTATTTATATAATTATTTAGCTGCATATTTACTCTTTCGTAATTTTCCAGCTCCGGTGTTAGACCGCGGTTAACGTTGTAAATTATAAAGGAAAAGCCGGCCGCTGCTATTAATAATATTATTAATATTACCATCACCGCGCCAAGCATTATACTTTTTACATCTCTAACTCTCTCTTCCTTTGGAAGGAGGTTTATAGTTTTCATTGATTTAAGCCCCTTAATGCCATGCCTATAGCTACCGGGTCAAGCATGTAACCCCCGTCTTCACTATAACCCGCAGCTATTTTAATATTTTTTAATGGAAAATAATCGTTTATATTTAACATTTCAACTTTATATTCTATTTCCTGTTCTATATATTTATCAATATTTCTTATATATTCACCGGTTAAAATAATTTTCCCCACACTTGATTTGGGATTTTCCTGTAAGAAGTGTTCCACCGATAATTTAATTTCCCCTATAAACCTATCCGTGGTGCTTTTTATTATTTCTTTCACTTTATCGCTGTCAGGCTCATCTTTAACTTTATCTTTACCGGAATTTTTACTCTCTTTTTCTTCAGGTTTAATGAAAGAATCTCCGGTTTCTTTCTTCTTCTTTTCTGGTTCGTTTTTCTTTAACAGCAGGGATTTGAAATCAAATTTTGATAATACTTCCCCGCAATATTTATCATCTTTTTTTGTTTCCTTTGAAATCTCATTAGTAAAGCTTCCTATAGAAGTAGACGTAAATCTCGGATATTTTAAGTTATAGTCCTGTATCATCTCTATTATTGAAATTTCCACTCCAAGGTTCGCGACACAAAAAGCTGTATGCTTGTTCTTTACATCTTTATCTTTTTCAATTCCTTTTATATAGTTTACCGTCCTGTATAATGCAAAGCAGTTTAAATCAATAGCCTGTGCGAGCAGACCGGCCTTTTTAAAACTTGAAACCACATCATTTATCATGCTCTTCATCGCCCCTACCAGCATTATTCTTGAATGGTCCTCTCCTTTTTCAACCACGTAATAATCATATAAAATATTATTCCTGGGTATGGGAATAAAATCACTGATCTGGTATTGTATGGAATTCTTTATTTCATCGTCATTTATAACCGGTATCCGGATTTCTTTTGCAATCACTTTCTGGTTTGCAATTCCGATGAAGACTTTCCTGTCAGAAATCTTATTTTTTCTCCAGACTTCCTTTAAACTGTTTGAAAGAATTTGTGCATCCTGAACTTCCCCTTTGACCATACAGTCCGGTGGTATCTCTTCTCTTGCCATATTCGCAATAGTAAAGCCATTTCTTGATTTTAAAAGCTCAACAATACTTAATCTTGATGAACTTAAATTTAATCCTACTGCCAGCATTTTAATCACTCTCTTTTTATTTTAAAAAACTTACATACCATTTTAAAATATTATTACCCCAAAATAAAGCAATTATACTTCCCAGTGAAATAAAGGGCCCGAATGCTACTAGCTGTTTTAATTTCCTTTTTCTTGCGATAACCAGCAATACACCATACAATGCACCTGTCAGAAACCCCAGAAACAGTGCCGGTATCACATCCCTTACCAGAAACACTCCTGCCATAAGACTTAACTTGACATCACCCATTCCCATTCCCCGGGGAATTATAAGGTGAATTATAAGCATAAACAAAAAAGCCCCGGCACCGAATGCAAGAGGCATCCACCATCTTTCTAAATTTAAAAAAACGCTTAATGCCAGCCCCACAATGGTAAATGGAAGTATTATCGCATTTGGTATTATTTGAAATTCAATGTCAATAAAAGATATTACTATCAGAACGATGCATAGAATAATCCCGCTTATTGTTTTTACGGATAAACCAAAAAAAATATAATTTAATACAAATACTATTGCGGTTATTAATTCTATTAATAGTGTATTTACCGGTATCTTATTCTTACAGAACCTGCATCTTCCCCTGAGCATAATATAGGAAATTACAGGAATATTATCATAAAAAGGAATCTCTTTTCTGCAATGGGGGCAAAATGAACGCGGCTTTATTATAGATATTTTACGGGGAAGCCTGTATGCAACAACTCCAAGAAAGCTGCCTGCAGTAAGGCCGCATGTAATAAATATTATATATAAAAATACTTTATATATTTCCATTTTGCTTATTACTTTATTACAGTTTTTTTACAATCGGTAAATTTATATTTTTTCTATTATATTGCTATATTTATTATAATTGAATAATAATTTTAAAAAATTATTTTTCCTGTATAACTTTAATATTTTAATAATATAAATTTATATAATTTTTTTTATCTTTTAATAATAACATGGTATTTTTCTTTAGTCAAAAATTAAAATATTGACCTGAAATTTAAATAAATTAAGAGGCAGTCTTAATAACTACCTCTTAATTTATTTTTTTATATTATTTTTACTCCGATATAATTTGTATTATATCGCCACTATTATTGCAGCTGCCCATCTATTATTTCTATATCGTCATCACCGGCGTCCGCTTTATCCGGTCCATAGCTTTCCAGGGTATAAGAACCAGCAGCTAATGTGTATACATAGCCAGTATCCCATGGGTCGGTTGGAGGTACCGGATCCATATATGCACCACCTTCAAGTGCTGTCACCAGTGCCGCAAAGGTAGTTGCCGGATAAGCTTCCTTATCCGCGTAGTGCATCTCCAGAGCAGTGGCGATATTCTTTAATTCGCTCTGAGCTGCTGCTATCCTTGCCCTGTTTCTTAATACCATGTAGCTCGGTACAGCAATTGCAGTAAGGATTGCCAGTATTATGATTACTATCATAAGTTCAACAAGTGTGAATCCTTTCTCATCCTTATGCATATGCCTGTATAACCACTTCATTTCTTACCTCCTTTATTTGATAGAAAATTATTTTTTTATTATTCATTATATTATTATACCCTTAAATAAAATTTTTAGACATTTATTTATATTTATATTCCTAAATATAGAAAATTATATATTAATTAAAAATTATATTTAATTATTATATAATAAAATATAAAATTATAAAATTATTTATTATACAATAATATTTATTTCATACATATTTGTCAATAATAATTAAATATTTATCGGGTATCCGGTAAATCTTTAAATTCGGGGCAAAAAAATTAGTTGCACGCGAAGTATTCTTTTAGCTGCTTTATACTCTCTTTTAGTTTTCTGGAAACCGATTTCTGCGAAATTCCTATTTTCTTACCTATTTCCTCCTGGCTGAATCCCAGGAAATAACTTAGAACCAGTATTTTTTTGTTTAATTTATGCAGCCTGTCTATGGCATCCCATAATATTATTTTATCTTCCATTACCAGGTCAAAACTTTTATACTCCTTTGACCTTATAAGGCTCCTATCATAACTTAAATTATCTTCTGCTTTATTACCGTTACCCCCGGCGCAATCATTTATTTTCCTGTTATTGTAAAAGGCTGCCTCTCTGGCTTTTAAGAATTCATTTACTCCTTCTACCGGTATATTTATTCCTTCTGAAATTTCCTCTATGGTAGGGTAACTATTATTTTGATTTTCATATTTTTTAACATATTCGGTGAATATTTTATTTAGCTTCCACAACCACCGTGGGCTTTTTACCAGGCGGTTATCTCTTATGAAGTGAAGTATTTCGCCTTTTATATAGTTAACGGCAAAAGTGGAGAACCTGGTATCCACACCTGTATTGAACCTGTTTATGGCTATTACAAGACCGGTTAGCGCAACCTGCCTTATGTCTTTCCTATCACAGTAATTAATTTTAAAATCAGAAACAACCTTATAGGCAAGCTTCTTTGTTTTTTCAAGTATTATATTCAATATTTCAGAACTGCCTGTATTTTTATATATCTTTATTAATTCTTCCACAGTAAGATTTCTTAACCTTAATATATTGTCCGTATCATAATTTTTTGATTTTAATTTTTCCATGATTAAATCTGAATAATGCCATTAAAAAAATGTTTTATTAATTTTACATTGCCTGGTATATATTAAACATCGGAAGATACATTGATATTACAATTATACCTATAAACCCCGCTACAAACAAAAGCATCAGGGGTTCCAGCACTGTTACCAGCATATCTATGGTATTTGCCACTTCGTTATCATAAAAATCCGCAATTTTACTTGAAATGCTATCCAGCGTACCGGTCCTTTCCCCCACCCCTATCATCTGTACCATCATATCAGGGAAAATAGATATGCCTGACATGGGATCAGAAATATTTTCCCCTTCTCTTATACTGGTCCTTATTTCTTCAAGTGCTTCATCAATAATAACATTGTCCGCAACTCCCTTGGCAATTTCCAGTGAATTTAATATTGGAACCCCGGTGGCAAGCAATATCCCAAAATGTCTCGCAAATCTTGCCAGCGACATTTTTCTAAAGAGGTCACCAAATTTCGGCAAATTAATTTTTACACTATCCATTATGTGTCTTCCCTTTTTTGAACTTACGAATTTTTTAAATAAATATCTTCCACCAAATACAACAACTACCAGAATAAGGTAAAAATATATATTTTTAAATAACCCGCCTACTGCCATAACCGCTTTTGTAATTCCCGGAAGCTCTGCTCCCAGCTCTTCATATATACCTTCAAAAGTAGGAACCAGAAATACTATCATCACAATAGATATAATTGCAGCAAAAACCAGAATAAATTTTGGATAAGCTGTTTTATTTCTTATGGTTAATCTCAATTCCTCTTCTCTTTCAAGGAAATTTGCCAGGTCATTCATGGTCCTATCAAGCACGCCTCCCGCCTCGCCTGCCCTTATCAGACTTACATATAACCTGCTAAAAACTTTAGGGTGGTTTTCCATTGATTCTGATAGTGAATGGCCCGATTCCACGTATACCCTTATTTCTGAAATTATTTTTTTTAACTTAAGATTCGCGGTTTGCCTTTCAAGAACAATAAGCGATTCAAGCAAGGACATCCCCGAAGAAATAAGAGTAGAAAACTGCCTGGTGAAAATAACCATATCTCTTATTTTTATACGATTAAAAAAACTAAAACCTTCTGAAGAGCCTTTTAATTTGAGCTTTTTCTCTTCTTTTGCTTTATCAATATTGATTATAAAATAGCCCATGTCCTTTAGCTTTGATTCAACAACATCCTGTGTTTCGGCATCTATAAAACCCTTAATTGACTCACCTTTTAAATCCCTAACCGTATAATTGTATACTGTCATAATTAAAACCCTCTTTTATTGACTCTCAAAAACAATCAGCCATTAATCATTCTTCTTACCTCTTCTACGCTGTGTGCCTTTTCCAGCGCCGTTTCCTCTGAAATCTTTCCTGCCTTATAGAGGTTCACCAGCGACATATCCATGGTCATCATACCCCTCCTGCCGCTCGCCTGTATTGATGAATAAATCTGATGCACCTTTACTTCTCTTATCATATTTTTTATGGCATCGTTAACGAACATAAGCTCTGTTGCAGGCACCCTTCCATCACCTTCTCTTGTAGTTAATAACTGTTGCACCAGTACTGCCTTTAAAGTTCCGGCAAGCTGTGCCCTTACCTGCCTTTGCTGATGAGTTGGAAATACATCTATTATCCTATCAATGGTCTGGGGCGCGTCCTGGGTATGAAGGGTAGAAAAAACAAGGTGCCCGGTTTCTGCAGCAGTAAGAGTGCTTGATATTGTCTCCAGGTCCCTCATCTCTCCCACCATTATAACATCCGGGTCTTCCCTCAAAACATATTTAAGGGCATCTGCGAATGAATGAGCATCCGCCAATATTTCTCTCTGGGATATTATACTTTTTTTATGTGTAAACAGATACTCTATAGGGTCTTCAACGGTTATTATATTTTCAGACCTGTTTTGATTTATTATCTCAATTATGGACGCAAGTGTCGTTGACTTACCGCAACCGGTGGGGCCCGTAACCAGCACGAGACCCCGCGGATATTTTGCAAATTCTTTAATCTGAAGGGGTAAACCGAGTTCTTCAACAGATGGAATTACTCTTGATATGTATCTAAAAGCAGCTGCAAGTGTGTTTCTCTGATAATAATAACTGCATCTGAATCTCCCATAGCCCGATATAGTATGAGAGAAATCAACAGACAGCCCTTCCCTTAACCTTTTAATTTGTTCTTCATTTAATATCCTGATTAACATTTTTTCTGCCAGTTCAGGAGTAATATCTCCAAATTTTTCTAACTTTACCAGATTTCCATGTACCCTGAATATAGGGGGGAGGACACATACAATATGTACATCCGATGCATTTACATTTATGGCCTCAAGTAAAATATCATTGATGTTCATCTTATCTCCATCTATTTTTCTTTTTATTGTGTTCTATTTATTTTATATTATTTTTTTAATTTGTTAATATCTTATTATTTTAATCTTTTTTTTGATATGTCCATTAAAATCCTGTTTTTTATATCCTCTATACAGTTATCTTCAGGTAATATCCCGAACCATATTTCAAAAGATAACCCAGCCTGGTTCACCAATAAATCAATTCCACTTATAACCTCTGCCCCTTCCCTTATGGCTTTTTTTATTAAAAGCGTTTCCACAGGGTCATAAACCATATCAAAGATAAATTTATCTTTTAAATTACACTTTTCTGGTACCGGCATAAAATTCCGGTAAGATTCTATATTCATTCCAATAGGCGTGCAGTTAACAATTAAGTCAGCGTCATCAACTTTCCCCCCCGGCTCATTAATGCTATCAAGAGGCTCTATCAAATTATCAGGATGGGTTTTAAAATCTTTTATTATTTTTCTTACCTTTTCTTTTGTTCTGTTATGCACCCATATTTTCTTTACTTTCTTTAACACCATACCATATATGACACTCCTTGCGGCACCACCTGCCCCTATCACAAGGCAACGGCTTTCTGTCCAGTTAAAATTCTTTTTATCCAGCGGTTTTAAAAACCCCATCACATCAGTATTAAAGCCGTTTGAAATTTCTTTTTTTTTATCAAACTTTACCGTGTTAACCGAATTTGTTACCCGGGCTATACTGTCTTTTTTATCAACCATGCCCGATATTTTTTCCTTATAGGGCATGGTTACATTTAAGCCCGCAAACCCCAGCTTCTCTGCACCATTAAATGCTTTTTTTAAATTTTTTTCACTAAATTCAAATGCAAGATAGACAGCATCCATAGAATATTTTTTTATAAAAAAATTCTGTATTGCCGGAGAGTGGCTGTGCCCCACCGGGTTCCCTATTAAAGCTACCACACTTGTTTTAGCACCAATCATTTTTAAACCACATTTTTACTATGTTAAATTGTTACATTTACTGTTCTAATATTTTATTTCAAATATACTATATTCCCTGCTATCATTAATTTCTTCAATTTTTACTTCATTTACATAAGATAAAGAAGGCCCATTTTTTATTTTATCCATGAATATCTTCAGGTCTTTTTCTCTTCCCTGGCATACCGTTTCCACTCTACCCTCAATTGTATTTTTTACATAACCCTTAATATTATATCTTTCTGCTGCTGACTCCACATAGAACCTGAATCCCACACCCTGAACCCTTCCTGACAGTACCGCCCTATATGTTTTAATATTTTCAGTCATATATCTTTTAATTTATTTATAATAATAATACTAAAAAATTTTTATATTTTCAACTTCTTAGATTTATATTAATTTTATTGTATTTTTAAAACATGAAACCTGTAAAAACAAAAATAAAAATAATTCATGCTTTAATTCTAAAAATTGAAAAGGGATGCAACCTTCCAGGCCCGCAAATTATTACCAGGTCATTAGGATTCGCGCATTTTACTTCCCTTTCATCGGCCACCAATAATATTTTTTTTACACTGAATTTTAAAGGTTCCCTGCAGGGTTGCAGCACATCAATTGTTTCGCCCTTAACAAACTGATTTTTTACCTTTATGATTGGCCCATCATACTTTTCACTATAATCATGGTATACACCTATAAATCTATATTTTTTTATATAGCCAACATTATCATTATCTTCAAGTTCACTTCTTTCTTTCAGGAACATGAATCCCTGGGTAAAATTCCTGTGGGAGCACTTTTCAAGCTCATTTTTTAAATAAGATATTTTATCATTATCAAGAATTCCCTGTTTTACATAATCAAGCGCCTTTCTGTACACCCATGTTGTCACACTTACATAGTTTTCTGTTTTCATCCTTCCCTCTATCTTAAATGCGCTGACTCCGGTATCCACAAGCTCCTTTAATCTGCCCAGAAGGCACAGATCCCTTGAATTATAAATAAACGTCCCTTCTTTATACTGTTCTATGGGAAAAAGCATATTTGGTCTTTCTTCTTCCATTAAATAATATTTCCACCTGCAGCTCTGGGCACATCTTCCCTTATTTGCATCCCGACCTGTCATATACTTGCTAAGCATGCATCTACCTGAATAGGATATGCACAATGCTCCGTGTATGAATATCTCCAGCTCAATATTTGTTTCTTTTATAATTTTATTTAAATCCGAAAAACTTATTTCTCTTGCAAGATTTACTCTTTCCACCCCTATTTTTTCAAAAAATTTTACTGCCAGGCGGTTATTTAAATTAACCTGGGTGCTCATATGTATCTTTTTCCCGGGTAAAATTTTACGCACAAGCTCCAGAGCTCCAAAATCAGCTACTATAATTCCGTCAATATCAATATCCTTTATTCTTTTCAAATACTTTTCGGCCCCGGTAATTTCACTTTCACTTATTATTGAATTAAGAGTAAAATATACTTTTACTCCATGCTCGTGGGCATAACTTACTCCCCTTTTTAATTCCTCAACTGTAAAATTCCCTCTGATGCTTCTTAAATTTAACTTCTTACCCCCAACATAAACAGCATCGGCACCATAATTAACCGCATATTTTAATATATTTAAATTATTGGCGGGAACCAGAAGTTCGGGTATTTTTTTATCTCTTAACATTTTTTATTTAAAATAATCCCTCAGAAATTTTGTAACTGATATACCATCACCTGTATCAAAAAAATAGCTTTCAAAATATTTGTTTCCGTTTATATATTTTATATATTCCTTTATGCCATTAACACTATTATAGTCATGACCGTTTACCTTTCTTTTAAATATCCGGCCCCCGTAAAATATATTATCTGCAATAATCAATGCTCCTGAATTAAGTTTACCCTCCACAACTTTAAGATAAGAAAGATATTCATATTTTGCCCCATCTATAAAAACCATATCAAATTTATGTTTAATTTCCGGAATAATCTTTAATGCATTGCCTGCCAAAAATTTGCATTTTTTTTCAGGAAATTTGCCTTTTATGAATTTCTCGGCTTTTTCTAATCTTTCCTTATTAAGGTCTATGCCGGTGTAATTTCCTCCCTTTAAATTTTTTATTATAAAGTAGGATGAAAATCCAATACCGCAGCCAATTTCAAGGATATTTTCCGGTTTTCCAATCAGGCAGATTATTTCCAGAAACCTTCCCGCATCCTTATCAACTACGGGGATTTTTTCCTGTTGAGCTTTTTTAAACAGGCTATCTAATAATTTTATTTCTTTCAGACAGGGCTTTAATAAATTATTTTGCGTTGCTTCTATTTTTTTCATGTTCCTGTAGGGTTGATGCAAAGGAATGAATATGCTTTTCGCTGTCAGTCACCACAAAATATAAGTAGTCAACATCAGCAGGATTTAATGCCGCTTCAATTGATGCAACACCCGGATTACAGATGGGAGTGGGCGGTAGGCCGGAATACATATATGTATTATAGGGCGAGTCAACTTTTTTATCCTCCTCGGTTAAACCTTCATCCCATTTATCAAGGTAATAACAGAGAATAGCATCTATATCCAGTTTCATATCTATGTCAAGCCTGTTATGAATAACCGCAGAAATTAAAGCTCTTTCTTCGGGAACATAAGCTTCTCTTTCAATCATCGAAGCTATCTTCAAAACGTCATAATTTGATAGGCCCTTCTCTGCCGCATAAGTGTAATCAAGGCTAACCGTCTCCACCTGATACTGGGCGAGCATCATTTCAATAACATCCTTTGCAGAATAATCTAGAGTTATTTCGTATGTCTTGGGAAACAGAAACCCCTCCAGGCTGGTGGCTTCTTTCAAATAATCATAATTATAATTGCTTATATCTTTTACCCGTTCCAGTTCTTCATATTCTATAAAGGGTATTTCCCCGGCTACTCTGTCTATTATTTGCTCTACCATATAACCTTCCGGAATGGTTAACTTATAAGTTACTACCGGCGTACCTGCGGTTATCCCGTTTAGCACTTCTTCATATTCAGAACCTGTCTTCATCACATAAATTCCCGGTATCAGGCTTTTCTCCTCTCCCCTCTGTTCAACAAATAATCTAAATAAGAAAGCATTGTCTACTATATTTTTTTCTTCCAGAAGTGAAGCTATTTCCTTTAAGGTCATTCCTTCCTTTATCTCAAATTCAACATCTACCCCAGACGGTGGCTCACTATCTTCCACGGTATTAAAAAAATTACAGGACACAGCCATAACTGATAATATAAATAAAAATATAACCACCGGAATAAATATAAAAATTTTCTTATTTCTGTTTTTTATATCCATTTTTTATTTAATCCCACTTTTATTCACTGCACTTAATATTTTTTACCTGTTATCCTATTTATTTCTGCTCAGATAATCCTCAAGTATTATACACGCCGAGTATTTATCAATCTGTTTTTTTTTATTATTTTTATTATATTTATTAAAATTTCTTAACGGTATTTTTGTGGTGTACCTCTCATCAATATAATCAATTTCAATTCCCATTTTTACCACTACATTTTCAATAAAACTAATAACCTTTTTAGCCTGGCTCCCGACTTCACCTTTAAGTGTATACGGTATCCCCACAATTATTTTCTTTATATTGTATTTATTTATAACTTCTTTAAGCTCTTCTTCTATTTTTTCATCATTTTCTATCACTTCAAGGGGTGTTGATAGAATCTCCATTTCATCTGATACGGCAACACCTATTCTCTTATCTCCAATATCCAGTCCAAGGATTCTCATATTTTTTATTTATCTTTTAATATGCCCAGAACTCTGTCCCTTACCAGCTTGATGGCTTTTCCTGTATTCCTATCGGAAAAACCCATCTGTGCATACTTAGGCTTTCCTCCTCCGCCACCTTCCAACTGTTTACCAATCTCGCCGGCAATTTTACCGCAGTCTACTCCTCTGGCTGACAGATCTGCTGTTGAATTTAGTATTAAAACAGATTTATTATCCACTCTGCTTCCAAAAATTAAAAAAGTATTTAATCCCTTGAAATAATCTATGATCCAGTCTCCTACTTTTCCTATACCACTTATCTCCATATCGTATAATAAATCAGAGTCTGAAAAATCATAATCAATTATCTTTAAACCGGTATCCGAAGGCTTGAATCCTGACTTTTTTATTATTTCCCTTTTTGCAACTTTCATTTTAAGCAATAATAACTCATTTTCCCTTTTCTTTATGTTATCTTTCAACTTTTCAATAGCTTCCGGTATCCGGCTATCTTTAACTTCAAGACCGGCCGAAATTTTATTCAGTATCTCGTCTTTTTTCTCAAGATATCTGTAAGCGTGTATGCCGGTCAGTGCCTCTATTCTTCTTAAATTGGCCCCCGTACCTGAATCAGAAATAATCTTAAATAAACCGATTTCACCGGTCCTTCCTACATGAATGCCCCCGCAGAGCTCCCTGCTGTAATTATTTATTTCAACCACCCTTACAAACCTTCCATATTTTTCATCAAATAAGGCTATCGCGCCTATCTCCCCTGCATATTCCCTGGTAGTCTCATAACACCTTACAGGTTCATCTTTCTGTATCTTTTCATTTACCATGGCTTCTATTTTTTTAATATCGCTTTCTGATGGGGCATTGTAGATGGAATAATCAAATCTAAATCTATCTTCTCCAACAAAAGAACCGGCCTGTTTTACTTCATTACCATATATGCTTTTCAGGGCCCAGTGAAGAATATGGGTTGCGGTATGGTTTCTGCTTACATTTTTTTTGAATTTACTATCAACCTCTGCTATTATTCCATCTCCCACTTTCAATTTACCTTTTTTAATACTACCTTTATGAGTATAAATCCCCTCTACAGGTATAAAACAGCCTGTAACCTTAAATATATTATTATCTTTTCTTATACTGCCCCTATCACCGACCTGCCCCCCCATTTCTCCGTAAAAGGGAGTCTCCCTTAAAATTATTTCACCTTCCTCGGCCTCAATTAGCTGTGAAGCAAATTTTTTGTTGCCGTCACCGTCAGTTTTTATTATTTTTTCAATTACGGTACTGAGGTTACTCCTGTTATATCCTAAAAATTCTACTTTCATCTCTTTACTTAAAGGGCCATATAGCTCTATGTCTTTATTCAATTTAACGCCGGACGAACCCTTACTCTTTGATTTTTTTGTATGCTCTTTTAAATACCGGTTAAATTTATTTAAATCAATTTTTATTTTATTCTCAGATAATATTTCTCCTGTAAGCTCAACCGGAAACCCGTATGTATCATATAACCTGAACGCATCACCGGGATTGATGTATTTTCCTTTGGCTTTCTTTATTTCCTTAACTTTCTGGATTAAAACCTTATTACCCTCCTTTAAGGTTCTTGTAAATCTCTTTTCTTCATCACTTACCATTTTAAAAGAAAAATTTTTTTTCTCCAGAAGTTCCGGATACCATTTTGAATACTTATTTATAACTACTTCACCTATATCATTTAAAAAATAATCATTTATTCCTATCAATCTGCCGAACCTGATACATCTTCTTATTATCCTCCTCAGAATATAGCCTCTCTTCTCATTTGAAGGTACCACTCCATCAGAAATTAAGAAATATATGGCCCTTATGTGATCCGCTATTATTCTCAGGCTTCTATCAAATTCCGGTTTGTTTACCCTGCTGTTTTTATCAGATAATTCTTCTATTTTTCTTATTATTTCTACAAATAAAGATGTTTTAAAAACAGAAGGAACTCCCTCAAGAACAGCCATAATTCTTTCCAGTCCCATGCCGGTATCTATATTTTTTTGCGGGAGCTCTTTATAATTTTTACCGTCATAATTATACTGTGTAAAAACAAGATTCCAGATTTCAAGAAATCTATTACAGTCACATTTAGGACTGCAGGTTTTTTTACCACAGCCATATTCCTCCCCGAAATCATAATATATCTCTGAACAGGGACCACAGGGTCCGGTATCTCCTGCAGGACCCCAGAAGTTGTCATCCTTACCGAACCTGTATATTTTATCACCGGTTATTCCGGACTCTTTCCAGTATTTAACCGATTCTAAATCAGCAGGTATATCTTTGTTCCCCTTAAAAACTGCTACTTTTAACCTGTCTGCAGGAATTTTTAATTCATTTAAAAGAAAATCAAGAGAATAATTTATCGCTTCCTTTTTAAAATAATCACCAAAAGAAAAATTACCCAGCATTTCAAAAAAAGTAAGATGTTTATCTGTGTAACCAACACTGTCTATATCACTGGTTCTGAAACATTTCTGAACTGTGGTAATTCTTTTTGAAGGTGGGTTTTTTATACCAAGAAAGTATGGTTTAAACTGCTGCATCCCTGCCGTAGTCAGGAGTACACTCCTGTCGTTATGCGGTATAAGGCCCGAGGATGCTAATACCATATGGCCTTTTTTTTCAAAATATTCTATAAAAGTTTCTCTTACATCCATAAGAATTAAATTTTAAAACTCAGAAACTATCAATATTTTAAACAAAACGGATACTCCATTTACTCGTAACTACAGGAAGTTTTTTGCGCCCTGCGCTCTGCAGGTGGATGCCCTCCTGACTGTTTTATAAGTCCCGCTTAAAGCGGGCATTTATGCTACAATCAAAGCCCGGGCTTCCAATGTAAATTTGTTGGCACAAAAATTAAACTTTAGTTACGAAATAAACAGAGTACCCGGCATGATGTTATCATAATTAAAAAGTTTATTCAATAAATCACAAATTAACACTACAGCTATACTTATTTTCTTTATTTTTCTTCCTCCATAATGTTAATATGAACTTCTCTTAGCTGTTCCTCGCTGACAACAGAAGGTGAACCTGTAAGCATGCATACTGCTGACTGCGTCTTGGGAAACGCTATAACCTCCCTGATGCTGTCAAGTTTTCCCAAAAGCATAACCAGCCTGTCCATTCCCAGGGCAATACCTCCATGTGGCGGAATACCGTGTTCCATTGCCCTGACAAAAAACCCGAAATTCTCCTCCACTCTGTTTTCATCTATCTGAAGTATTTTAAAAATCTTTTTCTGTAAATTCGTATCATTTATTCTTATAGAGCCCCCTCCTATTTCTTCCCCGTTTAATACGATATCATAGGCTTCCGATTTCACTTTTAAAGGGTCTTTATCAAGATAACCTGCTGTATTATCATCGGGTTTTGTAAATGGATGATGAACGGGACTTATCCTATTCTCTCTATCGTCCCATTCAAATAGTGGAAAGTCATAAACCCATATAAAATTGAACCTGTCTTCATCCACTAATTTTAGCTTATGTGCAACATGATTTCTTATAATACCGAGACTCCTGCATGTAACCATGTATTTATCAGCGACTATCAGTAGTAGATTATTTTCCTTTAAGCTTAAAGTTTTAATTAAATCTTTTTTTTCTTTTTCAGAAAGAAACTTTGCTATCGGTGACTGGAAATCCAGATTTTTGCCAATTTTAATCCATATCAGCCCTCCTGCCCCGCTCTTTTTTGCCATCTCTACAATATCATCAATATCCTTTCTGGTAAGAGCAGAACAGTCATCAATTACTATACCTTTTATGAAGCCGTCATTATTTTTTAACGTTTTACTGAAAATCTTCAGGCCACTTTTTTTAAATATTTCTGAGATATCTTTTATATTAAGGCCAAATCTTAAATCGGGCTTATCTGTCCCATAAATTTCCATACTATTTTTCCATGTTATTCTTTTAAAATAAGGTTCTATTTCTTTTCCAAATACCGTTTTGAATAAATAATTAAATAAACCTTCTATCATCCTTATTACGTCTTCCACCTCTACAAAAGTCATCTCTAAATCTATCTGCGTGAATTCAGGCTGCCTGTCCGCCCTTAAATCTTCATCCCTGAAACATCTTGCAATCTGGTAACACCTGTCAAAACCAGAAAACATAAGTATCTGTTTAAATAGCTGCGGGGACTGGGGTAGAGCATAAAACTTGCCGGGATTCAATCTCGAAGGTACCAGAAAATCCCGCGCTCCTTCAGGAGTGCTTTTTCCCAGTACAGGGGTTTCTATTTCCAAAAATCCCCTGGAATTAAAATAATCACGTGTAGCAGCAGTTATTTTGTGCCTCAGTCTTATATTCTCCTGCATTTTTTTTGCTCTTAAATCAATATATCTGTACTCCAGCCTGACATTTTCTTCTACTTTATTCCTATCTTCAATCATAAAGGGAGGTGTTTTTGACCTGCTAAAAATAGTTACATCCTCTACAACTATTTCTATTTCACCTGTTGATATAGAAATGTTAACCGTATCTTTTGACCTCATTCTAACTTTACCGGTTACTTTAATGACATACTCATTCCTTATTTCCCTAGCCATCAAATAAGAATTATTATTTATTTTAGAATCAAAAATCAGCTGAACCACTCCTGAAAAATCTCTTAAGTCTACAAATATTAACTTTCCGTGGTCCCTTCTTTTATTAACCCAGCCGCTTAAAGTAACTTTTCCACCTTCATACTCTTTATCTATTTCTCCGCACAGGTCTGTTCTCATGCCTGTACTGAATACAGAATTAACCATAATCAAGCTCCTATAATCTTTTTTATTTTTTCCTTTTCATTCTCCCAGTTAACCTGGTATTGCCTGTATTTTTTAATATCTTTTATAGTAATAGAGCCGTTTTTAATTTCATCTTCTCCAATTATGAGAATAAAATCATAATCATTCTCGCCAGCCCATTTTATCTCTTTCTTCAAACTTCGTTTATTAAAATTTATATCGCATAGAAATTTCTCTTCCCTCAGATACCTTAAAATATCTAAAGAATAAAGTTTGCAATTCTTATCCATGGCTATTAAATAAATTCTTGCCTTTTCTTCATTTTTCTTAATCTTTAAATTTAGCTGTTTCATCAGCATAATTGTCCGGTCAATTCCAACTGCAAACCCTGTTGCCGGTAAATCCGGCCCACCCAGCTGTTTCAGTAGATTATCATATCTTCCTCCACCGCCCAGGGCATTCTGGGCACTCTTGAGGTCCTCTGATATTATTTCAAAAATTGTTCTTGTGTAATAGTCAAAACCCCGGACAAGGCTCTGGTCAATCCTGTAATTTATATCAAGAGCTTCCAGATATTTTAAAACCTCCTCAAAATTCTTCCTGCATCCAGGACATAAATAAGAAAAAATTGAAGGTGCTTTCTTTAATACGCTCCTGCAGCCACTTTTCTTACAATCAAATATCCTGAGGGCATTCTTTCCAAACCTCTTCTGACAGTCAGCGCACAGTTTACCTACCTCCGGCTTCAGATATTTTCTGAACTCAAAAAGAAATTTTTCCCTGCATTCACTGCATCCTATACTATTTATTTTGAGTACCAGCTTCTTAAATCCCAGTTTCTCAAAAAAAGAATTCAAAATCCATATAACCTCTGCATCTATAAGCGGGTCATCGGTTCCAATAGATTCTACTCCCAGCTGCCAGAATTCTCTCATTCTGCCCTTCTGGGGCCTTTCATACCTGAACATATTACCTATATAAAAGACCTTTAACGGAAGATTTTCAAATAACATTTTATTTTCTATTACAGCTCTGGCTATAGATGCCGTCCCTTCAGGTCTCAGAGTCAGTGACCTTCCCTTCTTATCCTGGAACGTATACATTTCCTTCTGAACAATGTCGGTAACTTCTCCTATGCTTCTACTGAATACCCAGGTATATTCAAAAGCAGGAGTTATTATTTCTTTATAGTTAAAAACCTTAAATACCCGGCGGGCAGTATCTATAACAAAGTTTCTGTAATCTATATCCTCACCATATAAATCTGCCGTTCCTCTTGGAGAATTTATTTTCAAAATAAATCACCTTTTTAATAATATTTCATTTTTAATTTTTTTCACCTAAAAACTTATCCTTAAGATAATAATTTGTTTTTATTTCGTATTCAATAGTACTTTCTTCGCCATGACCCGGATATATTGTCAGACTCCCGTCCATTTTTTTTAATTTTCTTAGTGAATCTCTTATCTGCCGTATATCTCCTCCCGGTAAATCTATCCTTCCCACTGCGCCTCTAAAAATTAAATCTCCGGTTAAAAGAAAATTATCTATTTTAAACATTACACTTCCGGGCGTATGACCCGGGACATTTATAATTTCAATACCCAGATTCTTAAAATACTTATAATCCGAATCTTTTATTAAATCATAAGTTTTTAATGATAATTCATTTCTTCCAAAAAATGAAGAAAGATTCTTCCCGGGGTCTGTTATAATTTGTTCCTCAAACTCATGTATGTAAAAAGGAATATTGTAATATCCAATTATATCATCAACGGCTCCAATATGATCGCAATGACCGTGGGTATTTAATATAAAATCAGGTTTTATATTGTAATAGTTAAGATTTTTTTTTATAGTTTCAAAATCTCCGCCCGGGTCTACTATCACATTTGCAGAATCCAGTGATAAAATATAACAGTTAGCTTTTAAAACCCCTAACTCCAATCTTTTTAAAATCAATGCAACTTTCTACTTTCTGGGCAAAACCCTGTAAGCGTCATAAACTGAATCTACCTGTTTCAGGTTATTAATAACATCTTTTAATATATATTTATTATTAATCTCTATTAAAAACCTGAATTTGATATGTCCGCTTTTATTAACCCTCAGAGTGTTGGCACTTACTATATTTAAATCATATTCACTAATAACATTTGTTATGTCACGAAGCAATTTAGTCCTGTCAAGCGCTTCAATCTGTATTTCGGAATTAAATTTATATGGAGCTTTCTTATCCCATTCAACTTCTATAAATCTTTGCTTTTCGATATTCATCAGGGTGCTTATATTTGTGCAGTCAGCCCTGTGGACAGAGATACCCTTTCCTCTTGTTATGTATCCTACTATCTTATCTCCCGGCACAGGATTACAGCATTTTGCTATGGTCACCAGTACTTTTTCCATTCCCCTGACCCTTATCCCTGTACTTTCCTTTCCCTGCAGTTCTTTCCTGTGAATGTCTTCAATGGTTAATTCTTTCTCTGTTTCTTTCTGATTCAGTTTCTTTACTATTCTGGTAAAAACCTGATGTGCCGACACTCTGCGTGAACCAATGTTCCTGAAAAGACTGTCCACCTTTTCGAAGTTCATTTCCCCCGCAACTTCATCAAAAACTTCCATGGGGACACTCTTGAAAGAAAGGCTGTTCTTCCTTAAAACCTTCAACATTATATCTCTGCCTGCATTATATGTTTCCTGTCTTTGCTCTTTGCTGAACCATTGTTTTATTTTATTTCGCGCCCGGGAAGTTTTTACTATATTAAGCCAGTCCCTGCTGGGACCTTTCTTATTTCTTGATACAATTATTTCCACTATATCACCATTCTCAAGAATGGTTTCTATGGGAACCATCCTGCCATTTATCTTTGCACCTATGATATTATGCCCGATATCGGTATGTATCTGATAGGCAAAGTCTATAGTAGTGGCTCCCCTCGGTAGATTTATAACTTTTCCCTTAGGGGTAAACACAAAAACTTCTTCTTCAAATAAATCAAGTTTCAGAGACTCCATATAGTCACGGGGGTCCTTCAGCTCTTTCTGCCAGTCCAGCAGTTGCCTTATCCATGCAACCCTTTTATCAAAATCGCTCAACTTTTTTATATTGCCTTCCTTATACTTATAATGGGCCGCAATACCATACTCTGCAAATTTATGCATTTCAAAAGTTCTTATCTGTATCTCAATAGGTTTACCCTTTAAACCCATGACTGTGGTATGAAGAGATTGGTACATGTTAAACTTGGGATTTGCGATAAAATCTTTGAACCTTCCCGGAACCGGTTTCCACAATGAGTGTATTATTCCCAGCACTGCATAGCAGCTCTTTACATCATTAACTATAATCCTTATTGCTATTATATCGTATATATCTTCAAACTTTCTATTCTGCCTGGTAATTTTATTATATACGCTGTAATAAGTTTTTATTCTTCCGCTTATGTCCACAGAGATATTTACCTCTTTTAACTTTTTATTTACTATCTTTATGGCCTCTTTTATAAGCAGCTTTCTCTCTTCCAGCTTTTCATCAAACATATTTTTTATTTTTAAATATTCCCTTGGATAAAGATATTCAAAACTCAAATCCTCCAGCTCTGATTTTATCTGGTAAATACCAAGCCTGTGAGCGATAGGAGCATAGACTTCAAGGGTTTCTATAGAATTTTTCTTTCTCTTCTCTTCATCCAGAAAATGCAGTGTTCTCATATTGTGAAGGCGGTCGGCAAGCTTTACAAGTATTATCCTGACATCTTCAGACATAGCAATTATCATTTTTCTTATATTGTTTACCTGCTGTTCTTCCTTGCTGTCAAAAACAATTTTATCTAATTTTGTTACCCCGTTTATGATATTGGCAATTTTCTGTCCAAATTCCTTTCTGGCCATTTCCAGGCTGTAATCCGTATCCTCTATAACATCGTGTAAAATTGCTGAAACAATAGAAACCTGGTCCAGTTCAATATCAGCAAGTATTCCCGCAACCTCAAGCGGATGAACTATGTAAGGTTCACCTGATTTCCTGTACTGGTTCTTATGATATTTCTTTGACGTCTGGTAGGCCTTATTCAGCAGCTCCTCATCCACATCAGGATTATAAGATTTTATCCTGTTTATTAATTTCTTATATATGAGGTCCGTATTTATATTTTTTGATTTGCTATTTACTTTTAAGCCCATTTTCACCGAAATTTTTATTAATTATTTAAATTTATAAACATTATTATAAAACATTTTCTAATTCTCTAAAATAAGTCAATAATAACAAGCCTTATAGTTCCAAAATTCCCCCGGTTATTTTCCTCAATTCTATATAAAATACTGATTTTATTGTTTTTTAATATTTTTTCTTTTATCCTTTCATCCGCTCCGAATAACATTGCATCTATTATTATCCCATCTTGCTTGAGTTTTAACCTGATATGCTTTCCCTCTGACAGGTAAGAAAAATTATATATAACACAGTCCCTGGTTAAAAACACGGGCCCGGGATTTTCATTGCCAAATGGTTTAAGTAAATTAATATCTTCCGGTATTCCTTTACTTATATGTTTAAAATTTATCTCAACATCATAAATGTTTTTTTTCTCAATATCATCTATTTTTAAAGTATTGCTGACAATTTTTACCAGACTCTCATAAAAAGTTTCATAATTTATGGCGTTCATGCTTATACCGCATGCCAGTCTGTGCCCCCCAAAACTATCAAACAGATTGCTTAATTTATTTAAATTCTCATATAAATCAAACTTATCGATACTTCTCCCCGAGCCTTTAACTCTGCCCTTAAACTCCCTGAATAAAATAGCCGGTATATTAAACTTTTTTACAATATTTGAAGCAACTATTCCCAGAACCCCTTCATTCCAGTTTTTTGATTTACCTATAAATATCCTTTTTTCTTCAATAATGCTCTTAAAGTCATTATTTTCCACTATCTCATTAAATATATCTTTCTGTATCCTCTGCCTGCTCTGGTTAAATGAATTAAGTTTATCTACTATTTTATCCAGGGTATTCCCTTCTTTAATTAACAGGTCAAAGCTTGTTTCTGCCTTTTTAATTCTACCTGCCGCATTTAATCTTGGGGCTATTATAAATCCTATATCATATTCATCTACATATCCCTTTTTTCCGTTTAAAGTATCTATCATTTTTTTAAGACCCTTATTTCTGGTTTTTTGTAAAACCTTAAGACCCTTTTTTACTATTATCCTGTTTTCATCAACCAGGGGCATTATATCCGCAATTGTTGATATGGCAACCAGGTCCAGAAAACCGGTAAGATAATCTTTTTTAAAGTTCTTCTTAAATTTATGGTCAAGTTTCCTTAAAATAGCGGTTATAAATTTAAATGTAACCGCTGCCCCGCTTAGATATTTAAATTTATACCCGGAATCTTTTAGTTTTGGATTAATTATTATATACCTGTCCGGTACTTTATTTAAATTAACCGATTGATTGTGATGGTCACATACTATTATATCCGGGCATGAATTTTCTCTTACAAAATCCTGTACCTCTACACAGTTTGTTCCACAATCTACTGAAATAATTAAATCATGCCTGCCCTCTCTTATGACCCTTTTTAAAAAATCAACTGACAGGTCATAACCCTCTTCAAACCTGTCGGGTATATATACATCTGTATCCAGCCCCAGCTCTTTTAAAAATTTATACATAAGTGCAGCGCTTATGATTCCATCGGCATCATAGTCCCCGAATATTATTACATTTTCCTTTTTTACCAGTGCCTCTTTAACCCTTCTTATGCCATCACTGATTCCGGGGAGTTCCATGGGGTCATGGAGATTTTTAAGAGATGGATTAAGAAAAGAAATTACTTCATCTCCGGTTATTATATTTCTTCTGGCAAGGAGTTCCAGTAAAACCGCACTGTATCTTTTTTCTTTTAAAAGTTTTACATCCGGTTTTCTTTTATTTCTGCATATCCAGTTGGAAGGAATATCCGTCATTTTTTATTTCTTAAATTTTGGGAACCTATTGTTCCAGGCCACAAGAATTGGGCTTGCAAAAAATATAGATGAGTACGTTCCGGTTATTATACCTATAGTAAGAGCCACAGCAAAATCTTTTAGCGCTGTGGTCCCCATTATAAGAAGCAGTATTACCGGAAATAACGTGGTTATAGAAGTATTTATGGACCTTGACAGTGTTGCATTTATTGAAGTATTAACTACTTCACTATAACCTGACTTTCCTGTGAGAGGGGTATTTTCTCTTATTCTGTCAAATACAACAATAGTATCATTTAAAGAATAACCTATAATGGTAAGCAGAGCAGCTATGGTTGAGGTATTAATCTCACGGTTTAAAATAGCATACACACCGACCGTAACCAGGACATCATGAATTAATGCTGCAATTGCCACTGCTCCAAACCTGAATTCAAATCTAATCCATATATATATCAGGATTCCGGCAATACTTATGGCAATTGCTTTTAATGCATTCAATATAAGTACATTCCCAAAACCCGGGTCTACATCTCTATCCTGTAAAAGTTGCCCTTCAACTCCTATTTTTTCATCCAGTGCATCCAGTATTTCATTTTTTTCCTCTTCAGTTATTGATGTTCCTATTTCTTTTACTTTTATTCTAATAATGAACCTGTCGGATTCTGTCTGTATTAAATTATTTACCACCCGCTGTATTATTATATTCTGGTGCCCGATGTCACTCATGATTTCCCGTATTTCGGCTGCGCTGGTATCTCTTTCAAATTTTACTTCAATAAGTGAGCCGCCTAAAAAATCAATTCCCAGGTTAAACCCTCCATTGGCAAAATATCCAATTACTCCTGCCAGTATCACCGCAAGTGATATGAAAAACCATATTTTCTTTTTACCTACAAAATTAAAATTATAACTTCTAAACTTCAATATAGTTTACTCACCGCTCTTTCTTCTTATCCCTAAAAATGCCGGGGTCGACATTCCGGGAATTCCGGCCATTAAAAATATAAAGGACCTGGTAAATAAAAGGCTTACTACCATACTTATTACTACACCAAGGCTTAAAGTAACCGCAAAACCCTGAATGGGACCAGTACCAAACTGATAAAGTGCACCTGCCGTAATTAAAGTGGTAACATTGGAATCAGTTATGGTCCTTATTGCATTTTTAAAACCCTCACTTACGGCAATTCTGGGAGATTTATCTTTTAATACCTCTTCTTTTATTCTTTCAAATATTATAACATTCGCATCCACCGCCATACCTATGGTCAGTATAATTCCCGCTATACCGGGGAGTGTGAGCGCAGCACCTATAGCCGATATTATCCCCCAGAAAATTATAATATATATTATTAGCCCGATAGCAGAGTAAATACCGAACCCCCGGTAATAAAAGAACATAAAGACAATTATTAAAATAAAACCGGCTATCCCTGCATATATCCCTCTGGTTAATGAATCCATTCCGAGAGTCGGACCGACAGTGCTGCTTTCTTCTATCTTGAGGTTAATGGGAAATGCCCCTGTCTGCAGGACAAGTTCAATATTCTTTGCCTCTTCTATACTACTTATACCAGTAATTTCTGCTTCTCCGTCTGTTATCGGAACTTCAATATAAGGTGCCGATTCAATTTCCTCATCCAGTACAATGGCAAGGTTTCTTCCAGTATTTCCGGTTGTAATTTCACCAAATTTTTCTACTGCTTCGCCTTTAAAACTTAAACCAACTCTTATGTTTCCATAATTATCATAACCCGCTACTGCATTTGCGAGCCCTTCGTCACCCTCTATAAGTACGGGCCCGACCAGAGTTGCAGCGCCTGTCCTTGAATCAACAAGTATCTCTCCTATCTTCTCATCCTCTTTAACAATGAAAATCTCTCCTGTCACATCATCGTATTCTACAATACCAATTATTTCTTCAGAGTTTAAATCGTATTCTTTGGAATCATCATTTTCTTCCTGAGTTTCCTTAGACCCGGTTTGACTTTTAGGGGAAACAAGAATTATCTCACCACTTTCAGGGTTGGTTATCAATCTGCCTCCTGTTATTGCAGGTTCACCCTGATAAAACTTATTTATATCTTCAATTAATAATGTT
>Ga0307422_1000167_pt1 | contig 38154 bp, 29 predicted proteins | sample SalMarWE160290MG_FD_202153 | JGI IMG/M metagenome (GOLD analysis project Ga0307422, IMG submission 202153) | Salt marsh sediment microbial communities from the Plum Island Ecosystem LTER, Massachusetts, United States - WE1602-90 | ecosystem: Environmental > Aquatic > Marine > Intertidal zone >...
TTATGCATTTGCTTCTGTGCCGCTAATTTCAATATTCCTGTTGACCAGCAAAACACCCTGAACGGAAAAAACCTTTAATTCCAGTTTACTGACCGGTTCAGGTGAAGATAATGAAAGGAGTATATTATTACTTAATTACTGAATGGATTTGTAACCCGGCTATCAGCAGAGGGGTTTCCCTTTTCACCAAGTGAAGACAGTATCGATACCTGTAATTCAGATGACATATGAATTACCCCGTCAACAGACGTAACAGTTATTGTGGCTGCACCAGGAAGGGATGAAGGCTTTTCTGGTTTAACGGAGGCCCCTTTCTACCTGGGTAAATACGCTCAACCCGAAATATTTAAATGTTCCCGCCGGCAGTCCGACATTATATTCCGTTATACCAGGATCAAAATTCCCCAAAAACTCTCCGGCTATCTTAACAGCTTCCGGTTTTGCATTGGTATAGGAAGAATCCACCGAAAAAAATATACGGTAGGTATTGTATGTCCCCTTATCATTCGCCAGTACGGTAACCTCAGCAAACACGGGTACGGTATCGGGCAAAGTTATACTAACCTCCGGCAAAGGATTAACCGCTTTGGCTTCAACATCAGGCTATCATTGCACCATACCCTTACCTTCCAGTAATATGTTGTTGCAGGCTGAAGTTCAGCGCCAATATAAAGAATATGAAGGGATCGTTCTGAAAAAACTTTTCCGGCATTCCATATATTCCTTTCATTATCCTTTAAATATCCGGGATCATCAGCAACCAGAATATGGTATGCACTTTGAAAAATATTACGAATTTCCGAAGTCAAATTCCAGCTAAAGGATGGATGCCGGGTTTGTATACCTGCCGGGCTGATCTTCAATTCCGTATAAATACTTTCGACAGAGACCTTTTCACCGGAAGAACAGGAAACAAATGCCATGACAATGGCCAAAAGCAAAAAGGTTTTTACAGGATTCACCAATGACAAATTTCTGTTTTACTTTAACGGGTATAGTATTTCAAAGATACAATATCCCCCTGTAGTATTAAAAAAAAATCCCGGGGACACAAGCCGGGATTTTATCCTGCATGAATAATACAGGTTTATTGTTACGCGGAAAACGGAATATTATTTCAATTCCAGTACAACCACCGATTTGGCAGGTAATTTAACAGAAAGCTCATTTTTAGAGATCTTTGCACCCTTAAAGCTTTCAGGTTTTACCACATCCGGGTTCTCAAATGTGTTATGATCGCTGACGGATCCTGCTGTCAGCACCCTTCCTGATACCGAGGAAAATGACTGGCCGCGCAAAGTGATATTAAGATCCTTATCCTGGCCGGGGTCAACATGCGCGAGCGTAATATGCACCACACCGTTTTTATTCCTGGATGCCGATGCATGAATGGACGGGATGGCATCATCATTCATCTTATAGCCGGCAACCTTCAGGTCAAGGGGAACAAGAGCAGCATCATGATGTACCTTATACATCTCATATACATGATATGTAGGCGTGAGTATCATCTTCTCCTCATCGGTAAGTATCATAGCCTGCAATACATTAACCGTTTGTGCTATATTGGCCATCTTCACCCTGTCACAGTGATCATTGAAAATATTCAGATTTATGGCTGCCACCAATGCATCACGAAGGGTGTTCTGCTGATACAGGAATCCGGGATTTGTTCCGGGTTCAACGTTATACCAGGCACCCCATTCATCAACTAACAGACCTACCCGTTTGTCGGGATCATATTGGTCCATAATACTTGAATGGCGGCTTACCAGCTCTTCCATCCGTAAGGTTTTTTGAATGGTCGTAAAATATTCCGCCTCATCAAATTCAGTGGCTGAACCCTTATCCCTCCAAGTCCGCGGTACAGTGTAGTAATGTAAAGAAACCCCCTGCATAATAAAATGCGGAACATTATCCATAAGTGTTTCCATCCAGTGATAATCAAATGAACTCGGTCCGCCGGCAATTTTATACAACCGGTTATCCCCATAGTTACGGCAATAAGTGGCAAAACGCCTGTACTGGTCGGCATAAAATTCAGCCGTCATATGGCCCCCGCAGCCCCAGTTCTCATTTCCTACACCCCAGTATTTTACTTTCCATGGCTCGTCACGCCCGTTTTCACGCCGGAGATTGGCCATCGGGCTTTCACCGTCAAATGTTATGTATTCAACCCATTTTGACATTTCTTCTACTGAGCCGCTGCCCACATTCCCGCATATGTATGGTTCGGTTCCCAGTTGCTCACAAAGATCTAGAAACTCATGGGTCCCGAAGCTGTTATCCTCGGTAACTCCTCCCCAGTGTGTATTTACCATTTTAGGTCGCTCACCCCGGGGGCCGATACCATCCATCCAGTGGTATTCATCGGCAAAACATCCGCCGGGCCATCTCAGGTTCGGTATGTTCAGGCCTTTGAGGGCTTCCACAACATCATTTCGTATACCCCTGGTATTGGGTATTGGCGAATCTTCCCCAACCCATATACCCCCGTAAATACAACGTCCGAGATGTTCGGCAAAATGTCCGTAGATATGCCTGCTGATAGTGTCTTTCGTAATATCAGCATTCAATGTAATCGAATTGTCAGCTTTCTGGGCATTCAGGTTTAAACTAAACACCAAAGCAATTAAAACATAAAGCATTGAAGTCATTTGTCTCTTCATGGATCTTAATTTTTCAAGGTTTTTATTAATTAATACTCGATTTTATAACAAATTTTCTTACCCTTAGTTAAACGTAATATTAACATTTATTATTTAATTATGAAAGGCTATGCTGAAAAAAAAGCTCGAAGCATGAAAGCCGGAAGGCAGAAGGCAGAAGGAAAAAAGCTGAAAGCTGAAATCTCGAAGCTCAAAGCAAAAAAAAATGCTCCTAAAATTCATCTACTCAACTAATAATTACAAAAAGTGGATCGGTGATAAAATGATAAAGGTAAAACAGTAAAAAAACGTTCAACATACCACTAACATTCTTAGCAAGAGACTGGCAAGACTTGCATGACTTGCAAGACCGGCAAGACTTTTCTCTTCCCAACTCCTCAACTCCTCAACTCCTCAACTCCTCAACTCCTCAACTACACAAATCATCTAATACCATCCGGCTTTATATCCTCAAACACCTGACTCACCGATATATTTCACTCATCATACGGATCGGGATTTGCAGCGTCATATGGTGAAAGATCATTGATCAGAAAACGCATCAGATCAAGATCATTATACCGTATCCCCTCCATTATACACCTGAACAACTGATAAGCCCCATAGGTACTACAGTGCGAGTTGTCTTTCAATTCCTTTTCCTGTCCCGGGAAAGTACCTGCCGGATAATGCACGAAGAGTTTTTTCGATCCTTCAACGCCCAGATCCTCTTACAGCTTTCCGCTCATGGCATGCAGTTCGATCAGGGACACATTTTCCTCATCAGCCACCTGCCTGACAACCTCCGGATAATCTCCATGTGTATTGACGATATTACCATTCTCATCAAACTGCCTTCTGTGCATGGAAAATATCAGTACCGGCATCGCCTTATTATCCCGTGCAATCGTAATTAACTTTTAAGATATTCCCTGTAGCCGGTATGCGCCTCAAGATAAGCACCGCTGTATGTTTTCTGGTCATTATGACCGAACTGAATGAACAGGTAATCACCCGGTTTAATCAGGCTAATGATCTTTTTCAGCCGCTTTTCTGCTATAAAGCTTTTCATGGCTTCTCCCGATTCGGCATAATTAGTGTCTGTCCATAAAGTCCCATTTGTCGCTTTACACTTGTCCGAAAATTGCTCATTTACGACAAGTAAACTCCGCGTTTTCGGATCGCGCGAGCCTTGCAAATGAAACTTTCTGAACAGACACATGACCAATTAAATATTATGTCAACTTTATAGACAGGCTCTATTAGTCATTGGCTATTGGTGAACGGAATTAATGACTTATGATCAATAAAACCCTCATCATTAAGAAAGTTAAAAAAATAAAGTACAAAGACAACCTAGCGAAGCGAGCGACCCGTCAAGGTAGTAAAAAAGTAGGTCGAACCGCTTGGAGAGCGGTTCGAAACAATTGGCCCTTTGAAAGCATATATAATAACAATGCTTTTCTACATAAGAGCCATCTATTACATTGCGAAAGTGTCGCAGTAGATTACTACAGCTTTAACTTCCAACAGTTTGCATCTGTCCCAAACTTGTTTGAAATGAAAAAATATATGGCCAGTTAGGGTACAGAATTAACCTATTGTATGTTGCTGTATACGTGCATAATATGTTCGTATAATTACGTAACTAGGAAAGTCGGGCTAGGTAAGACCAAAAATTAAACCCAGTGTGGGAGGTAATATAAAAACAATAATATACTTTACCAGGGTTTCCTTACGCGTCTTTTGCGAAAAATGTCTATTCTATTCGTTTTTTGAAAAAAAGGTATCCCGTAATATGGAGATACCCTCTGTTTATATAATAAAATATTTATATCCAGTTATTATTTCACGGTAAATTTCTCAACCATAACTTTTTTATCCGTAGTCACATACATCAGATACATCTGATTGGATAGTCCTTCAATATTAATCGATGTATGTGCGTTATTGAGATGATCTTCCTTCCTGATCAACTTGCCATCCAGTGAATATATTGCAACAGAATTGATATTGCCTGTCTCATCCAGCAGACTAATATGAATAAATGATGTTGCGGGTACCAGATAAATTACACAACCTTTCTGTTGAACCGTAATACCTTCGATGCCGGATGGCAATGATTCGCAACTTGTCGGCAGTGGTGCCGAACCGGTTTCACTGGCGATTATTTTCAGATAATCAATATTTGCCAAACCATCTGCAGTATTTGCATAGATCACAATTTTTGATATTCCGCTTTCCAAATATACGCTTGCTGATGTTACATCCCAGATTGCCCAATCCCCCGTAGCAGGAAAATCAACACTACCTGCATCAACGATATCATTTATCACTAAGCGGGCATCTCTTTCACCTGACGCCGAAGCATACCTGAATACGAATGTATAATTACCTGCCAGGGCAGATACGCCATAAACAATCCCTTCATCAACAGCATTATATGTATTCGCAAATCCTGTCCCCGTAAAGCCTTCATGATTACTGTCCACAGATCCCGCGTTCACAAAGCCGCAATAACCATTTTCATTTTCCTGCAGGGTAAGTATAGCTACTATTTCAATATTTATAATTGCATCAGTGGATTTCTCATCATTATCCCATGCAATTGCTTTCACCTCATGCAGTCCTATTCCCGGATTTTCAACCTTGAAAATATAGGGAGCTTCAGCATCAACAGCCATCAGTTCATCATTGAAATATAACTGAACACTGTCAATTTGTCCGTCAGTGTCCCATGCATCAGCACTGACTGCAATAGAATCATCGTCAGTTGAAAAAAGAACTCCATCTTTGGGTGATGCTATCAAAACATGGGGATAACCTTCATCAACAATGAACTGAACCGGAACTGAGGTCACCAGCTGGCCGGCTGTATCATAACATGAAGCCGTAAACGAATGATCACCCGATGTTAAACCACTGATATTTTTAAAGTAAGGAACATCAAGCGTGTCAAATACTACACCATCGTCTGCTAAAAACACCATCCTGTTGGTATCGGAAATATTCCTGGCCGATATGATTACCGGTACATCGAGTCCGAGTCCAATCTCAACCCCATTCAAAGGATTCTTAATGGAAATACTGGTTACATCAGCATTAATAACCTGAATATTTTGTGAAGGCACAGTATCCATATCATGCCCGATGAAAAAACCGGGGTGGGGAGGCTGGTTATATGCTACATTTTGCCATGCAATGGCAAGCCTGTATTGCGGATCCTGCATAAGAGTATATATTCCATGCTCTGTGGGGATGGTGGTGGTATATATTCTGAGTGCCTGGTTATCACTGGTCCTGAACATCACTTCTTCACGCCAGTCGCCAAGGATATCACCACTTAACGCCGGATTAGACTTGGTTCCATTGTTTTTGGAACATCCGTCAGCTGTAAATATATTGCCTGACCCCCATTTGGAAACGGTTATACCATCAAGCATTTCACGCAGCAGGTCCCCGTCCCACCATACGGCAAAGTTGATCGGCGGAATATTCCCGCTTATTACATTACCGCTACTGTTATAAACACCTAATCCGCCTGATGCCCAGAATTCATTCCCAGCATGTGCAGCCGAAATATCTGCGGTCATTCCCCTTCCTATATCTCCATCTGCTGCTTTTGTCCAGATAATCTCCCCGGTAGCTGCATCACGTAAACTTACTCCCGGGATATCATCTCCGTCAGCGTTTTCATGTGGCATATAAAATTCCTGGCCCGGACGGTTAGGGATAAGATCTCCCAAATGGGTAGCATCACCATGCTTGAGTCCGGTATTATACAATGGCGTTCCATCATCATCAAATGCCATAGCTCCATACATGATTTCATCCTTTCCGTCACCATCCACATCTCCAACCGATATAGAATGGGCACCCTGTTCTTCATACTGTCTCAGGGCAGCCTGGTCCTCTTCGGTATCAAAGGCCCATCTTTTCACTAATTGCTTATCTTTAAAATCCCAGGCTGTTAATGCGGTCCTGTCATAATACCCACGGCACATTACAAGGCTGGGTATGGTATCAAAATAAGCCACGGAGGCCAGAAATCTGTCCACCCGGTTACCGTTAGTATCTCCCCATGTGCTTAATGGATACGGATCTGCTCTTAACGGAATATATTCCACAGTATGAATCTCTGCACCCGTTTCACCATTAAACACGGTCAGATATTCAGGCCCTGATAAAATATATCCGTCAGACTCTCTGTAATCAGCCTCATCATCATCATCAGTTGCAGGTCCGGTACTCAGATACTCTCCGGTACCATCCCTTGTCCCCGGTGCAGTTTTACAAGCCACTTCAGCCTTACCATCACCGTCCAAATCATACACCATAAATTGCGTATAATGGGCTCCGCCCCGGATATTAACGCCCAGATCAATACTCCAGAGAAAAACACCATTCAGTTTATAGGCATGCAAAAAAACCGGGTCTGTGGTTCCCGACTGTGAATTATCACGGGTTGCTCCTTCCATCTTGACAATAATCTCATAATCTCCGTCCCCGTCAAGGTCGGCAACAGAACAATCATTGGGCGAATACCCCCCAGGAGTTTGTAATGGAATAGTTAAAAATTCATTGGCCCAGGGAAAAACAACAGTTGAAATTTCCGAAGGCGAACCATCCACAATGGTTTCCAGGTAATAAATATCATTAACCGTACCCGTGCTGTCACTGTAATTCGACTTTCCGCTTATCGGTGTTTCATTAACCAGTGTATCATTACGATAAATATTAAAAGCAACATCAGCACTGTCGGTGGCAAAAATACGCCAGCTTAAAAATATATAATCATCCGCGTTAACTGCTACAAAGCCCCGTGTGAGGTATTCCATCAGCCTTGTCTGCGCGTCGGCCTGATGTATGAAAGCTCCCGGAAGCATCATAAAAACCATAATAATAGCAAAATATATTCGCTTCATATATCTGCCATAACTATAACTCATCCTCTTCCCACGATCAGGTACCATGATCATAAACTCGTCATCTTCAAATACTTTAAGTAAATCTTTTCTCCCATGAATAAACAAATTAAATTTTATATAAAAATGCAGATTATCATTTGCTGTCACCTGCAAATTGTGAATAATACAAACTATAGAACAGAGATCCATAATATTATTACTGTAGGTTTTTTCGGGTATTTGCTTTTAGGTAGCAGGAGTAAAGATAATACAAAGTTATTTTTTTAATCTTTATATCTTTGATGAAAATATAAACTATAACTAAATTACATTTATGTGCTATTGGAAATATGTTTTAGTTCTTTCCGTGATAATTGTAAGCACTACTATCATTCAGGGGCAAACTGCAGCGCCAGCGGGCCAACCCGTTAACCGGTTGCAAACCGACACGCTGATTTATTCTGATATTTATGATTCCTCTGCCCTTGTAACAGGGCAGGACTCAGTACAACGCGGGTATGAAATACTGATATACCTGATGCAGTTACAGATCAATGAGCTTGAAAACAGGTTAGACTTTAACAGAAGGGCCTTAATGATCATGGGGTCTTTGTTGTCCTTATTGCTGATCATTACCTTATTGTTGATTTCAAAAAGGACTGTATTTAGTTCCTTCCCTTTTTATCCACAAAAAAAAACCTATCAGTCGGGCCTGGTATGCCTTCAAATGATGTACCGTTATTATTACGGTAAAAAGATCTCCTATAAAAATGTAAAAAAGTTTGCATCCTCACAAAAAGATCCGGAGATCATGAGTCTGGATGATCTGGCATCTGTTGCTGAAAATTTGGGTTTTAAAATAAAAGCGGTGAAATCAGGCATCCATGAACTCCGTACAGATTTACAATTACCGGTAATGGCAATTTTTCCAAATCATATTGCCATAGTATATGCACATAAGAACGATAACTTTTATATTGCTGATCCTTTTTACGGATTTTTAAAATTAAAACTATTTTATTTTGCTACATCCTGGTTCAGCGATAATAAAAACATGAAGGGCATCGCTCTGCAGCTCCTTCCGGTCAATAACATATCAGGATCAGTTGCACGCAAAACAGATCCTGAAAAATACAGTAAGCTCAAATCACTGGATAAAAAGCAATGGAAACAGTATGATTTCACCGTGCACAACTGAATTTTATGCCCGGTATTCTTTTAACGCCCTTTAAAAAGTATTATTTTTGGAAGGAAAGTAAAAGCATCAGGTGGTAAAAAGAATAAAAACATACAAAAACATAAACCATATGAACGATATAATAAACCAATGGCGGGTAAATGAAAATGAAGAAGGTTCAAAGGACGAAAAAAATGTTTCGTCAAAGCAAATTGAAAAAAAATTCCTCGATGAGAGGGTGATTTTTTTATGGGGCCAGGTAAATGACAAGTCGGCCAAAGAGATAGTAAGCAAACTTATCTACCTTGAAAAGGATAAACCCGGCAAAAAAATAAGCTTCTTTATAAACAGTCCGGGAGGCATGGTAACCTCCGGCATGGCCATATTCGATACCATGCAACTGATAACATCACCTGTATCCACGGTATGTATGGGCCTTTCGGCATCCATGGGATCTATACTTTTATCAGCCGGCACAAAAGGAGAAAGGTATATTTACCCTTATGGCGAAGTTATGATCCATCAGCCCAGCGTCGGGTACATGCAGGGTCGTGCCGCGGACATCGAGATACATACAAAACAGATTATGAAAACGCGTGAGATATCAGCTGAAATTCTGGCAAATAACTGCAGTCAGCCTTTAGAAAAAATACTGAAAGATTTCGACAGGGATTACTGGATGGATGCTAAAGAATCGATTGATTATGGAATAGTGGATAAGATATATGAATTCAAGTAGTGTTTGTCCATAAGTTAAACATTTTGCCTAACCTTCATGGTTAATAAAATTAATCTGAGAAGATATATTACAAAAAAACGAAAACGACCCCCAAGGCTTTTGGTGATTGTTTTTATTTTTCTAATCCTGCTAATTACCTTCACTTATCTTATGTACCGCTTTTTTCCCGGAACTATCTGATGACTTTATATTTTATCAAAATCCTATAAAATTAACGTTGTTCCGCAAACCCCATTTCCTTTAAAACCAGTATATAGTTATGCAGTAGCGCGGGCCGTCTCAGAAAAATCGCGTAAGATTTCAAGGAAGGTTTTCGTCGCGGGGGCCCTGGAGGAACCCTGTCCGAGCGACGACGAAGGAGGAGTGAGTTTGGGTTCCGCGGGGAGAAAATCTTCCGTAGCAAATCCAGCGATTTTTATGGAACGGTGACTTTTTTTGCCTACTTTTTTGTGTAGGAGACAACTTAGCGAAGCGATCTCATGACCGAAGGGAGTAAAAAAGTAGGTCGAACTGCCACGCGGGCAGTTCGAAACACCGGCCCGCGGGAAGAAATTTAAAAAACAACCACATTCTATAAAAGAACCTATCCGACGACAATTATACACCTGATTAACAGTCATTTTAAGTTTATAAACCGTTAAAAAATCAGTATCACTGTATAACAGCAAAAGATTTTTGTAAATTTACCCTGCTAATCAGAAACCCCGTAAGATGCTTAAAGAAAATTTTGTTGAATACATTGAAAACAGTATTCGTAAAAACTGGAACATTCAGGGACTCTCAGATTATAAAGGAGAAAATTTTACCTATGCCGACATTGCCGGTCAAATTGTAAAATTTCATATCCTGTTTGAACTATCCGGTATAAAAAAGGGTGATAAAATAGCCCTTATCGGTAAAAACTCAGCCCGCTGGTGTATTGTTTACCTTGCGGCAGTATCTTATGGAGCTGTTATTGTTCCCATTCTTGCCGATTTCAAACCTGATGACGTTCATCATATCGTCAATCATTCAGATGCAAAAATACTTTTCAGCGGTGAACCGGTATATGAAACACTTGAGCTGAAAAAGATGAAAAACATCATCGGAGTGCTGTCGGTAAATACTTACAATCTGCTTGAAGCAAAGGATAAAAAATTCAGTACTTATCCCCATCTCTCAGAAAAAAAATACCGGGAAAAATACCCTGACGGATTGGATGCGGAAAGTTTTACTCTCCCCAAAGTATCAAATTCCGAACTGGCAGTGATCAGCTATACTTCCGGCACCACGGGCTTTTCAAAAGGTGTGATGTTGCCGGGTAACAGCCTGGCTGCAAACATTCGATTCGCGCAGGAACATATGCCGCTTAATTCGGGTGATCCCATTGTTTCATTCCTGCCACTTGCACATACCTACGGTTGTGCTTTCGAATTTTTATTTCCTTTTTCAATAGGCTGCCATATCACATTCCTCACGAAAACACCCTCTCCGCGGGTCATTACACAGGCGTTTGGTGAAATTAAGCCCGCGTTGATCTTATCTGTTCCGCTGGTTATAGAGAAAATTTACAAGAAAAAGCTTCTCCCGCTGATATCAAAATGGCATATGAAGATCCTTTTAAAAACACCCGGGATAAACTCTTTGATATATAAAAAAATGAATGCTCAGTTAAGTGAGGCATTCGGTGGTAACTTTACTGAAGTTGTTATTGGCGGTGCCCCGTTTAACCGTGATGCAGAGAAGCTTTTCAGAAAAATTAAGTTTCCTTTCACTGTAGGCTATGGCATGACCGAGTGCGGGCCCCTGATCAGTTATGAATCATGGGATAAAACTAAATTCGGATCATCCGGCAAACCGGTTGATACCCTGGAAGTTAAAATAGATTCGCCCGAGCCGGGAAAACTCGTTGGTGAAATTATGCTGCGCGGTGATAATGTAATGTACGGATACTATAAAAATGATAAAGCCACCAAAGAGATCCTTGACAAGGACGGCTGGTTACATACCGGCGATCTGGGTATAATGGACAGGAAAAAAAATATTTTTATCAGGGGACGAAATAAAAGTATGATCCTTGGTGCAAACGGCAAAAATATCTATCCGGAAGAGATAGAATCGGGTATTAATAATATGTTTGCCGTAAGTGAGTCCCTGGTTGTTGACCGGAATGATAAACTAATTGCCCTTATTCATCCTGACCCGGAAACCGTCGAAAAACATAAATTATCTGAAAACGACCTTAATCAACTCTTTGAACAGCACCGCAAGGAACTGAACAACAGGCTTCCTTCCTATATGCACGTCTCGGCTATGGAAATGCATAAGGAAGAATTTGAAAAGACACCGAAAAGAAGTATTAAAAGGTTTGTTTACCAGTAGAATCTTTTTATAAATAGTGTCTGTCCATAAAGTCCCATTTGCCGCGTTACGCTTGTCCGAAAATTGCTCATTTACGACTAGTAAACTCCGCGTTTCCGGACCGCGCGAGCCTTGCAAATGGAACCTTCTGAACAGACAAATAACCAGTTAAACATTTTGACTACTTTAAAGAAGGGCACTAAATAGTTTCTGTCCATAATGTACGATATCTGCATTGTTGCTTAACCGAACGAAGTGAGACAGATGTGCTTATCCCTGCTAGCGTCACTTTCACCGGTTTGAATGACACCTTAACCTATTTAAAACAGATACCTGCCTATCATTCAATTTAATTTAAAATAATGTGAACATTATTAATTATTATTGTATTCTATTAATAGAAAACAGGATATCTCGATGATTATTAAAGAACTTAACCGGCAATATAACGATATCATTCATCATATTAACGAAAAACGTATCAAAGATGCCTTTGACAGGCTTTTTATATTGCAGGATCAGTGCACCAATCCTGAGTATAAAGAGCAGTTGAATAACCATTACAACACATTGGCGAATATACTGAAATACTCATTCGAGCTTACCGATGATCCTGAAAAGGAAAAGATCTATAACCACCTGGTAAAATCACTGTTCGAACTGGCCGACGATATGAAAGAGGATATTTTGCTCAACCATAATCTGTTAACATATTATCAGAGGAAAAGTGAACTCAGTAAAGGGATGGAAATGAAAGGCGAACAGAGCATCGAATTTATTGAAAAACTGTCTTTTTTGAAGGAGATAAATCAGATTATCTCATCATCAAAAGACAAAAAGAAGCACTTTTCACAAACGACTGAATACAGGGAGAATTTTAAAGACATTTTTGATATTCTCTGGCTGACTGATAAGTACAGGGAAACAGATATCAGCCTTGTTAAAGAGATAATTCAAAATGATTCATTACCATGGTATGACAAATCGGTAATTGTCAGCGCTATAGTCTTATCTGCCCTCAGGCACTTCGACAGTGAGAAAGTGAACCTGCTGTTTGATTTCTATGACAGGCAGGAACATCAGGTCGGACAACGTGCCCTAATAGGAATCATTCTGATCCTTTATAAATTCGATCACCGGCTGAACTATTACCATGAATTGATCAACCGGCTTAAAGCTCTGCAGGGAGATAAAAATATGACCTCTATGGTTGAATCTGTCATTATTCAACTGATAAAGGCCAAAGAAACCGAAAAGATAACGAAAAAGATCAAGGAAGAAATTCTCCCGGAGATGTGGAAGATAAAATCAGCTTTGGATGAAAAACTAAACCTTAATGAATTATTAACAGAAAAAAATATTGAGGATAAAAATCCCGAATGGGAGACTATGTTCAGCGATTCACCAGACCTGTATGATAAAATCGAACAGTTTTCAAACATGCAGCTTGAAGGATCTGACGTTTTCATGAGTGCATTTGCCATGTTGAAACGTTTCTCTTTTTTTGACGAAATAAGCAACTGGTTCCTGCCATTTTATAAAGAAAACGACCTGCTCGAAAGCGCTTTTGGCGAAATGCAGGAAGGATTCGACCGGCAGGCTTTCCTGGAAGGGCTTGAGCGCACTTCATTCCTGTGCAATTCGGATAAATATTCTTTTTGTCTGAATGTTAAATTCATGCCTGCAATGCAACAATCAGCAATGGTGGAATTATTCAATATGGAGCTGAAAGCTATGAATGAAATACAGAAGGACGATGAACTGGTAAATAATGCCGCCAGGAATAAAACTGTAATTACCCAGTATATACAGGATCTGTACCGTTTTTTTAAGCTACATCCTATGCATAAGGAATTTGATGATATATTCGGGTATCCACTGAATTTTCATCATACAGAATTTTTCTATCATCTGATCGATGACCTTACAGTATTGAGAAATATCGGCGAATTCTATTTTGAAAAAGACTATTTTAAACAAGCTCTGGATATTTTTCTTATCATATCAGATAAAACCAAAAATCACGAATTGTTTGAGAAAACCGCCTATTGTTACCAGCAACTGGGTGAATATCATTCTGCCCTTGATTATTATCACAAAGCGGAATTGATAGAGAAAAAGAAACCCTGGCTGTTGAACAAGATAGCTTTTTGTTACCGGAAAAACGGCAATTTTAAGAAAGCCGAAGAATATTATAAAGAATCGGAAAAACTGGATCACGATAATCTCTTTAACCAGGTCAGCCTGGGTAATGTTCACCTTGATATGGAAGAATATGAATCTGCTTTAAAGTATTATTTCAAAGTAGAATACCTGGCACCCGATAACCATAAAGTCCACCGGCCGATAGCATGGTGTTCATTCCTTCTGGGTAAGTTTGATACTGCAAAAAAATACCAGAAAAAAGTCATCAGGAAAGAAGGTAACAAAAATGATCATCTCAATATGGGACATATATTATGGTGCATGGGAGATAAAAAGGGAGCAATTGAAGCCTACAAAACAAGTCTGAAAAGATCAAAAATGGATTTTTCCTGGTTTTCACGTGTATTTAACGATGATTCCTCACACCTCGTAAAATTCGGTATTCCGGATATTGACATTCCTCTGATGATCGATTATCTTAAGGTAAATACCGAAAAAAGTTAAAAAGTTTCAATTGCCCTCGTAAAACTCACCCTGATAATATATCATCTTCCTGTTGACACCTATATGCATAATTATAAGGTTTCGGATAAGATCAAATGATTTTACAAATTCATTCAGAAGATATTTCTTTTCACCCTCCTGGAACAACCATATCCGGTTGCTGTTATCCAGGTATGCAATGGCATTCCAATCCAGCTTATAGAGTGAGGGTATATATGGTTCAATCTCATATATTCTGCCATCAAAAAAAGTCTTGAAATAGCCATGTTCCTTATAAATCAAAATATTATCCTCCGTATGGTATTCTTCGGGTTCATTTGACCCGATCACAAATAATCCCTGATCTCCAAAATATTTGAATTCACCCTGGCTTGATACATATACAACGAAACCATCACCTGTTTTGAATGAACGCGGAGGAAAACTTTCCAGTTCAAAGACCTCTCCCTTGTAAAACACCTTGAATTGCCGCGATTGTTGTTCAACATACGCCACGATATCCCTTCCCGCTTCATATTTGATATCCCCTGTATAAGATATAAGGGTTTGTATTTTACCATTATAAAAAACCCTGAAATCACGGTTACGCGTTGATAAATAAGCCACGATATTATCACCGCTGGCAAATAACTCAGCCGGCTGGCCTATAATACCTGTCTCCAACTCAATAATGTCACCATTATAATAAACATTCAATGATTCCTTGTTTTTATCATAATAAGCGATCAGACTGTCCTCAATCAGATACCTGGTTGCCCTTGCTGTCAGAAGCTTTGCCTGTCCCCGGTCCACAACATACAATTTATCATATACAGTATAAGCCCCCAGCCGGTCAGAAACATAATAACCCGTCACCCCGCCGGGATCAAGTTGTGAGACTATACCCTCATAATATAACTTTAAATGGCCCGAATTATCGATATAAAGAACACATTCCCCACCAATTTTAAAAGATTCCACCTCCATGTGTTCAATCTGTTCTGAACTGCCATGATCAAAAATAAAAAACCTGTCAAGGTAATTATGATAAGCACCGAGATGCTGCGCTATCCCTGAAATTGTAAAAACAATAAGAATTACTGCCTGGGCCGTGATCCTTTTCATTAAACAGAAGTATCAATTAATAAAAAATTACCGGGAAGCGATAACCTCCTCACTCTCCCACATGTCTTTTATATTACGTGTATTAAATTGCCATGAAAGAGAAAGGAACATCAATTGTGTTTTCCTGTATCGTCTCAGGTCACTGACCGGATCAGAATGTTCAAAAGTGTTGTTCAGATAATCTGTCAAATAATATTTAAACTTCACATTGACTCCCCCGGGAAATTGAATACCTGCAAATACGGAGGGCAAAAAACGCTCTGTCTGGTTACCAAACCATTCCTTATATTTAGTCTTGCTGCCTGACCTGTCATGTGCGCCGCTCCAGTATTTTTCCTTATAATGAAAGGGCATTTCATATTCAGCACCGCCGTACACAAAAAGATGATCGCTGAACGACCCCAGCTTAATGGCTATGGGAAGGCCCAGATTATAAGTCCGCCGTATGATCTTGTAATCTGTTCCGTTAATATTCTCATCAGTTATCAGGCCCACATTCCTCAAGCCCATCCCGGTGAAGAAACCAATGTTATTTGTAATATCAAACTGCCAGAAATGCCCGGCATGAAAAAACATGGTAAAACGGACATTCGACTGAATACCCTCACCACCATATTGTTCCGCTTCGGCCCATGAAAATATAAATTCACCGCTGGATAAGGAATATACATCCTGGGCATTAATACTTTTTGTGCTGTATATAAATATAAACGGTACTATAAACAGAAATACAAACTTATTCATATCACATGTTTTATTATTGATTATCATAAAATAAACAAAATAAGACAATTTATGCCTGCAATCCTCAAATTTCCGTTAATATTTACCGGACCTTCTGTCTGCTCCAAACCTGGCATATGAATAATACAGGATAAGCTTAAGATTAATTAGTGTCTGTCCATAATGTCCGATATCCGCGTTGCTGCCAAAATTTTAAATCCTCAAATACTTTAGTATACCGAGGTTTAAAATTTTTGCGCGCCTTGATCTCGAACATTCTGAACAAACACTAAGAGTCTATTGACAAACCCTAATTAGTGTCTGTCCATAAAGTCCCATTTGCCGCGTTACGCTTGTCCGAAAATTACTCATTTACGACTAGTAAACTCCGCGTTTTCGGACCGCGCGAGCCTTGCAAATGAAACTTTCTGAAAATACACATGACCAGTTAAACATACTGCCAATTTTTTTGATAAACCTTAATTAACGCGTTAGATTAATATTAATAAATAAAACTCAACGAACAAAAGTCTTATTGTTTTTGTTATAATAGTACTTATAATATAGCATGTATTTTCTTTGTTGATCATTTATCATTAATGACGCAGATCATCATTTTGATTAATGAAGATCATATTACAATAAAGTAAGTGTATTTGTTAATTGTTTATTTTTATTAAGTATAAATTCAAATCCTAAATTAATAATGCTGGAGGTAAAAAATAACCTGAGTGGATTGATATCCAATATCTACGAGTGTCAGAAAAAGATTATTATTAATCGTAGATTTATTCTCGAACTCGAAGAGGAAGGCAATGATGCCAACCGCTTACGACGGGAGAATGAAGAGCTTGAAAGAAGAATATCCGGTTATCAGAAAGAATTACGGAAACGTTATGAGTATACATATTAGGATATCCTGGCTGGAAAAATGAAAGGCTGTCTTTAATCAAAAGACAGCCTTTTTTTATGGAAAAGGTCAGAAAAAAAGAAATCTTAACAAGGGCTTTAGCCTGCATTATTTATACGACATATCTTTGTAAAAATATTTTTATTATTTTAATTATATTATGAGACTTAACATATAAAGACAATTATAATAAAATTGCTTTTTATTCCTTCCCATGGGCTGTGGTTTCGAACTGCCCGCAAGGCAGTTCGACCTACTTTTTGGCTACCACCCAAAAAGTAGGCAAAAAGGTCACCGTTCCATAAAAATCGCTTGATTTACTACGGAAGGTTTTCTCCCTGCGGAACCCAAACTCACTCCTCCTTCGTCGTCGCTCGGACAGGGTTCCTCCAGGGCCCACGCAACGAAAACCTTCCTTGAAATCTACACGATTTTTCTGAGACGGGTCCCGCTACTGCAAAACTTTATGCTGGTTTTAAAGGAAATGGGGTTTGCGCAACAACGGCTACATCTGCCTGGAGCAGGGTAAGAAACATCCGGATTAGCCTCGCTGAGCTCCCTCCGGTCGGTTACAAATCCGGATAAGCTGTGTGCCATAGCAAAGCTTATCGTAAATAACATAAGTTCCTTACGGTAGTATCCTTTCCAAATAAACCTACCACAGAACGGAACTCCGCCTTCAGGATTTTCCGTTAAAAAAAATCAGGGTGATCACCGTTAAAAAAATCGAGTTGTCCGACGTTAGGAGTTCTCGATTTTTAGGTGAGCGCCTTGATTTTTTAGGAAAATCCTGTCAGCGGCGGCATTTCTTTGTTTACTTTCTTTTTGCTGTAGCAAAGAAAGTAAATCGAACCGCCTGGGGAGCGGTTCGAAACAATTAGCCCTTGAAAGGCATTAATAATAAATTTCAAAAAAAAATTATAAATGAATAACCTCATCGTAAGCTGCCGCAGCAGCTTCCATCACTGCCTCCGACATTGTGGGATGCGGATGCACCGATTTAATAATTTCCTGACCTGTTGTTTCCAGCTTTTTGGCTACAACCAGCTCGGCTATTATTTCAGTAACATGAGAGCCGATCAGATGAGCACCGAGTAATTCACCGTATTTTGAATCAAAGATCAGCTTGACGAATCCATCTTTATGACCTGCTGCACTGGCTTTACCCGATGCAGTGAAAGGAAATTTACCTGTCCTGATATCATAGCCGGCTTCTTTGGCTGTCTTTTCTGTGTAACCCACCGAAGCAATTTCAGGCACTGTATAAGTACAGGCCGGAATATTGGTATAATCGACCGGTTCAGGATTTTTACCCGCGATATTTTCCACGCATGTTATACCCTCGGCTGAAGCAACATGTGCAAGGGCAGGGCCATGCACTATATCACCGATGGCATATATACCTTCTATATTTGTCCGGTAATATTCATCAACCTTCACTTTGCCGTTCTCCAGCTTAACACCTGCCTTCTCAATGCCTGTATCTTCAAGATTTGGTGTAATTCCAACTGCAGAAAGAACTATATCAACCTCAAGCGTTTCTTCTCCTTTTTTGGTTTTAACAACCACTTTACATTTTTTACCTTTGGTATCTACTGATTCCACGGATGAACCAGTCATGATCTTCATCCCCTTCTTCTTAAATGAACGCTCCAGTTGTTTTGACACTTCTTCATCCTCAAGAGGTACGAGAACAGGCATATATTCAACCAGGGTAACCTTTGTTCCGATGCTGTTATAAAAATGGGCGAATTCACTGCCTATGGCACCTGAACCTACAACAAGCATAGATTGTGGTTGCTTTTTTAATGTCATTGCACTCCTGTAACCAATGATCTTTTCACCATCGATCTTCAGATTGGGAAGTTCTCTCGCCCTGGCCCCGGTTGCCAGTATAATATGACCGGCCGTATATTTCTCTGTTTCCTTACTTTTGTTATTTTTTACTTCAACAGTCTTATTATCTATAAGTTTACCCGTTCCTTCAATTACATCGATCTTGTTTTTCTTAAATAAAAACTGAACTCCTTTGCTCATCCCGTTAGCAACATCCCTGCTTCGTTTAACCATACCATCCAGATCAATTTTAACATTACCTTCGATGTTTATCCCGTAGTTTTCAGCCTGATTCAGGTACTCAAAAACTTCAGCGCTTTTCAACAGTGCTTTTGTAGGTATACATCCCCAGTTCAAACAAACGCCTCCCAACTCTTCACGTTCAATAACACCAACTTTCAAACCCAGTTGCACTGCACGGATTGCAGCTACATACCCTCCGGGTCCGCTGCCGATTATAAGTAAGTCGTAATTCATATTTTAGTAAATTTTATATTAATAATAATCAGAAATATGTCTGTTCATTAAAGTCAATCAATAAACACAATGCATTTTACCCCTTATTGTTCATACAATTCTTTTTTAATGAGAAAAATTTTACTTTATATTTTTAAAATATCTTTTTAACAGGCGTTTTGCTGCAATATACGAGCTTACCTTATCATCCGTTAACTCATGTTCCAGCTTTTTCAGGTGTTCCTGAATATCAGTATTATTATAAAAGTGGTCATGAAGTGCCTGGCTGATCGTTTCATACATACGATATTTTGCCTGTTCAGAACGATGCCTTGAAAAGTAGCCGTTTCCCGTGGTAAATTTCCTATATTCCTGTATGGTATTCCATATTTTATCTATTCCTTTATTAGTAAGTGCCGAACAGGTCAACACACAAGGTGTCCATCCCGATTCGGCAGGAGGAAATAAATGCAAGGCATTTGAAAACCCGGCCCGTGCCTGTTGAGCTTTTTTTTCATTGTCCCCGTCAGCTTTTGTTATGGCAATTATATCGGCCATCTCCATTATGCCACGCTTTATCCCCTGGAGTTCATCCCCCGCACCCGCGAGCATGAGTAACAGGAAAAAATCCACCATGGAATGTACAGTTGTCTCTGATTGCCCAACACCCACCGTTTCAATAATAATGGTATCAAATCCTGCTGCTTCACATAATATTATTGATTCCCTGGTCTTCCTGGCTACCCCCCCTATTGATCCTGCTGAAGGAGAAGGCCTGATAAAGGCTTTCTTTTCAGTTGACAGTTGCTCCATGCGGGTCTTGTCACCCAGTATACTGCCTTTTGACCGCTCACTGCTCGGATCAACTGCAAGGACAGCTGTCGAATGACCCTGCCGGATAAGATGCATGCCGAATGACTCGATAAATGAGCTTTTTCCTACTCCGGGAACACCGGTAATTCCAATACGTATTGAATTCCCGCTGTGCGGCAGGCACCTCTCAATGATCTTCTGAGCCATTTCCTTATGTTTGGGCAATGCACTCTCAACCATGGTTATTGCCTGACTGAGGATAATGCGGTCACCTGACGTGATCCCCTCATAGAACTGATCGACAGTAAGCTTTTTCCTTTTTTGCTTCCTGAACCGTTCAACAGCATCACCATTCAGTATGGATGGTTGATTGACACCGTCTCTCACCGACAATTTCCGATCATGATCTTCCTTTTTTTTCACGAATACTTATTTCTCTGTATTGATTTTGATAATTAGTGTCTGTCCATAAAGTCTCATTTGCCGCGTTACGCTTGTCCGAAAATTGCTCATTCACGACTGGTAAACTCCGCGTTTTCGGACCACGCGAGCCTTGCAAATGGAACCTTCTGAACAGACACATGTACGGTTAAATATTTTGACTACTTTATAGACGGACTCTATTTATCTTCAACAGTACCCTGAATCCAAAGAATAGTTTTAGCCTGTTTTGGATCATTGGTTACAACCGAGATGGATTTCTTCTGATTCCCTTTCCTGCCTGAAGGATTAAACCTTGCAGTAATACCTGTGGATTCACCCGGAGCAAGAGTATTTTTTTGCGGGTGTACTACCGTGCAGCCGCAGCTGGCACGTACCTTTCTTATGATAAGGTTTCTTTGCCCCTTATTGGTAAGGATGAATTCATATTCCGCCGGTTTGTCATTTGAAATAGTACCAAAATCAAAAGTTTTTGAGCTAAAATGAACCTTTGGAGCAGTAGCCAGCTCTTCAGGTGTAAGATCCGAGAAATCTTCCTGCACCAATGCTGAAACGGTTATCCGGTTGTCTGTTACAGGCTGTTCGTTGATTTTCAGATACAAACGGTCAATTATATAATCCCAGTCATTAACAAGCCCGCCGTTGAATGAAAAATATAGTTTACCTTCCTGACCGGGTTTAAGGACCTCAGGCTCAGGGTTAATCTTAATATATTCCGGAACCCGTTGAAAACCCATCTCCAGTTCATGATCAGTTATATTAGCAACATCTATAGTTTTGGTTTTGATCTCACCCTGTTTAACAACACCGAATGAAGCATGAATGGTCTTCAGGTTAAGATCCCCGATATTATAGCGGTATATCTCTTCCAACCCGCGATTTTCAGGAATAACTTCCCCCTTAACAGTAAGTGTTGTTACCCGGTTTTTGGCATTGCTGATCACGGATACGGTTTTGCTGAACGGGCCCGGCCGGTTACGGGGATCATATTTTACCTGTACTTTGCCATTCTGTCCGGGGATGACAGGTTGCCGGCTCCATTCGGGACTTGTGCAACCACAAGTCGCTTTTACTTCATTTATAATCAAAGGCAGTTGCCCCGTATTTTCAAACATAAAGTCATATGAAACCGGCCCCTTTTTTTCTTGTATCTTACCAAAATCATACACGATATTCTCAAAAGAAATCACAGCTTTATCCTGGGCATTCAGATGTAATATTGTTATAATTAATGCCGCGATTAAAATGCCTGTTCTTCTCATAATAGTATTTATTGGAGAAACGAAAACCTTAACTATTTGTTACGCTCTGACAAAACTACAAATTTTTATTTCTATTCTGACATGTTGATTATTGCATTATTACAATAATGAACTAACTTTATACGGCCTAATTTCCCTTGCAGGTGAGCTATGATGAGTAAATACCGGTTTTTAAAAATAGCATTGTTATTGGTATCCGGCACATTACACGGCCAGTTTTACAATGGTCATCAGATGGAGTTTGGAAAAAACAGGGTGCAGTATAATGATTTTTACTGGACATACTTCAGATATGAAAAATATGATGTTTACTTTAATCAGGACGGGCGGGAGCTGGCTGAGTATACAGCAGATTACGCGGCAAAGGAGATACCCCTGGTAGAGAATTTTTTTGATTACAATCTTGATAAGAGGATCATATTCATCGTTTATAATAAGCTTACTGATTTTCGGCAGAGCAACATAGGGTTGGTAACCGGGAAAACGGATTACAATATTGGGGGTGTAACCAACATAAGTAAGAACAAGGTATTTCTTTATTTTGAGGGTGATTATGACAAATACGAGAAACAGATCCGTGCAGCCATTGCAGAAGTCATGATCTATGAAATGCTTTTTGGTTTCCAGCTAAAGGATAATGTTACTAACTCCACTCTGATCAACCTCCCTGAATGGTATACCCGGGGACTGATCTCATATGTGTCTGATAACTGGAATATAGAGATCGAGAACCGGGTTAAAGACGGCATACTGACAGGCAGATTTGAAAAATTCAACCGTTTACGGGACGAAGATGCAAAATATGCAGGACATTCATTCTGGAGATATATAGCCGAAACCTACGGGGAATCTGTTATCCCTAATATAATATATCTTACACGGATAAACAAGAATTCCAATTCCGGCTTTTTGTATGTACTTGGGTTCCCCATAAAAGATTTGTCATACGACTGGATGGGGTATTATATGAACATGTTTACTGATGACAGTACGGAGCGTGAATTACCATCAGAAGGTAGGATCCTGAAAAGACCGAAAAAACGCCGTGTATATTACGAGATAAAGATAAACCCACGGGAAAACCATATCGCTTATGTTACCAATGAACTGGGTCAGTATAAGATCTGGCTGTACAATACACAAACCAGGAAGAAAAAAAGGCTTTTGAAACGTGAACACAAGCTTGATCAGATCCCCGATTTCACTTACCCGGTCATAGGATGGCATCCTTCAGGAAAGATTCTAACCTTCTTTACTGAAGAAGAAGGAGGGATCAAGATGTACTATTATACCCCGGAAACCAAAGAGCTCGTGGTGAGAAATTTTTTATACTTTGATAAAGTTCTTGATTTTGCATTTTCAAAAGACGGATCAAAACTTGCTTTGTCAGCAGTACAAAACGGACAAACCGATATCTTTATCCATACTCTCGCCTCGGCAACAAACCGGCAGATCACCGATGATGTGGCAGGCGATTTCAATCCGGGGTTCGTAAATAATTCGGAACAGATTATTTTCAGCTCAGACCGGCTGTCTGATACCCTCAGTGTTGAAAATGAACGTAAGACACGTGCATTTACAAATGACCTGTTCATATATGATCTCAAGACCGGTAATGACGTGCTCATGCGTCTTGAAGACTATGAATATATCAACAAAGTGCAACCCCATGAAGTGGAAGACAATAGTTTTATTTCGATCAATGACCGCAATGGTATCAGAAACAGGTACATTTCAAAATTTGACAGTACCATCAGCATGGTAGACACCACCGTTCATTACAGGTATTATGCACAAAGTGCCCCGCTGACCAACTATTCGCGGAACATACTGGAACATGATTACAACGAAAGGACAAATACGGTCGGAGAAATTATTTTTCATGACGGCCGGTACCATATGTATCATAATTCTTTAACTGAGGAACCCATTGATGATGAACAGATCTCAATAACAGCCTATAAGAAAGACATGAAAGATGAATTTGCCAGGAATGACAGTTTAAGGAATATAGAAAGGGAAATCATCAGGATTGATAATATCAGGGACAATATGATCATCACCAGGGATGATACACTGACGGTAGATCCTTTCCCCATTGATATTAACGATTATATTTTCGAATCGGAGAAACTGAATTATTATAATGAACAGTTCAAAGACCAGAATATTGATATCACTCTTGATACTATCGAAGAAAAAAGGCCCCGCCCAAGGATATACCAAACCGCCTTTTATCAGAATTTCCTTGTAAACCAGATTGATTTCAGTTTTCTTAATGCTTCATACCAGGCTTTTACCGGGGGGGCGGTTTACTTTAATCCCGGAATGAACATTCTTACTAAAGTGGGCACTAATGATCTTTTTGAAAATTATAAAATCATCGGGGGATTCAGATTGCCACTTGATTTCGACAGTAATGAATTCCTGGTAAGTATCGAGGACCTGAAAGGCAGGTTGAACAGGCAAATTATATTTCACAGGCAGGCTTTTAAAAATGTGGTTGATGAATCTTACCTTATAAAAACACATACACACGAAGTATCGTTGATATTCAGGTATCCGTTTAACCAGGTAGCCTCATGGGTTCGAACCCTGACGGTTCGTAACGACCGCACGGTATTTCTTTCAACCGGGACACAGGCATTGAATAAATCAAACATTTATAAGACATGGGTCGGACTTAAAATGGAATACATTTTTGATAATACCCGCCCGCTTGGAATAAACATATTGGCCGGAACACGCTATAAAATTTTCGGTGAATTATACCAGCAGGTCAATGATAACTTTGACAATCTTATTGTACTTGGTGCCGATTTCCGACATTATACCCGTATACACCGGAATCTTATCTGGGCAAATCGTTTTGCGGCCAGCACATCACTTGGCAGCAGCCGGCTTATCTATTACCTGGGTGGTGTGGACAACTGGACTAACCTGACCCCTTATAAGATACCTACATTTATTCCCCTTAGTGAGATAAGGATTGACGAGACCCAGAACTACGCTTACCAGGCCGTGGCAACCAATACGCGCGGTTTTTCACAAAATATCCGCAACGGGAACAGTTTTGCATTAATCAATTCTGAAATTCGCTGGCCGATCATTAAGTATATTGCTAATTATCCATTAAGCAACAGTTTTCTTGAAAATCTGCAGGTTGTCGGCTTCTTCGATATAGGTACCGCCTGGTCGGGCCCCCATCCATGGGCGGGACAAAATGCTTACAATAACGATATCATAGAGCATCCCCCTATAACCATAACGATTGACGCCGGTCGTGATCCTGTAGTTGCAGGATACGGGGCCGGTGTAAGATCACAGCTTTTCGGATACTTCATTCGCCTTGACTGGGCCTGGGGTATTGAAAATTATCAATTGTTGCCGCGTGTATTTTATTTCTCACTAAGTTTGGACTTTTAAGATATGAGTATGCAAGATATCATTTTACTGATCATTATAGGAATTACTGCAGGATTCGTTGCAGGAAGCATGGGTGTGGGAGGGGGTATTATTATCGTCCCGGCACTTGTTTTTTTTTATGGTATGACGCAACACCAGGCACAGGGTACAAGCCTTGCCGTATTGCTTTTCCCTATCGGTATCCTGGCCGCTATGAACTACTACAAAAAAGGTTATGTAAATGTTAAATTCGCCATTATCCTTATCCTGGCATTCATTATCGGTAGTTATTTCGGTTCATTGATTGCAGTCAACTTGCCTGCAAAAACATTAAAGAAAATATTCGGGCTTCTGATGCTCTTTGCCGGAATAAGAATGATATTTCAGAAATGATATTCTCTAGCCTGCAAGGCTAAACTCCCCGAATAAATATGCTACTATAACCTTATTTATTCATTTTTTTCTTTACCAAATCAATTTTAGATTTTACTTTTGCTGATTCATTTTAATCAATTACTATTTAATTCAAATATTTTTAATTATGGCATATGTTATCAGTGATGAATGCACAGCTTGCGGGACCTGTATAGATGAATGCCCTGTTGAAGCGATCTCTGAAGGAGATATATATTCAATTGATCCCGAATTATGCACCGATTGCGGTGCCTGTGCAGATGTTTGTCCGGTAGAGGCTATTATCCCGGAATAATTTACCAAACATTATAACAAATAAAAGTCCGCCTGTTGGCGGACTTTTATTTGTTATACCAACTGATTATTAATAATTATAAACCTGAACATCTCTTCCACACTTCCATGTCCAGCATCCATGCTTCAAGTTCCATTTCCTCATCTTCCGTTGCTTCACTATAATGATCTGTTTCAGCCGGATCAATCGCGTACATCCAATCCTCAATCATCATAGGTTCTTCGATCACATCTTCGATAAAAAAATCCTCTCCCTCAAGCAATATATTCATGTTAACCTGCCAGGTGGCAAAATCTCTCATCCAGTCTTCCATTTCATGACTTTCCTCATATTCAAATTCAGTGCTCGCCATCATTTTTGGTGAGAAATATACCATATTTTTATTAATAAATGAGTTGGACAGGACTTGTGCATTCAAACTGACAACTGAACATAATAATATCATTATGACAATGATTGCAGACCTTTGAAGGTTTTCCGGTATATTTGTCAATGCTTTCATGGTATTATGCCTTTTAGTTGTTACCTCGGTTAATTTCATTCTGACATAACCATTACATCATTCATGCCAAACTCCATATATATTTGTATACCTGTATTTTAGCCGTGTTTTCTTTGTTCGCGTAAAATGTTAAAAGTGAACGGGTATGTAACAACAGGCGTTCGAAAATGAACAGTAAAAACACAAAGCGCTAAATTACCCCCTGATCTATCATTGCATTGGCTACTTTTAAGAATCCGGCGATATTGGCACCCTTTACATAATCGACATAACCATCACGGTTAATCCCGTATTTTTTGCAGATATCATGAATGGAGATCATAATCTGATGCAATCGATCATCTACCTCTTTTCCCGGCCATTGTAGTTTCATTGCATTCTGGCTCATTTCAAGGCCCGATGTTGCCACGCCCCCGGCATTTGCCGCTTTACCCGGCCCGAATAGTATTCCTTCCTTTTGAAAGTACTCAATAGCCTCCGGTACACAAGGCATATTGGCCCCTTCACATACACATGAACATCCATTTTTTACCAGGTTACCTGCATCTTCAAGGTCAAGCTCATTCTGAGTTGCACAAGGCATGGCAATATCGCATGGTACCTCCCACGGATGTTTGCCCGGAATAAACACAGCGCTTTCAAACTCACGTGCAAATGGTTCAACAATATCCTCATTGCTCGCGCGCAGCTCAACCATGTAATTTATCTTTTCACCTGAGATTCCGATTTCATCATACACATATCCGTCGGGGCCGGACAGGGTAACTACCTTAGCTCCCAGCTCATTCAATTTGACGGTTGCTCCCCAGGCAACATTCCCGAATCCCGAGATGCATATGGTTTTTCCTTTAAGACTTTTTTTTCGGGTAGCCAACATTTCTTTTGCAAAATAAACAGCACCAAAACCGGTAGCCTGGGGCCTTATTAAGCTTCCGCCCCAGTTCAAACCCTTACCTGTTAAAATTCCTGAATTCTCAAATTTAAGCTTTTTATACATTCCGTACAGGTATCCGATCTCATGTCCACCAACACCTATATCACCGGCGGGCACATCAGTATCCGGTCCGATCATTTTCCACAATTCAAGCATAAAAGCCTGGCAGAAACGCATGATCTCTCCGTTAGATTTGCCTTTTGGCTGAAAATCGGAACCTCCCTTGCCTCCGCCAATAGGTAATGTTGTAAGACTATTCTTAAAGATCTGTTCAAAGCCCAAAAATTTTAAAATGCTAAGGTTCACACTGGGATGGAAACGTAATCCGCCCTTATAGGGACCCAATGCATTATTAAATTGTACGCGATAGCCCAGGTTAACGTTTACCTTACCTTCATCATCTGTCCATGGCACTTTAAAGATCATTACCCGGTCGGGTTCAATTAATCGTTCAATGATTCCAGCTGAGCTGAAGTGAGGATTTTGTTCGTAGATATCAACAAGCGATTCAAGCACCTCCCGAACCGCCTGGTGGTATTCAATTTCACCGGGATGCCTCAGAAGCATACCGGACATGATTGATTCAACATCCATTACTCATAGTTAAATTAAAACCGATATTTAAATTTCAGTTTAATTAACAACTTTTCCAACAAACTAACGATGATTTTATTCAGGTTTTGTAATACCTGTTTGCCCGTGAACGCTTTTCGAGGAGTTTCGCCAGATCCGGGACTTACTTTCTTTACTTTCTTATCAGGTTTTTTTGATCAATGCCACTACAATAGTATATAGAATAACCAACAGTGAAAGAAACCTGGAAATGCGACCTATATAATCACCATGTTTTGCATAAAAAGTAATTTTATCATTGGCATTGATGGTATGCCTGATTGCTCCCCTGACCCACCAGGTAAGCTTTTTCTCCACATCCCCGCGCTGATTTATAAAACTTGATATCCCGGTATTGGCCGAACGTGCAATACTCCTCCTGGTTTCAATCGCGCGGATACAGGAAATGCTGTTATGCTGCCTGTAACCCGGCGTATCTCCCCACCAGCCGTCATTCGTGACAACAAAGATCATGTTTGCCCCGTTTTTAATATAATCGGCAACAAACTCGCCAAAAACCGACTCCCAGCATATTACCGGGGCAATACCAACAGAATCCTGGGGTGAATAAAAATTTTCACGAAAATCCTGTGTGCCATGGGCCCTGAATGTTCCCCCTAACCTGAGAGTAAGCTTCTTTAAAAATTTAAGGTATTTTGCATAGGGCATTTTCTCCACGCCAACTACCAGTTTGGACTTATGATAAACAGGTATATGACCTGTTGAATCGATCTGTATTGCCGAATTAAAGGAATCATAGAAATCGCTGGTACCGGGCAAAGGCCGGGAAGTAGGAGTGGGCCTTTCATTTTTCCCGTATCTTTTATACGATATTATCCCCACAACATACTTTGCACCGGGGTAATCCCGCGTGAACTTTTTGACGAGACGTATATCGGGAATATAATCTATCTGGCTCAACCATATATTATTATTGATCGAGGTCTCCGGGGCAACAAAATAATCCACATTTTCATCACCCAGTGAATCAGCCAGATTTAACTGTATTGCAGTTTGTTCTACGCTGGGAATTGAAACAAACTTTTGATAGGGATCAATATTGGGTTGTATGACCACTATATCATAAGGCCATTCCTTTTCTTCATATGAGAAATATTTAATCAGGGAGATTAACACAGGTACAAGTATAACAAACAGTGCAAGTATTCCTGTTCCCCTTAGTTTCATGCGATATGCAGGTAAAATGGTTTTTTTAATAAAAAGATAGATAAGGATGTTCGAGAGCAATATCCATAAACTTCCGCCTAAAACTCCGGTCGCATCATACCACTGAATAAAAGGAACATTAAAAGCAAAGGCATGGCCAAGAGTAAGCCATGGCCAGGAGATCTCCCCGTTAATATATATATGCTCATAGCTGATCCAGAATATGATAAGAGCAAAATAACCAAGGCCGGAACCAAGTTTTCTTTTGCAAATATGGAACAACCAAAAAACACTGCTCATTAAAAGGGTATTCACCAAAACAGCCATCAACATGCCAACAAAAGACGCATTGTATATCCACCAGGTTGTACCCGCATTCCAAATAATAAATGCAATGAAACCAAATTGAAATGCCTTTACAAAACGGTAATCTTTCTTGTGATTATCGAGATAATCCTCTACAAAGAAAAGAGGTACCAACGCGATCAGTGCCATCAAGCCATGCCCCCATTCATACCATGCCGGGATCAAAAGCAGGCCACTCGCGAGAGAATAATATTTAAGCTTTTTCCTGTTCATTTTATTATCCTGAGTAAAGGTGTCAAAGATAATAAAATTATTATTCCCCGGTTTTGCGGCCAAGCGGTTAGTCAGCAAGAAAAATATTACGGAATTGATCTGACCGTATAGTTCGATTTTGTTTTGAACAAAGAGATTTTTTTATGTTATTTGCTGATTTTTTAAGGCAGTTTTGAGAAATTACAATAAACATATTCATAAAATGAATGTTAAAAAATCATAACACACTTATCCGGAAAAATATGACAAAACATTACCAGGACGATAATCCCTTACTTTCTGACTTTAATACCTATAAACAAACAGCTCCTTTTGACAAATTTAAACCCGGCCATTTTCTGCCGGCATTTAATGAGGCTGTCAGGATCGCAAGAGAAGAAATTGAACAGCTGATAAACAATCCCGGACCGGCTACTTTTGAAAACACCGTGGAAGCCCTTGAAAGAAGCGGGGAAAAATTATCAATGATCCAATCTGTCTTTTTCAATCTGAATGCCGCGGAAACCTCACCTGAAATTCAAAATATAGCACAGGAAGTATCCCCCGTTCTCACTGATTTTATGAATGACATAATGCTGAATAAAAAATTGTTTAAGCGTGTAAAAACCGTTCATGATAAATATTCGGGTAAGCTGATCAACAAAGAAAAAGAAAAGCTCCTTAAAGAAACCTATACGGGTTTCATCCGAAAAGGAGCCAACCTGGGTAAAGAGAAGAAAGAAAAGTTCAGGAAGATATCAAGGGAATTATCAGGCCTTACACTTAAATTCGGGGAAAACGTACTTGGCGACACCAATGAATACGCGCTGCACATCACGCGTGAAGACGACCTTTCGGGTTTGCCTCCCCAAATTATTAATGCAGCACGGCAGGAAGCCGCGGGGCGGGATCTGGATGGCTGGGTTTTTACACTCAAATCACCAAGCTACCTGCCCTTTATGAAATATGCCGGTAACCGGAAATTGAGGGAAGAATTGTTCCGGGCATATAACAGCAGGGGATTTCGAAATAATAAAAACAATAATCTGAATACCTTAAAAAGAATCATTGAATTACGGATTGAAACAGCACAATTGCTCGGCTATAATAACTATGCAGAATATGTTCTAGAGAAACGTATGGCCGGCACACCTGAAAAAGTCAGGATATTCCTTGATGATCTGTTCAGAAATTCCATGCCGGCAGCACGTTTGGAATTGCAGGAGCTGGAGGAATTTTCACGTAAGCTGGGCCATGATGCTGAAATACAGCAATGGGACTGGGCTTTTTATGCTGAAAAACTGAAAAAAGAAAAATACGACTATGACGAAGAAATGGTAAGACCGTTTTTTAAACTGGAAAATGTTCAGCAGGGAATATTTGATCTGGTAAATACCCTGTATGGAATTACTTTTCAGGAACGCGGGGATATTCCCGTATATCATCCTGATGTGAAAACATATTCCATGCATGATCGGAACAATAAATATACCGGGATATTATACCTCGATTTTTTCCCCAGAAAGGGAAAACAAGGAGGCGCGTGGATGACATCATATTATGACCAGCACGTGGATAAGAACGGGGAGAATATTCGTCCTCACGTTTCTCTTGTCTTTAATTTTCCGGAGCCATCGGATCACATTCCTTCTTTACTGAATTTTAACGAAGTGACTACTTTCCTGCATGAATTCGGGCACGGCCTTCACGGACTGTTAAGTAACTGCTCGTACCAGAGCCTTTCCGGCACTAATGTATATCGTGATTTTGTAGAACTCCCCTCCCAGGTAATGGAAAACTGGGCAACAGAAAAAGAATGGCTGGAAAAAACAGCAAAACACTATAAAACCGGCGAACAAATACCGGAAGACCTGATCGATAAACTAATTAGCAGCAGGAATTTTCACAACGGATATGCCTTTATCAGGCAAATTGGCTTTGCAATGCTCGATATGGCATGGCATACATTACAGGAGCCCCCGGATGAAAATATTCCTGAATTTGAAAAAAGTACGGAAAGACAAGTGCGATTGTTACCTGACATTCCCGAATGTATTATGAGCACAGCTTTTTCACATATTTTTGCAGGAGGATATGCAGCAGGGTATTACAGTTACAAATGGTCGGAGGTGCTAGATGCCGATGCTTTTTCTCTATTCAGGGAAAAAGGCATTTTCGATCAAAAAACAGCTGAACTGTTCCGAAAAAATATTCTTGAAAAAGGAGGAACAGAAGATCCTCTGAAACTCTATGAAAAATTCAGGGGCCGTGAACCAACACCGGAGCCTTTACTGGAACGAAGCGGCCTGAAAAAAATAAATCAGGGTGTCTGAATACTGATATTTGATGTAATTGTTCCTGTTGGCAATGCCTGACGGATATCCCTGACTGAATAATTAATGCATCATGTTTGATGTAAATGCAGAACGTCGAAAACTGAAGTTCAGCCCGGCGAAGCCAACAATGCATATTAAAAAAATGAATGTTTATATCATTTTGCCTGTAAGCTTGTATAGTAAACTTTTTTTTTATTAAATTGTGTCTGTCCTTAAAGTCCCATTTGCCGTGCTAAGCTTGTCCGAAAATTGCTCATTTACGACAAGTAAACTCCGCGTTTTCGGACTGCACGAGCCTTGCAAATGAAACTTTCTGAACAGATACATGACCGATAAAACATTTTGCCAACTTTATTGACGGACACTAAATTGGTTTTATGAACCCTGATACCCTTGAAAAATGAAAATAACTGTTGTAGGAAGCTCAAATACCGATATGATCATCAAAGTGCCCAAATTGCCTGGTATCGGTGAAACTATACTTGGAGGAAAATTTACCACTGCCCTAGGAGGAAAAGGCGCCAACCAAGCAGTTGCAGCAGCACGCGCCGGCGGTGATGTAACTTTTATATCACGTATCGGTAATGATGTATTTGGAGAAAAGTCGATTGATGGTTTCAGGAAGGATAGAATCCACGTGGATTATATAGTCATAGATCCTGACGCGCCTTCGGGAATTGCCCAGATACTGGTCAACCAGCAGGGTGATAATACAATTGCTGTTGCCCCCGGGGCAAACAGTAATCTTTCTGAATATGATGTTATTGCCGCAAGGGATATCATTCTGAATTCGGATATTGTCTTGATACAACTGGAAATACCCCTTAAAACTGTACAGTATACAGCAAAACTAGCTTGTGAAAATGGCGTTAAAGTCATACTGAATCCCGCACCTGTCCATGCACTTCCTATTGAACTGCTGAAATCAGCCTTCATTCTTACACCCAATCAGGCAGAAGCTGAATTACTTACGGGAGTAAGAGTGGAAAATGAAAATTCGGCCGAAGATGCCGGCCGTATCCTTATCTCTAAAGGAGTGAATAAAGTAATCATTACTATGGGGCGTGAAGGCGCACTTGTTCTTGACAGCAGCGGCTCAGAACTGGTTACCGGCTATAAAGTGAATGTTGAAGACACAACAGCTGCAGGTGATGTTTTTAACGGGGCTCTTGCCGTTGCAATAGCTGAAAAACGAAATATCTTTGATGCGGTAAGGTTTGCCAATGCAGCAGCCGCTCTTTCGGTAACCCGGCTTGGCGCCCAGCCTTCAGCCCCGCTACGTGAAGAAATCGAAGATTTTCTTAAGGAATAGATACCCTTTATTTAGAGTCTGTCTATAAACTCGCAGTGTTTGTTCAGAATGTTCGAGATCAAGGCGCGCGAACATTTTAAACCGCAGTATACTAAAGTATTCGAGGATTTAAAATGTGAGCAGCAACGCAGATATCGGACATTATGGACAGACACTATTTAAGTAATATCTGTCCACAATGTCGATATCTGCGGTACTCTTGTCCGAAAAATGTTCTTTTGAGTCATTTAACTCCGCATCAGGCTATTATATGGAATAGCATTGTTATTATTAAATACTATTGTTATTTATATATGCCTTCAAAGGGCCAATTGTTTCGAACCGCTCCCCAAGCGGTTCGACTTACTTTTTTGCTACAGCGAAAAAAAAGTAAGCAAAAAACGCCGCCGCTGACAGGATTTTCCTAAAAAATCAAGGTGATAACCTAAAAATCGAGAACTCCTTACGTCAGACAGCTCGATTTTTTAAACGGTGATCACCTTGATTTTTTTTAACGGAAAATCCTGAATGCGGGGTCCCGTTTTGTTGTTGGTTGATCTGGAAAGGATGCTACCCTCATAAACTTACAATACTTTATGATAACCTGTGCTATGGCAGAAGGAACACATAGCTCATCCGGATTTGTACCCGAACGAAGGAAGCTAATCTGGATATTTCTTTACCCTACTCCAGGCAGATGAAGCCGTTGTTCCGCAATGCCCACTTTCCTTAAAATCAGCATAAAGTTATGCAGTAGCGGGGCCCGTCTCAGAGAAATCGCGTAAGATTTCAAGGAAGGTTTTCGTTGCAGAGGCCCTGGAGGAACCCTGTCAGAGCGACGACGAAGGAGGAGTGAGTTTGGGTTCCGCGGGGAGAAAATCTTCCGTAGCAAATCAAGCGATTTTTATGGAACGGTGACTTTTTTGCTAACTTTTTGGGTGGCAGCCAAAAAGTTAGTCGAACTGCCTCGCGGGCAGTTCGAAATCACGGCTTGCGGGAATGCATATTGAAACAATGCTATTCTATATAATAGCTCCGCATCACACGTACGCGTTACAAAAGCGCGCGAGTATGCTCTCCTCTATATTATTTAACATATTAACAATAAACCTATATTTGCATGTCAATGTGGCATATGTTTTTCGCCCAAAGCTGCCATTATAGCAGAAAATATGTATTGGTACATTACTTGCCCTTCTTACCTTGAAAATAGAAAATAAAAGTTTAACCCGTCTGCTATGAACGCAGACCCAAATTATAGGAGGAACGAATTATGTTACCTTTAATAAAAACAAGAACAGCATGGCCTAATTTAATAGATGAATTATTAAATGATAATTTTTTACCGGGTTTTCACACCGGTGAACAAGGTACTTCAACACCTGCAGTAAATATTATCGAAGAAAATGATAATTACCGGATTGAAGTTGCCGCGCCGGGCTTATCCAAAGATGACTTTAAGATCACAATTGAAAACGACACGCTTACCATTTCATCGGAAAAAGAAGAAAAACACGAAAGTGATGACGAAAAAGTAATGCGTCGTGAATTCAGTTACAGTAATTTCTGCAGGTCATTCGTATTACCGGAAGGTGTAAATGAAGAAAAGATCAAGGCCCGGAACAAAGACGGAATTCTGCAGGTCGAAGTTCCCAAAAGGGAAGAAGCCAAAGTAAAACCTGTGAAAGAAATTAAGATCGCCTGATTTTCATAAGGATAAGTTTTTGAGGGAATGCCATCATACTTCGGTATGGTGGCATTTTTTTGTTAAAAAATTATAAAAAATTATAAAATATGAGTCGAATTTATTTTTTTTGTGGTCAATAATAAAATTAAAACCGGAATGATATCTTTACGACATAATTTGTAAACTTTTATTCAATATAACTTATATGGATATAGTTGTTGAGAACATAACAAAGAAGTACGGGGCACAACGTGCCGTGGACAATGTTTCCTTTAAAGTGAGAACAGGCGAGGTCCTTGGTTTCCTGGGGCCTAACGGCGCGGGGAAAACAACCACCATGAAAGCGATAACCTGTTTCCTTATGCCCAATGAAGGTGATATAAAGGTGGGTGGTTTATCTATCAGGGAAAACCAGATTGAGATTAAAAGAAACATAGGCTATTTACCTGAATCAAATCCACTGTATCATGAAATGCCTGTGATTGATTACCTGGGGTTTGTTGCAGACCTGCAGGGAATTAAAAAAGATAAAATCAGTGACCGTATTCTTGCAATGGTCAACACCTGCGGACTGGAGGGAGAAAAGCACAAAAAGATAGGTGAACTGTCAAAAGGATATCAGCAAAGGGTCGGGCTTGCACAGGCATTGATCCATGACCCGGATGTACTGGTGCTTGATGAACCTACAACCGGACTTGATCCTAATCAGATAATTGAAATACGTGAACTGATCCGAAAAATAGGACGCGAAAAAACGGTCATACTTAGTAGTCACATCCTGGCTGAAGTAGAAGCTACCTGCGACAGGATCCTGATCATTAACAAAGGAAAGATTGTGGCCGACGGAACATCGAACCAACTGAGAAAACAGTCACAGGGAAAAGAAATTCTGAAGGTATCTATTGAAGGCCATGACAGCAACACTATATACAAGGCACTACAGTCTGTTCAAGCTGTCGAACTGGTGGATATTATTTCAAAAAGCACCAATACCTTTGAAGTGCAGACCAAGCCCGGTGATTCCTCCCGCCGGGAAATATTTCAGCTTTGTGTTGATAAAGGATGGTATCTGACTGAGCTAACACCAACTGAAACCAAACTTGAGGATGTATTCCGTGAGCTGACAATGAATTAATATAAAATAAATTGACTAAAGGAATAAACCAATAATTCAAAAATATTAAAACCAAATACTAATGCGACAAATATGGATCATAAGCAAAAGGGAACTTAATTCATTTTTTGATTCACTGCTGGCTTATATAATGATCATTGCCTTCCTGGGCTTCAGCGGCTTTTTTACATGGTTGTTCGGGCGCGATGTTTTTATGGTGAAACAGGCCAGCCTGGAATCATTTTTCGGGGTAGCTTACTGGACATTGTTTTTCTTTATCCCTGCCCTTACCATGCGGCTGATAGCTGAAGAAAAAAACTCAAACACTCTTGAAATGATACTAACCAAGCCGGTTTCCGACTGGCAACTGGTTACCGGAAAGTTCCTTTCAACACTGTTATTGATCGTGATCACTCTTGCACTTACTTTACCATATTATATCACTATTGCCGGGATAGGACCAATCGATCATGGTGCTGTATGGACAGGATATTTCGGTTTGGTATTAATGAGTGCAGCCTATATCAGTATAGGAGTATTTGCGAGCAGCATCACAGGTAACCAGATAATTGCATTTTTAATTGCTCTGCTGATCGGGATATTCTTTCATTTGTTATTCGGATTACTGGCTCATAACTTTCCCGGAACCGTGGGCAATATACTGAACTATCTCAGTCTTGACACTCACTACGAATCGATCACACGGGGTGTTATTGACTCAAAAGACCTGATATACTTTCTGTCGGTGATCATCCTCGGGCTTATAGGGTCTGAAGCGGCATTAGCCAAACGAAATGCAACCGACAATTAAACCCGGCTAAGAATAAAAAATTCATGTGACTTTAAAAAATATAAGATACATATGACATCAAAAAAAACAATAATATATACGGTTTTGCTCATAACCGGTGTGCTGGTTTTGTTGAACTTTCTTTCAAACAAATTCTTTTTCCGGCTTGATCTTACTGAAGACAAAAGATATACATTAAGTGATGCCACGAAGGATATTTTAGAGAACCTGGAAGAACCGGTTACCGTCACGGCTTATTTCTCGGAAAATCTGCCCACGGAATATGACAAGGTCAGGAGGGATTTCAAAGAACTATTAGTGGAATATTCCACCCTGTCAGGCGGTATGTTAGTATATGAGTTTATCAATCCGCTTGAAAATGAGGAAACAGAAAAACAGGCTGTACAGGCCGGAGTAATGCAACAGCAGATACCCTCACGCGAAAAAGATGAAATAAAACTGCAGAAAGCATTTACGGGAGCAGTCATTCAAATGGGAGAAGATGAAGAAGTCATCCCTGTCATTGAATCAGGAACCGGAATGGAATATAAACTTTCCACATCCATAAAGAAACTTTCGGTTACCGATAAACCCCTGGTTGGCTTCCTGCGCGGTCACGGCGAACCCTCAATCAGGCAAATGCAGCAGGTGTTGTACGAACTGGAGATACTGTACCAGGTTGAAAGAGTGACCTTAACCGACTCAACCACGGCCTTGGACAAATATCATACAGTGGCAATTATTGCACCTGCCGATTCATTTCCATCATCCCATATTTCTCAGATCAACGATTACTTGAAACGGGGAGGGCGTTTATTCATTGCTCTCGACAGGGTAGATGCCGATCTGAATAACAATCCCATGGGGTATTCGGTAAATACGGGACTTGAAAACTGGCTCAGCTCCCTGGGGATCCAAGTAAACAATAATTTTGTCATTGATGAAACATGTGTCCCCGTCAGCGTTCAAATGCAACAGGGGCCGTTTGTCGTGACACAGCAAATCCAGTTTCCATATTTTCCATTGATAACAAATTTTGAAGAT
>Ga0307422_1000169_pt1 | contig 38053 bp, 36 predicted proteins | sample SalMarWE160290MG_FD_202153 | JGI IMG/M metagenome (GOLD analysis project Ga0307422, IMG submission 202153) | Salt marsh sediment microbial communities from the Plum Island Ecosystem LTER, Massachusetts, United States - WE1602-90 | ecosystem: Environmental > Aquatic > Marine > Intertidal zone >...
GCCTTTTCGTTTATATGGAAAAAGTAGGTCATTTTATCTTCCGATATAGACCATTTATCGGCAAGCCCGGGGATATATTCATAAGTTACAGGGTCCATCTTTAAAAGAGATTCATATGTTATTCTTGTAATCATTTGATTTATTAATTCGTTGGAATTCTCTCCGTAGGTTCTTAACGTGGGAGGATATGCAGAATATCCAAAAGCGACGGTTCCTCCCTTTTTTGCCTTACTATTTACGAGAATAGTCTGATTTTCATTCGTTTCCCATTTAATCGATTTTACAATACTGTCGACCTGCTCTGCCGTTAAGTCAACGGGTCCGTATTTTTTCATTAAATCTTTTTCCGTTAAATGTATTTTTGAAGTTTCAGTAGAAGATTTTTGATTGCAGCTGGAAATTAAGAACAGGATAAAGACCGGAACGAGAAAAGCAAAACACCCGCGTATCGAAATTAAATTTTTCATTACGCAATATTATGCTTTTTTCGGCGAAACGTCAACCCGCAACAGACAATTTGAAACACAAAGAGCACAAAGAAAAACAGAGAAAAAATTTTTGTTTCAAAACCAACCCCACCCTGAATATTCACATGTAGAAATTGTAGTTTGTTTTTCCCCTTACTACCCCCAACGTTCTAACCTTCTAACAATGGCATTGTCACAGATTATCACAAGATTTTTTGCCACAAAGGCACAAGGATTTTTTTTGTTGTTTTAACGCCCTAACGCATTTACGCACCAACTAAATTAAGTAACAACAAATAGCACGAATGTTTCAAAATTTAATTCGCAGAAAAAACAAAGGGACCACAAATTACACAGACTAACACAGAAACTACCCGTAGAAAAAAATGTTGTGTTGTTTTCTTTGCCAGAAACCTCAAAAACTCAATATTCAAAACGGTGTTGAAAATTATAGTTTTTTGATTATAATATACAAAAGGAGGAAATTGATGCCTACGGATTATAAAGAAGTAATGGATACGCTAAAACTTATGCAAAAGAGGCTTGAGGTTTTGGGCGGAGCCAAAATTAGAGAAAGGTATAAAACATCCGATGCAATGAAACTGCAAAACGAACTTCGCTCCAAACATTCGAATCTTAAAAAAAACTGGACAGGTACCGATGAGGTTCGAAAATGGAGGGAAAGAGATAAAAATTGAGTATAGATTTCTCGCTTGTTCTCGATACTTCTATAATCTATAAATGGTTTATAGAGGAAGAGTATAGTAATCAAGCTTTAGAAATAAGAAATCTTGTCGCTTCCAGCAAATATAGTGTTTTAATACCCGATTTATTAATTTATGAACTTTCAAACGAGCTTAGATATAATACTGATTACTCTAATGACGAAATCAAAAAGGCAATAAGAAGTCTTTACGACATGGAAATAGATATTGTTGCTCCAGTTATTGAAATACTGGAGTCTGCTATAGATATTGCCAGAGAATATGATATAACTATATATGATGCTTATTATCTTTCTCTTACTAAAGAAATAGGTTACCACTTTATAACAGCAGATAAGAGGTTAGTTGACAAAGTTAGTTCTTTAGATTTTGTTTTGTTTCTGGAAAATCCTTCTTGATTTGTAAATCACACAATTTTGTCCTATAGTTAAGTGCGTTAAGAGAAGAAATTTAAAAACAAAATACACAAGTTGTTTTAAAAAATAAACTGCAGAGAACACAGCGCGGTAAAACAGTTAACACATAAAATGTACCACAAAGCCCGCAATGACAACTTCATCACAAAAAATGTCATTACGAGTTTGGCATCTTGCCTGACTGCCGCGAAGTAATCTCAAGCGTTACGGAGATATTGCAATACGCCCCTACAACCACAGCCCTAAAAAATCATTTGACCATTTTTAATTTAACTATTTGACTGAGATTCTAAGAATCTTTGCCCTAACGATATTTCTCCCAATATCTGACTTCGGCGGGTTTTGCTGGAAGAGGGAGGTCTTTTTCTATCGCTTCTTTTAGCTTTTTATCGGCTTTTTCATCATACCACCAGTATCTGATACAAGAAAGTTGCCAGTAGGAAGAGCCTTCGAAACGCCCCAGAACAAATTCGGGCATTCCAAACTTATTCCAGTACAGGATTCTTACGTTGTCGGAAACCCAAAACATAGCCATCATGTACTCTGATGCCAATATTGAATCTAACTCCTGCAAAAGGTTTATTCTGTTTTTTATTTCGAATTCCTTGCTGTATTCTTCGCATATCTGGTCAGCTCTTTTGTTTTTTAACCCCCAAATATTATTGGTATTTTTCTTATCCGCATATTTAGAATGGTATGAGGATTCGGGCTCAGGAAACAAGGTACGAGTAAAAGCAATACTCAGAATTCTAAAGTCATGATTGTGCAGACTTCTCAAATGAGTAGCCCATGTTACTTTTTTGATACTAAGTTTAATTCCTATTCTTTTCAGATCTTCCTGATATATAGTTTCTATTCTTGTATCACCATCATAGTCATTAAGCTCCAGTTCCAAAACTTCTCCGTTTTTTTCTATATATCCTTCTTCGTTTAAGTTTTTTTGTGAATAACCCGTTTCTTCGAGCAATCTTATCGCTTCGTCGGGATTATATCGAATCTTTACATTGTTTTTGTTTTCATAAGGAGAATTGGGATAATAAGAATCCATATAATCATATTCATTAAAGAACAACTTTTCCATCATTTCCTTTCTGTTTAGCATATGGTAAAACGCTTTTCTCACTCCCTTATCATCAAAAGGAGGTTTTCTCATGTTAAAATGATAACCGGAAATGCTGACAGGCGAATCGTCATATACTTTTTGTTTAATAATGTGATTGTTTTTTATTGCGTCTATATTTTCTGGGGTAAAATCCTTTACCCACTTTTTAGCGACTCTTACATAAATTACATCGATATCACCTTTTTTAAACTTTTCGTCCATTATTGTTTCTTCGGTATAGAATACAAATTTAAGGAAATCAAAATTAAATAAGCCTCTACTGTCTTCGATGTTTTTTCTCCACCAGAAATCGTTCCTTTTTAAGGTGACAAACTGATTTACTTCGGCTTTTTCAAACACATATGGTCCCGAACCAATCATTGCTTTATCGTTATAATCAGACATATACTTTTCAACAGAAATTCCTCTTAAGGTTTTTTCTGGGAGTACAAACAAATTTAGGCTGAGATCTAAAAATCTCCGCCATTCGAGAGTTTTGGGCTTTACCATGAGTACATTCTTTGATAACGCTACCGGTTGCTCATACTTGGCCCATAAATCATTTTGGAAGGGATCACGAATGCCTTCGTCTATTAAAAGGTCCCAGGTTGCAACCACGTCAAAAGTTGTTACCGGTGAACCATCGCTCCATTGCGCTTCGCTGTTTATGTGATAAAAATAAATTCTTTTATCTTTACTGACAAACCATTTATCGGCGAGTAAAGGTTTATATTCCAGAGTAAGAGGATCCAGGTCCAGAAGCGTTTCATATAGCAAGCTTTGTAAAATAGAATTAAAAACATAACTGGAATTCTCTCCGACAGTTCTTAAAGTGGCAGGATATCCTATTTCTCCTATGATTAATGTTCCTCCCTTTTGCGCCTCTTTACTGCCGAGAATCGAAGGGCTTTTGTTCGTTTCCCATTCGATCGATTCTATAATACTATCGACCTGTTCTTCGGTCAGGTTTTTCGGTCCGTATTTTTCCATTAATTCTTCTTCGTTCGCTATTTCTATTGGGGTTTCCTTCACCCTCTCTTCCTGTTCACAGCAAGAAATGGTAAAGATAAGAGAAATCAATAAGAAACATAAAAGGAATTTATTCATTTTTTACCTCCCTGTATTTAATTGTAGAGAAGCGGAGAATATTGGCTAACATATCTCCGCTTTAGGTTTACCGCTGAACTAAAAAAAAGCTTGTATAAAGACAAAAAGTTTGTTTTTTTCTCTGTGTTCTCTGTATCTCCGTGTAATAAATTAAAAAGGATCAATCGTAAACGAAAGTCAGCCAATTATGTCGGTCTTCTTTTTCGCCTCTCAGGATGCCGAAAAATTCATCCTGGAGTTTTTTGGTAATCGGTCCTCTTTTGCCGTCTCCGACTTCTATGTTATCGACTTTCGTGACGGGCGTTATTTCTGCCGCGGTTCCCGTAAAAAATACCTCATCCGCGATATATAAGGCTTCCCTCGGAATGAGATGTTTTTCAATTCTAAGATTAAGATCTCTTGCGAGCGCAAAAATACTGTGACGTGTTACTCCCGGTAGTATCGCAGCGTTGGAGGGGGGTGTGTATATAACGTTGTTTCTGACAACAAAGATATTTTCCCCTGACCCTTCGCAAACATATCCAAATGAATCGAGAGCGATACCCTCGTCGAACCCGTTCATTAACGATTCCATTTTTATCAACTGAGAGTTCAGGTAGTTTCCACCTGCTTTAGCCATAAAAGGCATAGTATTCGGAGCGAAGCGGTTCCAGGAGGAAACCTGAACGGATATTCCGTTTTCCAGAACTCCTTCACCGAGATACGCCCCCCATTCCCAGACGGCTATCGCGCAGTTGACGGGGTTCTTTAAAGGATTCACCCCCATTGCTCCGTAACCTCTGAAAGCAAATGGTCTTATGTAGCATTCTTTAAGCTCGTTTATTCTGATAGTCTCGATAATGGCTTTTCCGAATTCCTCTTTAGTGTAAGGAATTTCCATTCGATACACTTTCGCGGAATCATAGAATCTTTTAATGTGATCGTCATTTCGAAAAATGGCAGGACCTTTCTTCGTGTTGTAACATCTGGTTCCCTCGAAGATGCTCGAACCATAATGAATAACGTGAGAGAGAACGTGAATTTTCGCGTCCTTCCAATCGACGAATTTGCCATCGAACCATATTTTCCCTTTACCGAAACTCATAAGACCCTCCTCGGACTCATATTATTAATAATTTAAGTTTATCCGTGTAATTCTAATAAAAAAAATCCAAAAATCAACCCACATTGAGGATAAAACCACAGATTACACAGATTGCCACAGGATTTTTAAAAAATTGTCAAACACGGAGAGAGTGAAAAATTTACAAAGAATCCGAGGCACACTCTAATTACTTCTCTGTGCTTTGGGAAAAATACAAAAAATTCTGGGGATGTGGTCGGGTTTTGTGTTCTCTGTGTGCTCTGTGGTAAAAAGTGGGTGGTGGGAAGGGCAGTCGGAACTTGACAGGATTTTTTCTCTTTATACTTTATTATAAATGTTTTGATTGAATTTTTAGGAGGATAAATGCCTTTTAGATTAAAGGACACACTTACAGAAAAAGATAGAGAAAAAGGGCTCAGGGCGATGATGAACGATGGGCTCGCCACTCAGGCGATGGTTATTTTTACCGGAGGGGCTTTTCTTGTGGCTTTCGCTCTTAAACTCGGAGCCTCCAATACTGTAATAGGTCTTTTAGCCGCCATCCCCCCTTTGCTCCAGCTTCTCCAGATCCCGGCGGTCTATTTAGTGGAAAAAGTCAAAAATAGGAGAGCGATAACCGTTTACGCATCTGTTTTAAGCCGGGTTTTCTTCCTCCTTATCACCTTGATTCCGTTTCTTTTCGGGTATAAAGCCGGTTTGACTTTTCTTGCGGTGTTCCTTGTTTTTAACTCGGCTTTCAGCGCCATTTCCGCAGCCAGCTGGAATTCATGGATTAGAGATATCGTTCCTCAGAAAATACTGGGTTCGTATTTTTCCTCCCGGATGAGAGCGGCTACCGCTCTTGGAATTTTTCTAAGCCTGGCAGGTGCCTTATATATAGATTTGTGGAAGACTAACTTCGGAGAAGTCGAGATTTACGGATATTCGATTTTGTTTTTCCTGGGTTTTATAGCGGGCATGATTGGCGTGTATTTTCTTGCCGTTTCTCCCGAGCCTAAAATGGAAATGTCGGAAGCAGCCGATAGTTTTCTAAAAAGGATAATTAAACCCTTTAAAGATTTGAATTTTAGAAATTTACTCGTCTTTTCGGGAGCGTGGAGCTTCGCGGTGAGTCTTGCCGCGCCTTTTTTCACCGTTTATATGCTTAAACGACTGGAGTTGAACATGTCTTTTGTCATCGGGCTTTCCGTGTTGAGTCAGATAATGAATTTTCTTTTCTTTAGAGTCTGGGGAAGATTTTCGGACAGAATCGGCAATAAAGCGGTATTGGGTTTGAATTGTCCTCTTTTTATTTTTTCTATACTCGGATGGACTTTCACGACTTTGCCTGAAAAATATTTTTTAACCATTCCTCTTTTAGTAATCATACATATAGTTATGGGGATTTCTCTGGCTGGAGTAAATCTTGCTTCCGGTAATCTTGGATTTAAACTCGCTCCCAGAGGCGAGGCTACAGCCTATCTTGCGGCAAGAAATATTATATTTTTTATCGCCGCCGGTATCGGCCCTCTTTTAGGCGGAATGTTTGCCGATTTTTTCGCGGAAAGGGAGCTTTCGTGGACACTGCTCTGGAAAAGTCCGGCTGGGGAATTTGTTCTTCCGACTTTGAATCTGCAGCAATGGGATTTTTTCTTCATGTTTTCTTTTGTAATCGGGCTCTATTCCATACATAAATTAGCTTCAGTACGAGAAACGGGTAAGATAAAAGATAGAGTGGAATTAGGCGAATTTCTATTCGAAACAAGAAGAGAGGTTAGAAGTCTTTCCACCGCAGGAGGTATGAGGAACATGCTTGCTTTCCCCTTTGTGGTAAGCAAAAAGATAAAAAAGAAAGTTAAAAAGAAGGTAAGAAAAGTTAAGAGCAAACGTAGAAAGAAATAGTCGAAAGAACAAAACTCGACGACGGAAGACATTTTGAACCATTCAGAAGAATAAATGTTTACGCTAAAAAATAAACAAATTTAACCATAGAACATACATAGAATTTTTATTATTTAAAACCCGACCCTCCATACCAAATTTGTCTCACACAGAATTCCCCAGATGAACACTGATTTTTACTTTAGGAGCGGGCTCTCAGCCGAAAAAAAACAACAAATCAAACTCCAACAGAGTCATCCTTCCCTACGGAGCTTGCCCAATGAAATAGTGATTTTCCCAGGATATTCACCTATTCCATAGAGCAAGCAAATAGCACAAATAATTTCTATTCTCCTTCCTGATTTTTAAATTTACTAATCTTCTAACCCTTTATCCGACTTTTTACGTGTAGAAAATGCAGGGATTATAGTTTGTTTGAATGGTGGCTGGTTTCGGTACCGGTAAATACCCTTGACTTAATGGCAAATATCGCTAATTTTTTTGTATGTATCCCATATTTTCGTGCCACGGCACCGCGAAAATTCTTAAAGAGAGGGGAAGAAATGTTTCTACTGGCAAGAAGAAGACTAAATAGCTACTCGATCCCGGAAACAGTAATTACCGACATTGGGAATCATCTTCGATTTATTTCATATAAATTCGTGTTTTTGGCGGTATTATCTTCGTTTTCTCTAAATGCGAATGAGTTTCCCGTTCGGTTTCGACTAAAGCCTGATGATGAGTGCTCCCCATTACATTGGGAGAAAAAATTTTTTTTCGAGAAATTTCCAGTCGAACAGAAGATAAAAGGTGGTCAATGGGAAAAAGTCTACGGTTTACGAAAGAAAGTAAAAGTGGGTTTAACGCTTGGCGGAGGGATAGTAAGAAGTGTCGCGCATATCGGTGTTTTAAGGGCACTTGAAGAAAATTATATTCCGATAGATGGCATCTCGGGTACTAGTATGGGAGCGGTAATCGGCGGTTTATACGCAAGCGGGCACCATCCAGATTCTTTAGAGTTCATTGTAAAAAAAGATATCGATTGGGAAACATTCTTTCAAGACCAGCAAATCAGAAATGATATACCAATCTGGGAACGGATAAGGAATAAGCCGCGATCTCCGGCTTTGGAAGTCGACCTGTCCCGGGACTTTCCTTTTATTTTCTACAAGCTCGGCGCGGGAATAAGAGTCGCTCAGAAATATACCGATGAGATAGCAGATAAAACATTACATGCAGATTATAGAGCAGGTTTTGATTTTTCTAAATTAAGGTATCCGTTCGGAGCTATACTTACAAATTTAAGCAGCGGAACATCGACATTAAAAATAAACGGAGCTCTTTCTACCGCTCTCAGGGCGAGTGGTTCTTTCCCCATCGCTTTCGAACCGATGATCATAGATAATATCCAGTATGTCGACGGAGGAATTCTTGACAACTTGCCTGTCGATGCTTTTCTACCGGAATTTGATTCTTTGAGAAAACCTGACACCATTATGAATATATATGATAAAAATAAAGGTGAAGATATATTTGTGATTGCTTCTTACCCTTCAAAATTGACCTGCTCTGGAGAGAATCCGATAGAAACCGGGGAAGCGATATCCGGATCGGTCGGTATTGGTATTATGATGAAAACTTACTCTCTGGCAAGGGAATTTCATGTGTGGAATAGCTGGAGAAATGCTGACGGCAAAATCGATATAGATGTGAAAGGCGGTTTCGATTTCAAAGAAGATAAACTGAAAGAACTGATTCAAGCAGGTTACGATGAAGCTAAGAATCAAATATACAGTATAAAAAAAAGAATATCAGCCAAGGAAGACAGTATAGACGGTCTCGATATATCGAGAGAGGTTTTCAAGGTTGTTTCAATAAATATCTTTCAGATAAAAAACGACGACACCCTGAAGATCGAAAGGGGCGGAATTATAAAAAGAGCGATTAAATTAAAAGTCGGCAGTTATATCGAGAAAAATGATATATGTTATGTGCTGAGAAATATTTATAATACAGGAAAATATAAAAATGTTGAGGCGCGAATAGATAAAAATTCCGAAGGGTTATCAATCGAATTCTTATTAACGAAAAAGAATGAATATCTGAAGCCTTTTGATGTTAGAATGATTATGGGAGGCAACGATTATGATGATTCTCTTGTTGCCGGAGAAGTACACGATCGTATAAAAAGAGAGAAAAGAAAATTGAGTTTCTATGAAATAAAAGAACTTGTCGAAGAGAAATATGTGGCAAGAGGTTATATTGCGCCTTCCGTTGAAGAAGCTTCATTTTCCTCTATTGATAACAAAGATATTCTCTTCATTCACGGTAACAGGGGCATACACCTTGAAGGAGTTAAGATTTTGCATGAAGATAAAAGAATGCGTAAAGCGATACAGCAGGAGTTCAAAATGCCGTTGTCTCCGGAAGAGATATTAAAGAAAAGCAGAGAGGTATACAGAGAATATCAACTTAAAACAATTTCCATTGAAGGCTTAAAAAAAGATTCGCTAATAATTAGAGTCAGGTCAAAAACCGGTCACAGTTTAGAATTTCCGGTTTTTTCCCTTGAAAAAGACCAGGGACTCAATTTGTCTGCCGAATTGCGCACAAAGCGAATCAGAGGGTTCGGAGGCCGTTCTTTTTATGTAACTTTTTCTCAGAATTATCCGCTGAAAATGGCTCAAGAGCTGGTTCGAGGATATAGTTATAATATTGGCTTCAACAAATGTTCCACACTACGTTTTTCTTTGTGGTCATTAGTGCCCGATTTGTCTCTTGGTAACAGGAAATCAATCTCTCCGGGTTCCGATAATTCGAATATTTACAATACGAGATACGATGAACTTGGTTCTGTAAGCTTATCCTATCCTTTTTACAGCAAGGATTTTGCTCTTAGTTTTGGCGTGGAATCCTATTACAGGGCGTATCTCGATAATTCTTTGCTTCCGCGTCCTATCATCGGGTTTTGCAATATACATTTTGATAACCTCGACCGATTCGTTTTTCCTTCCTCGGGGATAAGGATTAGTTTTGAAACCGCCGCCGATTTAGAGGAAAAATCATGGAAAAAAGCAAAGATAAAAGGGATTTTTCCAAAAAGATTTAGATTATATAATCGGCTTAAGACTGTACTTTCCGGCGAGATATATTTGAGCGGGTGCAGCCAAACTACTCCCTCTACGCAGAGATACAGTATGGGAGGCATTACTCCCATCGGAAGCCACCAGCTAAAAATATACGACTCTGAAGATCTCCCGGGTTACAGACAGGATGAGTTCATTGAGCCATATTTGTTTAAAATTGGCGGTTCCGCGAGATTGACTCTTGTCGAGATGCAGGTTCTGGGAGTAAAAACAGATTTACACTTTATTGGCTCTTTATATTTAGGGAGGGTATCGGATTCTTTTTCCACTCTTTTTGACGAAAATTCAAGATTCCTTTCACTTTCTACAGGGTTTTTCCTGGATACAAGTTTCTTAAATTTTGGAATTGGCTGGGAAAACAGTTTCCGGGATTTTTTACACGATATTTACGCTTCAGTGGTTCTCTACGGGCTCGGGTTTTAAAAACCGCTGAGTACCACCCATAACCACCGAGCATCTAATTGCAAATCGCAAATAAATACAAAGAAGTCACCTACTACGCAAATTTTCACGAGATTCTTTTGTTATTCTTAATTACCGTAAACGGAAAGCTTTTTTTCACATGTAGGTATTGTAGTTTTTTGACCTCAACACCTGGCTTATTCTTCCTTTAAACTTTCATCTCCACTTAAATCTTTAATCATATTTTTGAATTGTGCTGGAGGATCTATGCGCTCAGGCGGTAAAAATCCTGTCAATTTCTGTATTGTTTCGACACACGCAGTCTTATTCCCGCTCATTTCTTCCTCACGCGCGAGCTGAATAAAAGCCCAATATAATGTATTTGTTGCCGTTCTATCCTGATTTTTAAGCTGAATAGATGTGTCTGCATAACCTTGATAATTATATTCTGAAAACAGGTTTTTCCTTAGAATACCTTTGTTTATCGGAACCGAATCCACGGGAATCAATTGCCCTACTAAACCTTCAAAACGAAAATAAGGTCTTGCCCAAAAACCTATCGAGGGAAATAGACCGGAAAAATAAATCGGTCGTTTCCATCTGTTTTCTTCTATTATTCGCAATAACAACTGGTGGTTAGGAGGCAAATATTGATATTCAGTCGAAGAAGGAATATATAAATTAATAGAATCCGCTAATCTAAAATCTTCCGGCAATTGAAATAATTCCTTTTCGGCATCTATCGGAACAACAATATTCTTTTCTTCCCAGGGAATAACGCGAAGTTGCGAAATTGTATCAATACTCATAGATAAAGGAAAGTTGGAATCCTGAGACAGAATTTGAGACATATACCAGGAAGCGTTCATCAGTTGAAAATTGCAAATGGTCACGTCCGGTCTAACTCCCTCAACTTTTTGCAAATACCACAGAGGATATGTATCGTTATCTCCAAAGGTTAAGATAATCGCATTGGAAGAAAGGCTGTTAAATATATTTTTTCCATAGTTTACAGTAAAATATCTTTTGTGCCCATCGCATTTTCTAAAATTATTAGTAACCTGACTGATTGGAGTGATCAATAAAAGAACGCCAGCAATCCCGACGTATAAATATCTAAATTTACCAATAACCTTCCAAATGGTGAGACAAATATATCCGGCTCCGTATCCCATCAGCAAGGCAAATATTACAAAGGACGGAAGATAATGTCTGTGCATTGGACGGAAAAAATTAAGTGGTATGTTGAAGTAAATAACAGCACCCATACTGCTCAGAAAAAACAATGTAAGTAAACTCAAAGCAAATTTCCGATTTTTCTTCCATATAAATATTAAACCAGATAAGCCTAATAATCCTGGAAAAAGTCCGAGAAATCCTAATTTCTTATGGAAGGAAAAAAAGCTTTTGCTAAAAGCAGTTAAGTAGTCAACAACCTGATAGCTCCAGAACGGTGCTTTTCTTGGATATAAATTTATTAAAAACTTTCCGCCATATTTTCCACTATATTGTTTGAGAGAAATATAGTCCCAGAAACGTGAAACGGAACTCGGGTTTCCCGCATTAATTGAAGGTTGCCTGGCAGCAATAGGAATTAATAACAAATGGACTGCCAGTCCCGCAAGAATACCTAAAGAACCATATAACCAGTTTTTCTTCGATGAAAATGCTTTAGGATGTCGTAAGTAAATCCAAACGAATAATCCAGGTAACATTAACAAATTCGTTCGGTGAACACTAAAATCTAATCCAAAAAGTAGAGCGATTAAAAAAAGCCATTTATACGCGTCCTGCTGATCTGCCCTATCCCACCATTTTATCATTGCCCAGAGAATTAGAGCAGTAAATAGCGCTGTTAATATATATGGCGTAAATTTCGTCGCATGTAACCATAATGTTTCGCTGAAGGCAAAAATCAAGCACGAAAAAAGAATAGCTGCTACGGAAACAATAAAGATCGATTGATTTTCATTTGATATATCTGTTGTGAAATTTTTATCAATTAATTTTGTAGCAAGATAACCGATTATTACTACAGTAAATGCTGCCATTAAACCGGCGAAAAGGTTCAGAGAGAATACCTTTGATATACCAACTGGTAGTTTGCTAACTATCCATCCAAGCAGAACCAACAGAAGCGATCCCGGTGGATGCGGAACACCGAGAGTTACTGCAGCAGTAGTATATTCACTGGAATCCCACCAGGTAATAGTTCGAAACGCGGTTAAAGAATATATTAAAAAAGATACAAAAGCTAAAAAAATCAAAGCAGATAAAATAATTCTTGTTTTGAAATTTTTCATACACCCTCCCTTTCATTAAGTTAAAAGTAATTTCTATATTTGTCAATATTGTTTTCCCTTCCCCCACCCTACATTTTCACATGTAGTACCTGTAGGTTTCTTACTAATTTACTGATTGACTGATTAACCAATTCACTAACTCACTGATGGGAAGAGTATTCGTCTGCGGTCTTCGGTCAATTTTATTAATGGTATATGGTCACTATCATCCGGTACCCGGTAAAAAGCCTTGACTTTTTTATTTTTTATTCTAACCATCTAACAAACCAACAAAAGATTGATATTTGGAATTAATCCCTTGATTCATTCAATCAATCTTTTAATTTAACACTATGATTATATGTTCCTATTTAACTGTTCGGAGATTCGGGTGGTTGAATATGTAAGCGGAAGGGTTGTTGGGGGGTTCTATGGGGAAAGAGCCAAACACTTGACAAACAAATGCTTTTATAATACAATTGATTAGGTGATTTTTATGTCTAAGAAAAGTACTTTAGCATTCGAAACAGTTGACTTGATTAAGAAACGGCTCGGGTTACTTCTCGGAGCGCGCCTTAAGGACAAAAATTCCATAAGTACCGCGTCTAAGAAGATAGATTCGCTCAGGGAAAAGTATGGTGACGTGGAAGATGGCTATGACAGCGTAGGGGTTATCCGTAAGTGGCGAGAGAGTCGTTATTAAAAGATGGAAGAAAAGGAAAAAGATTTACTAGAAAAAAGCGTCGAAGAACTTACATTACTGTTACTCTACCTAACAAGTTGGAAAGAAGAAGTAATGAAAGGTTCTAAAATTATACGCTCATGGAAAGGTTATAAGTTTGAAGTTTTGAATAATCTGGAAGAAGCGAGTTTAATATCGCAATCAAAAAAGGCTAAGTCTGTTTACCTTACAGAGGAAGGGCATAAAAAAGCAAGAAAATTATTTAAGAAATATCTTGACCTTGAAACAACCCCATCGATTGATATTAAAAAATAATCTAATTTCGCATTTCAATGCCTGCCTCGTTGATACCGTTTAAAAAGGAACTTAAATGATAAATGGAATAAATCATATTACTTTATCCGTAAAAGATATAGATGAATCCTTCAAATTTTACAAAGAGATTCTTGGGTTAAAGCCAATTATGAAATCCAAAATAAGCGCGTATTTTACAGCCGGAAACACCTGGATAGCACTCACAAAAGATGAATGCAAAACCAATAAAAGCGATTATAGCCATATAGCGTTTAACATTGACTCTAAAAATTTTAATACTTTAAAAAACAGAATAAAAAATTATGGCGCAGAAGAATGGCAGGAAAACAAAACGGAAGGAGATTCGTTTTATTTTCTTGACCCAAGCGGCAATAAATTAGAGATACATTCAACGTCGTTGAAAGACAGGATCAAATACGGCAAACAGCATTGGGGAAAGGATGTCGAATGGTTTGTATAAGTTTTCAAAAGAGGTGGTTTGGAATTTTTCGATGAATAAAATATCACTCTTAAAGAATTAATCGATTTTATTGTTTTTTATTTTTTCCCGCGATTCTAATAGCGTCTTCTGTAACTGCTATAAAGTTGTCTTTAATTTTATCTGAATACTGCTTTAATAAATCATCAATTTTGTTTATTTTATTCTCTGCTCTTTGATTTTCCAACCTTAAAAGTATAATTCCTTTGTGAGGTTTGCCTTTACGGAAAACCAGTTCTCCGAAATCCTTATCTACCGTTATGATAATTCTGTTTTCAGTGTTAGCTTTATTTATTATCCAATCATCATCCGCCCCTCTTGCCTCTTCATAAACCGAAAACGCATCATGTCCTTTTTCGGATAACCAGTGGGCTGCTTTTGGTCCGGTACATTCATCGACAAGAAATTTCATTGGAAAATTACGCTTTCAACGGCATAAAAGCAGTATCTTCGAGAGCTTCAGAAGCGAAAAGCAGACAGGCTTCAATATCTTCCTTTTCCAATCCCTTATATTCTTCAAGTATTTCATCTATAGTAGCGCCTTCTGCGAGTAAACCAACAATATACTGAACTGTGAGCCTTGTTCCTTTGATAATTGGTTTCCCGACCATAATTTTTGGGTCTATTACTATCCTTTTAAGTAACTTTTTACGCTTCATTTTTTCCTCCTGAATATACCTTAATGATAAAAACAATAAAGAATATGTCAAGCTCCAGCCACTTTTCCCCCATTCAACTAATCCGAAGGATTAACTATTAGCACGCAGATAAACGCAGATTTACAGGATTTTTTGTTGCAGTAAGCTGAGAGCCTTTTTTTTCACATGTAGAACATGTAGGGAATGTAGTTTTTCTTTTCGTCTTTTTCCAAATCCTAATTTCCGACTGATGACTCGGTGCTACGCACCGCCCCTTGACTAATTTCTCGACCTTTTAAAACTAATTCAAAAATCTTTTTTGTTAAAAAATCTAACAACCCCTTGACAGATTATCCAACTTGATTATATTATAGACGTAAGTTAAATTTATTCTAAGGTTAGGGAGGTTTCCCTTAGGAGGTGCAATGGGTAAGATAGATAAAGTTTTAAGAAGGAGGTTAAAAGATTTGAGGATGAACGCGGGCTTAAGTCAAAGAGAAGTTGCAGGTGCGTTAGGCGTTTCCAGATCCGCTTATTCTCAAATAGAAACAGGCGAAAGAAAAGTTGGGGCTGAGGAATTGTTTAAATTGGCTGAAATTTTCGAGGTAGATGTTAATGATTTGATGGATTTGAAGAAAGGGGTTGAAGTAATTTTAGAAGAGAAGAAGAAAACTAAAGAAAAAACCTCCGAGCTTCCTGTAATGCGTATAAGTGTGCCTCAGAAAAATTTCGAAAAATTTAAAGAGGCTTTACTTTATATTCTCAACAAAGTCGGGTCCAAGGCTAATGTGGGGGAAACCGTTATTTATAAGCTTCTTTACTTTATAGATTTCGATTATTACGAGAAATACGAAGAACAGTTTATCGGAGCTTCTTATATTAAGAATAAATATGGTCCTACTCCTGTAGAGTTCGCGAAGCTTGTTAAGGAAATGGTTAAAGAAGGCGAAATCGAAAAAGTCGACAGCGATTATTACAGCTATCCTCAGACAAAATATCTTCCTTTAAGGAGACCAGCCCTGAAAAAATTAAGCGCTCCCGAAATCGGGGTTATAGATGAAGTCCTTAACAGGCTTTCCGATATGAACGCGAATCAAATAAGCGAATATTCACATGGAGATATTCCATGGCTAACCACAGAGGATGAAGAACCAATAGATTATGAATTAGTATTCTACCGAAATCCGCCGTACAATGTAAGAGAATACGATTTTGAAGATTGAAGAACATTTAGAAATTATCCGAGTGCCTGAATTTGATAAAGATATAAAAAAGCTGAAGAAGAAACACAGAACATTAGAAGAGGATTTGCGCAGATTTTTACTGGCACAGGTTTACATGCACCATATTGAGAAGCACGACGTTAAAGGGTTATACAGGATTCCGGGATTGGGAATAAAAGAACCCAAAATCTATAAAGCTACAAGGTTCAGCTGTCAGTCTCTAAAAGGAGGCGGCAGTTACTCGGGAATTAGAGTAATATACGCGTACAGCGAAGAAGAAAACGATAGAGATAAAATAACACTTATAGAAATTTATTATAAAGGAGATAAGGAAAATGAGAACCGAGATAGAATTATTAAATCTTTTGGATAGGGAAATACAAGATATATTCGTCACCAGTTGTCTTTTTTGTCGTTTTTCCCATTTGACCATTTTTCAATTTTCCTATTCGACTAATGACCAGAGACTGTGGGCTGATGACTCGGTGCTACGCACCGCCCCTTGACTAATTTCTCAATCTTTTTAAATTTACACTATGATTATATGTTCCTATTTAACTTTTCGACTAAATATGAAGAAGGTTTATTGGAATTTGAAGAACGATCTCGGTGTACTATAATTTATGTCTTCTAAAGAAAAAAGTGGCCACTTAGTTAAAGAAGGTGTTGAATTTGCCAAAAAGGGGTCATATAAAGAAGCCGAAATATGTTTCTTAAGAGCTATTGGGATAAATGAGAATAATGTGTATGCTTGGGCAAATTATGGAAATTGCTTACTTAAGTTGGGTAAGAGCGATAAGGCTCTAGTGGCAAATGATAGAGCTATAAAAATCAATCCAAATAACTCTAGTGCTTGGGGTAGTAGGGGAATTATTTTTTTCAAAAATAAAAAATTTGTAGAGGCCTTAAATTTTATTGACAAAGCTATTAAGTTGAATCCAAATAATGCTGACACTTGGTTTAACAAAGCTAATATATTCATGGAAATGAATAATTATACTCAAGCAAAAGAAACTTATGAGACAGTCCTCAAGATTAGACCTGAGGACAAAGATGCTTGGTACAATAAGGGAATCGCTCTTTTAAGACTAAAGAATCTTGAAAAGGCTCTATACTGTTTTGAAAAAGCTCTAAATATAGATAAAAATCTAGCGGAGGTATGGAATTATAAGGCGTTAACACTTTCTGAACTAGGCAAGCATGAAGACGCTTTGGATTCAGTAGAACAAGCAATCAAGATTAACTCAAATAACGACCGATTTTTATATACTAAAGGAAGAATTCTTGCCTTAACAGGGAAAAATAAAGAAGCCTTAAGATTTTTAAATTCGGCGATCAAACTAAATTCAAAGCAAGCTATTTATTTAAATGATAAAAGTAAGATCTTATATGAACTAGGGGAAACTAAGAGCGCTTTAAAAACAATTAAAAAGGCAACAAAAATAGATAAAGAAAATTGTTTTTTATGGTTTACAAGAGGTATTCTATTAGAAAAATTAGGGAAATATGAGCAAAGTGTTAAAGCATGCGAAACGTCAATCAATAAAAATCCGGCGTTTGCTGATGTCTGGTTAGCTAAAGGAAATGCTCTTTTCGCATTGAAAAGATTTGAGGAAGCAGTTAATTCTTATAATAAAGCAGTCGAAATTAATAAAACTTTTGGGGGTGCATGGTTTAATAAAGGATTATCAAAGATACTTTTGAAAAGATATGAAGATGCAATAGAGGATTTTAACACGGCAATTAAATTAGATTATAGAATTGAAGCAAGCTTAAACAATAAAGGTGTGGCCCTTATTAATATTAACAAATTTGATGAGGCTTTAGAAGTTTTCCAGGAAGCGATCAATTTAAATGAATTATACCCAAGTCCTTGGGTTAATAGTAGTTATATCTTTTACAAAAAGGGGAATCTTAAGGAGGCGACGGAAAGAGTTAATAAAGCCTTAAACTTAAATCCAAAAGACCAAGGAATATGGAACAATAAAGGGAACATACTTTCTTTACTAGGTAAATATGAAGAAGCTTTAGAAATGTTCCACAAATCTTTAACCTTTAATAAAAAATATTCAGATGCATGGAATAACATAGGCATTACATATATTGAACTTAAAGATTACAAAAGAGCGTTAAAAGCGTTGAACGAAGCAACCAAAATAGAACCAAACGATTCAAAAATTTGGTACAATAAAGGTATAGCTTTTGCTGCCCAAAAGAAGACGAATAAAGCATTGCGAGCGTATAATAAAGCTTTAAATCTTAATCATGACGCATCAAACTGCTTGTATAATATTGGGAATGTTCATTTGCAACGAAAGGATTATAAAAAAGCATTAGGGAACTATAAAAAGGCTGTTAAAATTGATTTTTTTAAAGCGGAAGCTTGGAATAACATGGGAATAGCTTTTAAAAATTTAAAAAACAATCTTGAAGCGGTAAATGCTTATAAAAAAGCCATAAGTGTAAGTAAAGGTGATGTAATTCCATATGAAAATTTACTTGAACTTTATTATAATGTTGGAGATTTTGATAACGCTCTTAGTACAATAAAAGACGCAGAAAAAAATGGTCTTTCGAGTTTAAAAAACAAAGAAGCTATAATAAAGATACAGCGACTTATTGATGAATGTAAATTCGATGAAGCGATTGGAGAAATAAAAGGAATTAACGACAGAAGCCCTGGATATGTTCGATCATTGGTGTGGTTAGAATATGCGAAATTTTTAAGCATTGAGAGTTCTGATGCGCAAAATCAAAAGCAAAAGTATGAAACGAAAATAGGAAACCTAATATCAAAACTTAAAAAAATAGAACCTTCAATAGGAGAAGACCTAATCGAATATGTTTTATATTTTCTGGGATATCTTTATAATAAAATTGACGATGTTAATGCTGCCAAACAAGAACTTGAAAAGGCCTTGAAGCTAGAAAATAAAGGATACTATAGAGAAAACATCGTTAATCTCCTCGACTTTGTTATAACTAAACATTTAAAGTTTAATTTCTGGGATTGGTGGTGTAAGCCTTTAACATCTGTTAAAATTACACGATTTAAAAAGGCTTGTTTTTTGTTTCTAGTATTTATTTTTGTTAGTTTAATTGCAGTAGATTGGATTAAAGTTTTCTTTGGTGATTTTAGTTATCTAAAAAATATTGAACTAGGCAATGCTTATCGTATCGAATTATTTATTTTCTTTCTTTTGATTTTTCCGATAATAAAAAGATTTAAGGCACACGATGTTGAAATAGAATTAAATAAACCTCCTATTTCAAGCGCTATTCCCATTTTAAGAGAACCCTTAATACCATTAAATTATTTAGATAAGGAAAGGACTAGGTTGACAACTCATACAGATTTTATTCCAAATTTTGTTCTGGGAAAGCAATATGTTGAGAAACATAGTCTTAAATCATAAACATTCTGGTGGGTTCGTTGAAAATGATTGTATAGAGAGGTCAAGTTTTCTTTTAAAAATGATAAAATTCAAAAATAGAGAACAGATTAAAAATGGAATATAAAAAGAAATTTAATAAGGATAAAACTAAGGTTACAATAAAAATGTACGGAGAAAACGATTTATGGGATTTAGGTGTTAAGGAGTGGGTACAAAGTAAAACATTTAAAGTTGTTAATGCATTAGATGTTTATAAAAAAATAAAAGAAGGAAAACCAATAGATATTAGCGGAAGATATGTGGAAGGTTTTTCTCTTTCTGAGTATAGAAAAATATATAATATTAATCCAAATGAATTTGTTCCTCTTAGAGAATTCAATGCAGTAGGAACTTTCTTTGAAGTGGGAGAAGACGGAATTATTTCTTTCTTATTAGCTCAATTTATTAATAAGGCTGTTTCTTTTCAACGTGCAAGTTTTGGGAATGGAGCAACAACATTCGCAGGAGCCGATTTTGCCGGAGTAGAGGAAATAGACTTTAAGTATGCTCAGTTTGGTAATGGTTATAAAAACTTTAATCAAATAACATTTAAATCCGGGAAAGTGGAGTTTTCGCTGGCCCGATTCGGGACTGGAGGCATTAGTTTTATAAAAACTACATTTGGCAACTGTAGTGTTAGTTTCGAGGGAACAAGATTTAAAGAAGGAGACATAACATTTAGAGGATCCTCTGTAGGATTTTGGGGAATAACCTTTGAGGGAAGTACCTTCGGAGAAAGCAATCTATTGTTTTCTCCGGCTACGATAGGTAGGCATGGACTCAACTTAAAAGATACAAGAGGTTCAGGGATATGGTACTTAGGTCTAAAATCTCATCTAATTGATTTATCGTCTGCAAATATAAAAGGTTCTATTGATTTTTATCCTTATCTTGCTCCGTTCGAAATACCAGGTCTTACAGGAATATTAATCGGATTACCAGAAGAAAAAGTTAACATAGAAGAATTGAGAGTCATAAATACAAAATGTACAGGCAAAATATATTTGGACTATGATGAATTTGGATTAGAGAACTCAATTAAAAAGCAAAATACAACCCATAAAGAAAAAGCAGAACAATTTCGACTGTTTAAAGAGAATCTTCGTAGTCTTGGGCAATATGATGATGAAGATAAAGCTTACTACTGGTTTAAATATTATCAAATACGAGCAGAGAAAGCATTTAGAAAAGGCGATTCTCTATGTAATAAAATTAAAAAGTCGCTTATCTACGGTTTCAAATGGTCGTTTTTCGAAAAAATGGGAAAATATGGTACTAGCCCTCGAAATGTAGGCGTAAGTATGATTACGGTTTGGTTGATATGGACTTTGATTTACCTTTGGAAGTTTTACTTAATCGGAATGAAAAGGCATAATCTAGGTTCTTTAAATTTAATAAATAAACTTGGGCTTTCAATGTATCACAGCGCAATTACATTTCTTACGATTGGTTATGGAGATATATATCCTATGGGAAGTCTTAGGCTCTGGTCAAGCATAGAAGGATTTCTCGGTTTATTCCTTATGGCATACTTCACAATTTCATTTGCAAGGAAGGTTTTGAGATAAATAAGGATTAGAAACAAATGGATAGACCAAAATATTTAAACGACTGGGAAAAGTATAAGGATGATTTAAAAGTTTGGAGGAGATTTTGGGCTCTTTGGGAACTTAGGCGAAAATGGAAATGGGCAGATTCTTTTTACCAGGAAGCGCATAGAATAGAGGAAAATACCGAGGATATAGTCGAACCTAAATGTTGGACTTTATTTCCTGGACCAGGTTATATGAGATTATGTTTATGGATTGCTTTACTAAAAAGCGTCCACGAAGGCATAACAGTAGGATTGGATTCCTACGATACACCTGACTCTGAGAAGGTTGATATATCAGAAGTGCTTCCTCGAGTACCTAAAAATATTACCAAATTTCCTTACATAAAATTAAGTGGTTTTAAAGACTTTCGTAATGCAATTTTTCACTGCCAGTGGTCACCTACCTTGAGCAAATTTAAACTTGATAGTGACACTACTAACGAAATTGAAAGTCTGCATAAAAAGATTGGCGAGTGGTTAGATAAGGAGTTTAAGAATTCATATAATGAGTTTAAGCAAAAGTACGATGTTCCTGATACGTGGGTTTTTACTCCAGATGGCAAAGAATTCATGCCAGAAACTTTTTATTGATCGTAATGAGAAGATTAAATCTTTTTAAAAAAAATGATAAAATTCAAAAATAAAGAACAGATTCAAAGATTAATTAATCAAACTGAAGATCATCGGGAAACCAAAGAGACTAAGCGAAGATAATGAGACAACCATTCCAGGTTTTAGTTATTCCCTTCCGTCATACTTCTACCGGATTTGAGTTTGCCGTGCTTAAAAGAAAAGATGAGAATTACTGGCAGTTTGTGGCTGGAGGTGGAGAAAATTTAGAGACAATTATTGAAGCTGCCCGGCGTGAGACTCAAGAGGAAATTGGAATTACAGGAGAATTGTTGAAGCTCGATTCCATGTCGAATATACCTAAGAATTGTTTTGCGGAATCGGAATCATGGGATAAAAATATTGATAAAATTCCCGAACACTGTTTCGCTATCGACGCTACCAATTTAGAAATAACACTCTCGTTAGAACATACCCAAATAAAATGGGTTTCTTATGAAGAAGCTTGTAATCTGCTTAAGTGGGACAGCAATCGTAAAGCCTTACACGAACTAAATAATAAATTAAAAAACAACAAAAAAATACAATAAAACATACCAACCCTTATATCTTAAGTATACTCACAATTAAGAGAAACATCAAGGGGAAAATGCGTCTTGCGTCAGGCGTCGTGAGTCAAAACAGCTCACGGCTTACAGCCGACTGCTAACGGCTTTTAAACTAACGTATCTACTCTCACATTTTTTAAAATGTCTTGTCCGAGAGCCGTAAGCGGTCAGCTGATAGCTGATTTTCTCGTGCAAATCTGTGGCTATTATTAAGGGTATAGTGTTTAGGGTATAGGGTATAGTAAAAACAAAAATCTTTGTGTTCTTTGTGAAAATTAGTTTTTATTCAATAATTTCCAAAAATATAGATTCTATCCAACCACATTTACAAGCACTGCTATCTCTGCTCTGATAATCGTATACAAACTTGGCGTTAGCGTCCATGGTAACGAACCACCAAAGATTTTGAGATTTATCCTGAAATTTTGCATAGACTGTACCTGTACCGCCTTTTGCCAACTTGGCAATAATGTTACCATATAAAGGCTTATTATCAAAATCATCATATGGTCCATTATACTTATTATTTACTTCCGGAGACATTCGCAGACAGGTACTGTCAGATTTTACATGAAAATTTTTTTGGGGGATTCTTTCGTAGTTATCCGGAAAATCAGTCCATTTAAAAAACTCATATATTTTAGATTCTATATATTTTAGTCTGTTGCCTTTAAATCCCGGCGAAAGGACCTTTATACTGCCCAATTCGCTATCACAACATAAACCAAATACAACTACGAAAGTATAATTTGCTCCATTAGTAGAGTCGACTAAAATTTTAGCTATATCTCCTCCAAGAACTGCACCTATTTTAAATTTATCAATACAATTCTCCCACAAAATACATAATCTTTCCTCTCCTGCGCCAGCACCATTATAAATGAGATCATTATTCCCATCATTCGTGAAATCAAGTAACTTATATTTCATTGGGAGCCACTCAGAATATTCTGGGTGAAGAACAGTTTCAAATGTATAGGCATATTCAGGAGAAATTTCGAGAATATTTCTTATAGAGTCGAATTTTTCGATACTCATCTCAGGCAAACTATCGAAAGCAATCTGGTTATATTCATGAAATAATATTTCAGGAATCTCTTTCTTAGCCTCAACAGCAAAAATAGGGAAGGAGGAAAATAAAAGAATAATAAAAATGGGTTTTTCAACTATCTTCATGGTATATAAATCTTACCAATTTCTAAAAACTTGTCAAGGTAGTTAGGTTTAATTAAAAACAACAACTTTGTGTTCTTTACGAGCTTTGTGTGAGTAATCAGGTATTAGGGTTTCGGCCTTAGGTTTTAGATAAACAATTAAGATTTAGTTTGTTTTGTGTATTTCGTGGTTAACCCTATTTTCTCTTATGCTTATATTCACGTTTTAGCATCGAGTATACCATTGCGTCGAGGAATCTGTCTATCTTAAACATGTTCTCTCTTAGCGTTCCTTCAAATGTAAAGCCCAGTTTTTCTAATAAAGATTTTGATCTTTTGTTCTGAGGTTGAACGGTTGCCGAGACTTTATGTAAATCTATAATATCTGTTGTGTTAAATCCATAATTTAATATCTCATTTACTGCTTCAAAAGCATATCCTTTACCCCAAAACTCCGGTATAAGAGCATATCCAACCCATGTTTTATAATTACAGAAATCCCAGCCGTTAAATCCGCAGTCTCCGATATATTGATTGCTTTCTTTTAAAGTTATTGCCCAACGTATACCTCTTTTCTCGTAGTATCTGGATTTAAGTTCCTTTAATAATTCGTCTGCTTCTTTAATATCTTTCATTTCATCCAGGTCATAATATCTTGTCACTATTTCTCTTGAGAAATTCGCGAAAAGATTTTTTGCGTCTTTATCATTGAATTCTCTTAATATCAACCGTTCTGTTTCTAATACCGGAAATTTTTTCATTTTGTATCCCTTCATTACAAATTTACATAAACCATTCAATATCCTTGTTCCAATTTTGTTTGCCATGTTTGATTCTATCATCTAACGATGTTGAATGTATCTCTAATTTATTGCCGCTTGGGTCGAAGAAATAAAACGAATCTCCTTCCGTTTTGTTTCCCTGCCATTCTTTTGCGCCATAATTTTTTATTTTATTCTTTAAGTTATTAAAGTCTTTAGGTTCTATGTTAAAAGCTATATGGCTGTATTCACTCGTACTTTCCTTATTCTCATCTTTTACAAGTGCTATCCAGAAGGTCCCAGCCTGAAAATACGCGCTTATTTTGGATTTCATAATTGGTTTTAATTCGAGAACATCTTTGTAAAATTTAAAAGATTTGTCTATGTCTTTTACTGATAAAGTAATATGATTTATGCCATCTATTATTTCAATACCAACCTCCTATATCTTCAGTATACTCACAATTGAGAGAAACATCAAGGGGGAAATGCGTCTTGCGTCAGGCGTCGGGAGTCTCGAGTCAAAACTATACAGAAAACATTAATGTGTATAAGTGGCTAATTGTTTTTTGATAAATTCATATATTTAAATCTTTTACCTCTGTTTTGAACAAAGTCATAATATCTATTCTTATTTTTCGGGATGTATGTTTTAAGAAAAAGTAAAAAAACCAGGTATAAATTAAAGCAATAAGTGAAGCTTGATATAAAATCAGTGCTTCGGATAATCCAGCAGCCATAAGAGTAAAGTTTACTGTCCCGGCAAGAGCAATTGCGTCGAAAGCGTTACTTATATTTTTAATAATAGAAAGAATTAGAAAGAGAGGGAAAAGAATCCCGCAGATTTTCATAAACGCAATTGGCGCATATGTTGTTTGCATGTTTTTGAGTAACTCTTCATTCATTTTGGTCTTGGATTTAAAAGAATTTGATTCTAATAAATCGACAAATTTCCTTTTGGCTTCGAATAATCTCCTTAGGCCCCAAATAGTACCAATAATTGCCGCAAATACAGGGATAAAAATGCCAATTATATTATTAAAAACATTTACAAAATATGCTACTTGCACCTTTCCTCCTTTTATGAATAAATTTTACTGATTTTCATCAATTATAAATTATTTAATCTTTCGTATTCTTTTATCTTATAATTCATCCCAACTCAATCTCTTCCCCGCATTCCGGGCAGATTATTTTCTTTTTCTTTCCTTTCCTTAGTTCTTCCGAAAAACCGGAGACGAGACTTGCCGTATCTCCCTTTTTCGCCTTTTCCAAAATCTCATAAATACGTTTTTTTATTGTCTATTTCTTTTGCTCTATCGCTTTCTGAAGTTCTTTTATTCTTTTTTTCGCACTGCGTATTTGTTCTGTATGTTTAAGATTGGCGTACTTGATAAAATCCTCATAAGCATCAATTGCCTCTTCTTTTTCACCTGTATCTTCATATGTAATGGCCATGTTAAAATAAGTCTCGGCACTCTCTGGATCTGAATCCAAGGCTTTTTTATAATCTTCAATAGCTCGCTCATATTCGCCCATCTCTGCATATGTATTACCTCGATTACAATATGCTTCAGTAAAATTTTGGTCCAATTCTAAAGCTTTATTAAAGTTTTTAATCGCTCTTTCGTACTCACACATAATAAGATGAACATTCCCACGATCATTATATGCTCTCTTGTATTCTGGGTCTAGTGCTATTGCTTTATTAAAATCCTGAATTGCCAGTTCGTATTCACCTCTCTTATAGTGTGATATCCCACGATTATTATAAGCCATGGTATATTTCTGGTTTAAAGACAATGCTTTATTGTAATCTTCGATTGCATGTTCATAATCACCTCTTGCAGCATATGTAAGGCCTCGATTATTATATGCCTTATCGTAACCGGGATTTAACTCTATGGCTTTATTGTGATCTTTAAGAGATCGAACATAATCGTATAAAAGATAATATACATTCCCTCTGTTATTGTAAGCACTCACAAAATCCGGATCCAATTTCAATGCTTTATTGTAATCCTCAATTGCTCGTTCATGTTGTCCTTTAGTAGTATATGCGTTCCCTCGATTGTTATAAACCCAAATATCCACTGAGTTTAACTTTATTGCCTTACTGTAATACTCTATTGCCAAATCAATACTACCAATATTTTGATAAGAAAGACCTATATTATAGAACAACTTACTTTTCCCCTTATCCTTCATACATCCGCTATACTCTAAAGCTTTCTTAAATATCTCAATGGATTTCAAATAATTGCACTGGGCTCCCACTGAAATCCCCTGCCCCATAAGCAAAAGTCCAAGTAGTTCATTTTTTTGAGAAGAAGGAAGATTAGAAGCTTCTCTATATAGCCGATATGATTCTTTGTATTTTTCTCTGCGGAAAGAAGAATCAGCCTTTTCAACTTTAGCTCTTATTGATTCATCTTTTGAAACATGTTCTGCGATGCCATCCCGAAAAGTTTGTAGATTTTTCTCCAGTCCCATTATTTTCTTATCTAATAATTCTTGATTCTTAAGGATTTTATTTGTGTCTTTTTTAGAAGGTGCTATAAGACCAAAATATATTGTAATTATTAATGCAACTACGCCAACTATACCAAAGACTATAGCCATAGCTCTATAAATAAATACCTATATTAACTTCTGTCAATTTCACAAACTCGTTTTTTCATACCAACCTCCTATATTTTCAGTATACTAACAATTGAGAGAAATATCAAGGGTTTTTTAGGTATAAAGGTTTTTGGTCTTAGGTTTTAGAAAAAACACAAAAAGGATTAGTCTTGCGTCAGGCGTCGTGAGTCAAAACAGCTCACGGCTTACATCCGACTGCTAACGGCTTTTAAACTAACGTTTCTCCTCTCGCATTTTTTAAAATGCCTTTGCCGAGAGCCGGCAGCCGTAAGCGGATAGCCGATTTCTTCGTGTCTTTGTGGGCTTTGTGGTTCAATTACTTAAAAACAATTCGTGCTATTATTTGTTGTTAAAAAACCCAAAATCTTTGTTAAGTTGAGTGAACTTTTTCTTTTTTTGTTAAATGCCCGAATTTTTTTTTCAATAATTCGAGCTGTTCTTTTTCTGAAAGTTTAGATATTTTTTTTTCAGTTTCTTTTTGAAGGCGCCTTTTCATCTCAACGGCATCAAACTTCTTCTTCACTGAGTACCTCCTTCGGGCTTCTTATTTCAAGAATATGATATCCCGATTTCAAGTTTACTGAATTCAATAAATGAATTCGATTTATATTTACGATATGTTTAAAATTCCAGCTTACAAGAACATCTACCCTATTTACTGTCGCAATTGCTATGTGACGAGCATCCGAGAGACTACTTTCCGCTATAACTCCTTCTTTAAGATAAGTATTTGCAAGAGAAATGAATTCCTCATCGAGAGAAACATATTGAATCCTTTCAGGCAGGACCTCGTCTAAAACCCTTTTAACTTCTCTAGGAGCCCCTTCAAGTTCAAGCAAAAGAACATCTGATACAACCGCTATCTTTTTACCTTCTTTAATCTCTTTAAAAAGCTTCATGGAACTCCTTGTCTAAACTACCCCCCACTACCGAAGTATCAATGTAAATCCATAGTTTAAACATTAAGCATTGCCTCATGTTTAAAATAATAGTATTCTAACGAATTGTCAAGGAAAAACTCCTTCTATAAAGGGGCCGGGGTTTGTTTTTTGAATTTCTGTGGTTTAATAACAAAAAAATTTAGTGTATTTTGTGTGTTTAGTGGTTAATCCTAGACACCGGGTTCCGGATACCAGGAAAACAAGCTTATTTAACGATAACAAATAAAGCTTACCTGAGTTTACGATTCAAGTTCTTTTAAAATATTGCTAATTTTATCTTTAAGCTCGGGAATAGCTTTTTGAATTGTGGTCCAGATTATTTTTTTATCTAATCCAAAGTACTCATGAGCAACTATATTTCTCATAGAACGCATCTTTTGCCAGGGTATATCTTCGTAATCAGCTTTTATTTTATCTGAAAGTTGTATCGAAGCTTCTCCGACTATTTCAAAGTTTCTGGCTACAGCATCAAAAACTAAAATATCATTCTTGAAATCCTCGAAATCCATACCCTCTGTAAATTTTAAGATCTTTTCTATTGCCTGTAGTATATCGTTTAAGTAAAGATATTCTTCCCTCATATATAGACAATTTCTTTCATTATATTATCTTTCATCAGCGGCTTTATTGCATCCCGGGTCACTAAATCCACCTTTCTTGAGAGATATTTAGAAAGGAAATCCATAAGGTCTATATATTCAAATATGTCGATATCCTTATCAAATTCGACTAAAATATCTATATCGCTATCCCGGGCTTCTTCTCCTCTGGAAAATGAACCAAAAACTCCAATCCTTGATACGCCGTATTTTTCTTGGAGCTCAGGCTGTATATTTTTTAGTTTTTGTTTAATTTTCTTTAACATAAATTTTTCGACTCCCTTATCTCAATTAAAATAATAAATTCCATTGTTTATGTCAACACCAAAAATCTTTGTGTTATTTATGCCTTCGCGGCTATTTTAAAAATATCATCTTCTTCGAACCCGCATTCCCGTTTTCCGTTTGTATCTGATAAAAATACGCTCCGCTCGGGACTTTTTTCCCGTGTGAGTCCCTGCCATCCCATTCTGTGGTGTACACTCCCGGTTTTTTTACTCCGTTGACGAGTGTTCTTACCGCTCTACCGGTCAGGTCATATATTTTTAAAATTACATGAGCGTCTGACGAAAGTTCATATCTGATAACAGTTTTTTCTGTGAAAGGATTGGGGGCATTAGGATGGATGGTAAGCTTTATGGGAGAATTTCCATGGATTCCTCCGCTCGAACCAAATTCGAAAGCGCCGATATCCGCGGTATCGCTTCGATAATTATTATCCGCGTCGACAAGTGTTACTAAAGGATAAATTCTATCGATCAGCGGAGAACCTTCCAATGGTCTTCCGATGGAATCCACCATGGGGTCTCCAGTCGACACGTCGGTTCCGGGAGTCTCGCTATAAAACTCCCAGCCGGCTTCATGTAAAAAATGATTGCTTTCCCAGGATGACAATTCAACACCGGGAGCGTCAGGATCCCCCCCATTATCATCGCCTAACGAAGCATTTAATTCAACATCGAAGAAACTATTTCCTCTAACGTCAAAATTCACAATGTTAAGGGGATAACTACCGCTATTGTCGCCGTCATTCCAGAAATTAAACTCTTCATTAAAAGTGTTATGCCACAGGAGCATATGATTCACGGAAATATACCAGGCATTATCCGCGAAATCCTTTGGATCGATGAGTTTTGTCTGCATATTTATAATCGCTGCTCCTTCCACAGGAGGATTGGCAAACCCGTCCGGAACGTTGGCGGATTGAGTCCTCGCGAAAATCCCCTGATATGTGGCGTTTATTGCGTTAAAGCCGTAAATTATCATATTGTGAGGAACAGGACGCCCCCACCACTGCCAGCAATCTGCATGAGCGCATCCTCCACCTTCGCAAACACCGTCTCTCGGGTCGATATCATAAGCATAGGCATTTATAACAAGAGGACTTCTGACAAAAGCATCATCACCCACATGTTCGATTGTGATATTTCTCGCGAGTTTCGCCTCGTTCACAACCTTGCCCATGTTCGTAAAATAGCAATTCGTATACCATAGATGTTGCGAAGAGACAGGATTGGAAACCTCGTTAAATTTTGTATTACCTATGAGATCGCAGTCATCCACCCATAGATGGAATTTGTGTGTGTAAGCCGTCGATGCCGAAAAAACATCATTATAGGTGTTATCCGAAACAAGGGTTAAATCCTTAACGCGTACAAAATCTGTAGAAATAAAACTCCCGTCATAAATAGTAGTATTATCCTTATTCCCTCCCAAATCGGGATTGGATGTTATGGTCAGCCATTCGTCTTTACTTAATATGCTGCCCCAAAAACCGCCATTCGATTGAGTATGTTCACCCGGGTTGAGCCTTATTATGCAACTGTTTATCTGTTCCCCGTATCCGTTGGAATTCATCCAGTCTTTTAAACCTACCATAGCGCCTCCGATTGTAGCATAAGGATGGTCGGAATTATTAACCACAGCGGACCCGTCGTCTCCGGAAACATCCACATAAGCGACAGGTCGGGGTAATGTCCCCTGAGGATTTACCAGCAAAACTAAAGGATCCAGACCAAAACCTCTGCTGATAATAAAATGATCTCCAACCTCAGGTTCATAGTCTAAAGCGATCGGATCCGCCCCCCAACTCGAACCATACTTAAAAGTCAGGGTGTTCGAAGTCGCCTCTATTATACTCTCATCGATACCATTCCACCACTCTTCTCCCGGAGGAAAGAATATTATATCGCTGTAAAGCATACTTTCATCAAAAAGCCCGCCGCTTGTAACACTGCAAAAATAATTGTGCTCATTCCCCTCGCTTTCAATCCAGAGATCTATCCCGTATGTTGCTCCGAAAGAGTCCTCGATAATCCAATTTTTATCTCTGGTATCCCCATCATTTCCATAAACTGTAGCTTCTATTTCTATAGGACCGTCAGAGGTAAACTCGGACGCGGAAAGAGGAACCCAGTATTCGACAACACCAGTCCTCGGGTTGTATGTCATTTCATCCGCGACTTTAGATCCACCGGTATAACCCTGCCCGCTTATACTAAATTCTACCCTGTCGATACCTCCTTTTGAGAATGCGACAACACCGGCATTGAACGTTTCACCCTCAGAAATTCTCTGGTATGGAACAACATCGTATCGGGCGATAGGGGTTACAGCGAAAAGAGAATTTGAAAAGATGAAAAGCATGAGGACAGTAAAGCAGAGAATTCCCAGGTTAAAATATTTTTTAGATTTCACCGGTTATATTATAATTAAAAACGGGAAATGTCAAGGAAAAAGTTTCGAGTCATTAATCACCTGTCGCCTGCCATCAGTCAAAATAAATATTCGTGCTATTTGTGTTATTTGTTGTTACTAATTTGTTAATGGGTTGGTGCGCGGGTCGATTGGTGGTTAAAAGCAACAGCTCAATCGACTAACCGACCCACAGACGAACATTTTAAATTTTCTTTGTGGGTTTTGCGTGAGAATTAATTCGGTGATGTGGGATGGGTCTTAAACAACAGAATAAATCCTGTTAAATCCGAGTTTATCCGCGACCCGACAATCAATCATTCGGATTGGTGATTCGTTAAATTATTGAATGGTTTCTTAAGATTTTGGATTTAGAGATAGGAATTTAATTGAAACACAAAATAAAAACTACTATTCCTGAATGTTTTACATGCGATATTGGCAGCGGTAAACCAATAGACGATTATACCCGTCTATCTCTATTATCTATACCTGATTTTTCCCTGAAGAGATTTTTTAACAAACATTAAAATATTCAACGAAATTAAAGCGTAAAAAACAAGATTTAAAACAAAACTTAAAGACATCCAAAAAAGAAAAGCTGAAAAGACAAAAACACCTATCAGTAAACAATAGACCGGTTTAAAACCGATAATTTCCCTACTCTGTTTTTTATTAATTTCATATTCCATTTCTTTAATTTCCCTTTCAACGGTAGTAAGAACGTTCTCTTTTGTTAACTCACGTACTTTTTTAAAACTTTTCAAAGCATTTTGATAGTCTTTTATTTCTTTATACAAATAGCCTAATCTTAAAAAAAGGCCGGAATTATCTCCATTATTTTCAATATAGTTTTTAACTTCATCAATTTCTTTCCTGCTTTCCTTTAATCTCTCCTCTTCTAATTTTCGGTCGCTCCTATTTCTTTGATATATTATAATCGGGATAGTAATTAAACATAGAGAACAAACGACTTCATATCCTTTAAATTTAGCAAAGAAAGCGAATATAAATAGTATCACACAAAGAAAAAAAATTATGAATAATCTTGTGTCCTCAAATATTTCTCCAAAGTAAAAGCCTTCCCATAAAAAGAAAAAAAACAAAATATATAATATAAAAGTTTCTATAATCCATAAAATAAAAGAGACAACAAGTAAAACCGCGATACCCATTTCTTATATAATATCAATTTCTTTGCTATAAGTCAATAAGGCTTATCGATGTATTTATTAAGTTGATAGTCTGAAGTCAATGATCGACAGCAATAACTGATGGTACTTCTAAACAAAGAAGTTTTACTAATCTGCGTCCATATTAGAATTTAGAATTTTGAATATTGAGCTTAGTAAAAAACTAAAACAAAACTATACCATCTACATGTCCGACATTTAAATATTTTGGGTGGTTAAAAACAACATAAAATTTTTCTTTGCGTCTTTGTGCTCTTTGTGTGAAAATGATTTTTTGGAGGTTGGGATGGGTTTTAAAACAAACAAAATTTTAATTGTTTTCTCTGTATCTCCGTGAGAATAAAATCCCTTTGACAAAAACACAAAAAAACTTATAATACAACAAAAAGGAGGGAATATGCCGGAATTTGGTTCACCATTTTCAGGTCTCGCGAATGACAGAAAACTTACCGACGAAGAACTAATCAGAGCGATAAGATTCATGATAGCCGCTGAATACGAAGCAATTCAACTCTACATGCAGCTGGCCGAATCCACCGATAACAAACTTGCGATAGAAGTGTTGAAAGACATAGCGGATGAAGAAAGGGTTCACGCGGGTGAATTCCTGCGATTGCTTCATGAACTCGCTCCCGATGAGAAGGATTTTTACGATGAAGGAATGGAGGAAGTAGAGGAAGAGATAAAAGAACTGAAGTAGAATTCCACGCCTTTATCGCGACGGGAGTGAATATTGGGGAAAAACAACATAAAATTTTTCTTTGTGCCTTTGTGTTCTTTGTGTGAAAATGATTTTTTGGAGGTTGGGATGGGTTTTAAACAAACAAAATTTTAGTTGTTTTCTCTGTATCCTCCGTGTCTCCGTGTGAGACTATTTCGGTATCACGAGCGCGGCGGCGGTCGAGTCTATCCACCCGCCTTCTCCGGAACAAAAATGCACAAGCCACCATCCGCTGTCTTCTCTGACCAGAGAACCTTCTTCCGCTTTGTCCACTCGCATAAGCTCTTTGAATTCTTCATTGGGACCGCTGTATGCCATGGTGGTGGCTGTTGTAACCACCCATCCGGATTTAACTCTGCCGTACCATATCGAAAAACCAAGAAGGGAAAAAATAAAAAACATACCGGCCAAAATCAGAAATGGGTTAGCGGGAAAATTAATAAATTTTACCGTTTGAATAAGGCGGATTGAAACAAGAACGCCCAGGAGAGTAAAAGATATAATTAACAGGTAGGAAAAAACTCTAAGAGAAATTCTGTCGATGATTTGAGAAAAGAAAGAAATGAATGGATTTGGATTCGCTTCTTCTTTTTTAAAAAGGGAAATATTTTGAAGGATATTTTCATTAGAGGGATTGAGAAACCATCCCCTTCTGTAATATAGAAGACTCCTGCCGAAATCGCCTATTCGATAGTAACAATTTCCTATATTTAAATACAATTCGGCGTTTCGAATTCCCCTGTCAATAAATGTACAGTATTCTTCGAGAGCTTTTTCGTATTGACCATCTTTATAATATTCTTCAGCGGTTCGGGCTTGAGTTTGAGAGAAAATTAATAAAAGGCTAATGTAAAGCATTGATAACCTCTCTGAGATTCTTTAAATCTCCAGACATCTCTTCTTCTGTTGGTTTTAAAGATGTAAAGCGTACCGTTTCGCTTTTCACCATTATTTCTTCAATTAAGTCGAGGACTTTATCGGGAACTTTTTTGTCACGTAGTTTAGAAAGAAGTTCTTTCTTTTTTATCCCGAAAACATTCAAATGAAATTTTAGTTTGATGAATTTGAGGAGAACAAGGGTAAAATCTTCATAAAATTGAATAACATTATTGTTCTGTATTTCTTTCTCCAATTTTCTGAAACCGCTTTTCAATTGCCTGGGTATAGCTTTTAAACTCGCGTACCGCCTGTCTCCCAGGATCTTTCGGATATCTATTACATAATAAACGGCAAATATCATGAATATAATCGATGGTATAAAATATAGAGGAAAAAATTTGGGGATCAGAGAAATATTTTTTTCACTGATGGGTAAAATATAGGAAATGTCTTTATTCGATTTAGTGGTTTCCTGTCCCGAAGAACTTATTTCATCCGTTGGTCTCGCATGAATCTGCCACGGACCTATTTTCCTGCTTGCAAATTTTTTCTTTTGAATACCGAAATAAGCCCAATCTATCTTCGGAACCTCGATTATTCCGGAAACTTTTGGAGTTATAAGATAGGTGAAAACGCGTTCGCCTTTCAAAGTCCCGTCCGATATTTTAGTATTTGTCGAAGATTCAGGAGGATAAGCGGTAAGTTTTCTCGATTCCGGAAATTTCGGAGCAGAAAGCAAATTCAAGTTTCCTTTTCCCCTGATAATTATTTTCAAGGAAAAAGGAGAATCGACCCGGATATTAGAGGTATCTATTTCTGCCGAAATATCTAAGTCCCCAACCGCGTCTATGAATCCTGCCGGACTGTTTGAAGGGAAAGATTTTACCGATATTGTTCTGGGTTCGGTCGAAAGAGTTTTTCTCTCCCCAAAAAACGAAAACATATCTCCTCTTATTACAACCTGTACTGAAAAAGGATTGATTTTGACATCGTTTTCTCCGAGAGGGAACAAAAGGTCCTGTTTTATAAGCGCTCTCTGGTAGCGTATTCCGTTTTTTGTTGCTGCTGTAAAGTTTAATCTTGTCGGGGATTGGACGTTTTCGATCCAGGCGTTCTCATAGGTCGGAGGTCCGGACAACTGTACGTCGGATAAAGAGGTTTTTACGTAAAGATAATGAGATACAAGGATTGGCTCTCCCGGATAGACCGAGCTTTTAGATACTGCCGTTTCCAGAAAAGTCGACCGGAAGTCTCTTGTCTCATCTCTGAAATCATGGATTCTGCTCGGCGAGGTGGAAGAGGACGGAACGCTTCTGCCGGTTGTACCCTTTTTTACATTAATCGTTATGGGTTCGGTAGAATATTTCTTTCCCTGATATTTCAATGTGAAAGGAGGAATCGTGTATTTGCCTTCCTTTTCGGCAATCATCTGGTAGTCGTATATGTAGCTCGTGGATTTCGAGAGCTTCCCGTTTACAAAATTGATTTGAGTGGATTGTGACCTTGAAGTACCCAGAACATCTATTCCCGGTATGCTCGGAGCGGAAGGAATTTCAACTCCTGAAAGGTCTTCTCCTTCGACAATTACGCTGACGTTAAATGATTCTCCAACAGGAACCGTTGTTTGATCCACCGAAGCGGTAAAAGTCAGAGAAAGCAGTATCAGTATCACCATTTGCCGGCTCCTTCTTGTCTCCCTCCTTTACGCTGAAGGGCTTTTTTCATTGTTTCTTTCTGTTCGTTTTCCAGAGCCTCGTTTATTTTCTTCTGAGCGGAGGTTTTAGGCTGTTGTTGCTGTTGTTGTTTCTGTTTTTGTTGTTTATCTTCTTTTTCTTTATCCTGGTTTTTCTCCTGCTGTTGCTTCATCATTTTGGCTATTTCCAGATTTCTTTTAGCCCGTTTATCTTTCGGGTTCAGCAACAGAGCCTGTTTATAAGAAGAAATAGCCTGTTCGTACTGCCTGGCTTCCATGAAAACATTGCCAAGATTATAAAAGCTTTTCTGTTTTATCTCCTTATTTTTGGATGTGGTCAATCTCGCAAATTCGTCGCCCGCTTCTCTGTATCTTTTTAGCATATACGCACAGTCAGCTAAATTGAATTTAATTTTTTCCTTGTCCGGATATAGTATCGAGGCATCTTTGTATATTTCGTAAGCTTCTTCATATTTTTCTTTCCGGTACAGTTTATTGGCTTTATTTACCAAAGGAGACATATCAAGAGCTATTAAAAAAATAAGAATCATTTTTCCTCCGTTTTTAAAAGGGCTGCGGCTATAAGAAATAAAAGTGCGGGTATCAGGAAAAAGATAAATTTTTCCTGGTAGTGTTCGACTTTTTCAGAAGAAAATTCTCCGGTCCTGAGACCCCTAAAGAGTCTTATTAAAATTCCTAATTCGACTCCTTCTCCTTCTAAGAAAGTTCCATCTCCGGATCGCGCCACTAATTTTAGCAAATCCTGGTTTACAATGGAAATATGGGGCTTGCCGTTTTCGTCTTTCAGATATTCCTGAAATTTTCCTGTCGAATCAAATCTGGGAATAGGAGCGCCCTCTTTTGTTCCCGCGGATATCGTGAAAACTTTTATTCCTTCTTTTCTGGCGTTTAAGGCATCCACTCTCGGATCTCCTCTGGTGTTTTCTCCGTCTGATACCAGTATAATGATTCTCGAACCGCTGATCTTTTCCGGGAACAATTCCATGGATTTTCTTATAGCTCCTCCTATGTCCGTTCCTTCTGAAGGGATTAGAGAAGGTTCAACAAGGTCAACAAACAACTTGAAAACGTTTGCGTCCGTGGTTAAAGGACATAATTTGTAAGCTTCTCCCGAAAAAGCCACCAGACCGAAACGGCTTCCCGGTAATTGCCCCAGTGCCGCTTTAATAGATTCTTTGGCTTTGTTAAGACGTCCTCCTTTTACGTCCTGAGCGAGCATGCTTGAAGACGCGTCAAGAGCGAAAACCACATTATATCCTTCCGCCTGAGTAATCGAAAGTCTTTTGCCCCATCTCGGTCTGGCAAGAGACAGAATCAAAAAGGTTAGTGAAGATATAAGTAAAATTTCTTTCCAGAGAGAAATTTTTCTGTTTTCTTTCCAGATGACCTCGCGCAGGGGCGCGTCCGCGACGTTTTTCATAATTCTTTTGTTTCTGATTCGCCGGTAAAAAACCAGAATTATCGCGATAGAAACGAACCAGAGAAAATGCAAAAATAAAGGTTGCGCCCAGTTCATGGTATTCTCCTTCCTGCTACAGGCTCAATGAAAATAATCATAAATAAAATCAGAGCGGGGATTAAAACAAAATTTAATTTTTCTTTATACTTTGCCAATTTTTCTACTTTAAAAATCGTTTTTTCCATCTGGTCTATTGTTTTGTATATATTCTTGAGAGCTTCGCCAGAAGTGGCACGGAAATATTCTCCGCCCGTTTCATCCGCGATTTTGGTAAGAATTTCTTCGTTTATTTCAAAATTAGCTTTTACATACCTGGTAATTCCAAAAGCGTTCCGAACAGGATAAGGCACCTCGCCTCTTTCGCCGATTCCGATAGCATAAATCTTAATACCGGAATCCAGAGCGTTTTTTGCGGCTGTTTCCGGATCGATATTTCCTGCGTTGTTTCTGCCGTCGGTTAAGAGAATGATAACTTTGTTTTTGCTGGTAGAATTCGAGAGAAGGAAATTACCATATGTTATCCCCATCCCTATGGCGGTGCCGTCGGGCAAAAGATCGAATTCGAGAGACTCGATCTGTTCTTTGACTAAATCATGATCGAGAGTCAGGGGAGCCTGTATCAATGCTTCCCGCGCGAACACTACCAGACCTATTCTATCTCCGCTTCTCATATCCACAAATTCGGCTGCGAGTTCTTTCGCCTTTTCCATTCGGTTGGGTTTGAAATCGGCGGCTTTCATGGATCCGGAAATATCCATGGACAAAACAATATCTATTCCCTTTTTGTGTATTATTTGGGTTTCGTACCCCTTTTGAGGTCGGGCAAGACCTAAAAGGGTAAATGCCATAATTACTAATATTAAATACTCTCTGAGATTGGTGTATAATTCACCCGCGGGTTTAATACCGACCGAAGAAGTATCTGAATAAAGTATAGAGCTTTGTTTTCTTTTCCTGTTTAAAAAAAAGAAAAGAGGCAGTAAGACAAGCCCGAGAAGATAATAGGGATTATTAAAGTGCAGCATCGGATTGCTTCTCCTCTTCTTCCACCCTGTCTATTACTGTACGAACCAGAGCGATGTCCTTATCGAATTGTTCCGGTGTCGATTCATGGTCGGCGAATTTTATCAAATCCCATTCGGGGAATTGTCTGGTTAAAGGA